>BNJV01002659.1_pt1 | contig 76152 bp, 90 predicted proteins | sample 8540591 | NCBI WGS metagenome assembly BNJV01 (sample SAMD00202457, study PRJDB9452) | human saliva metagenome | host: Homo sapiens | reverse complement strand
TCCACATTTTGTGGATAATTTTATTAAAACTTTGATTTATTGTGCTTTCTCCATTCAATTGTGAAAACTCCATGGAAAGATGGTAAACTGTTAACTGGATTAGAATCTTTAGAATTATAAGGAGGTGCATTATGAATTCCATTCAAGATTTTTGGGATATATTATTAGAACAATTTGAAAAAACAAATTCTGGTTTACATTTAATCATTGGATAATCCTGAACCGGTTCGTATTGAAAAAATATTTTACATTAAAGTCCCTTCTCAAACGTTTGCTGAATACTGGCAAGATAATTTATTAAGAACATTATTGAATTTGGATATGACTATTTCAGACAATCATTTCGAACCTGATTTATCCAGAGTCTGATTTCGAACCATCCGTTTCTTCTTTCAATCAAACAACATTAATATAGAAGAAAACAGACGACTGGATTAAGTCATCCTTCTCCACGATTGAAGAAGATTCTTTTAAATCCAAAATACACATTTGATACATTCATTATCGGAAAGGAGACAAATGGCTACGGCTGCTGCTCGATATGTTGAAAACCCTGGAACGGCTTATAACCCCTCTTTTCTATGGGGTGGGTCTTGGAAAAACGCATTTAATGCAAGCGATTGGAATGATTATAAGAAGAATCATCCAACAGCACGCGTTAAATATGTAACCAGTGAAGGATTTATGAATGAAATGATTGCTTCCATTGGATCAAAGACACCACAAGAATTCCGCAATCGTTATCGCAATGTGGATATTTTACTGGTCGATGATATTCAATTTTTAGCAGCAAAGAAGCAACGCAAGGAGAATTCTTCCATACTTTTAATGCTTTATTCAATAACCAAAAACAAATCGTACTTACTAGTGACCGACAACCAACAGAAATTAAAGCTCTTCAAGAAGACTTGTTTCTCGTTTCGTTTCTGGTCTTCCTGTGGATATTACTCCACCGGACTTAGAAACTCGGATTGCGATTTACAAAAAAAAGCACAATCCTTAGTTTAATATTCCAATCGATGTACTAAGCTATGGCAGGACATATTCAATCAAACGTACGTGAGTTGGAAGGTGCCCTAATGCGTCTTCAAGCTTATTCTGTGATGGTTGGCGAAGATATTTCAACAGATTGTATAGAAGCTTTGAAAATCTCTACCAGGTGGTAAAGAAAAATTACTATCGATTCATGATATTAAAGTGCTGTTGCCAAATATTACAATATTACTGTTGAAGATAAGGGAAAAAGAGAACGAAAACAATGGTTCAACCTCGTCAAATTGCCATGTATCTTTCACGTGAATTAAGAGTTCTTTACAAAAATTGGATCTGACTTTGGTAGAGACCATTCAACCGTTCTTCATGCTTATGAAAAAATCAGCTTAAGTAAAGAAAATAGTGAAACAACTCAAGTAATTAATGAAATTAAGATTGCTTCATCAGTAGTCGGTGGATAACTCAAAAATTCAAGCTATTTATCACAATACATCCACAATCAAAAATGAAAGAGCTGTAGGATTCTTCACTTTTCCACAGAATACAGCCCCTACTACTATTACTATTTTTATAAATAAATTAAATATAAAGGACATCAAGGAGGAAGTTATGAAATTTTCAGTAAACAAGGATTTTTAAAAAATCTAGTCGATGTTCAACGTGCGATTCCATCAAAACAACGATTCAATTTTAACTGGGATTAAATTAGTTGCAAGTGAAGAAGGTTAACATTAACAGGTAGTGATTCGGTTTTCTATCGAAGTATTCTTACCAATCGAAGACGAAGAATTACAATTAACAGTCAAGAACCAGGTAGCATCGTTCTTCTGCTCGTTTCTTTGGAGAAATTGTTAAAATTACCTTTAAATCTCTTCTCTATCGAAACAAACGATCAATTACAACAACGATTACAGCAGGTAGTGCATCATTTACATTAAATGGTTTATCTGCAGTGGATTATCACAATTACCTGAAATCGAAAAAATCATGTGATTACCATTCCTGTACCATTATTTAGACAAGTGATTGTACAAACAGCCGTTGCCGTTTCAACTGCAGAATCTCGTCCAATCTTAACTAGTGTTCATATGGTGATTAAAGATAACAAATTAAAAGCAGTCGCAGCAGACTCTACCGTTTAAGCCAACGAATCATTCCACTACAAATGCCAGCTGGAAGTGATGCATTGTTTCGAAATGACATTACCTGGTAAAACATTATTAGAATTATCTCGTATTATCGATGGATTAGAAACAATCGATTTTGCAATTACAGATAATCAAATCTTGTTCCAAACGAAACTTTATCCTTCTATTCTCGTCTATTGAAGGAATGTATGATACAGATCGTTTAATTAACGACGGGCGAATACTTCCATTAGCCGTTGATGAACTTTTATGACCGTGAGACGTGCTTCATTAATGTCACATACCGATAAAAACAATATTGCGACTAACTCTTTCTCCAGAAAGGATTCTATTAAGGAAATCTCCTGAAGTCGGTTCGGTTGAAGAGAAATCTGTGGAAAACTTCGAAGGAGCTCCACTTGTTCATTCAACCAGACTACAAAGAAGCGTTGAAATTATTCGGTTCTTCAGAAGCCGTGATCGAAAACAAACCGTCCATTCACATTGAAACTAAAGAAGACCACTCTGGTATTCCATAACTTCATTCAATTAGTGACACCTGTTCGTACATTCAACGGGTAATTGTAAGGTTATTAAACTTTCACTCGAGCTTTCGTTTTGAAGGCTCAGTTTTTTCTAATTCTTTTTTGCATTTGCGAAATTCACTTATAAGTGAATTTTACGCTTTATTGAGGGTGATTTTAGCTCCAAAATCTAAGTTTAGAAAAATCCTATTAAATTTTGTTTTTTGTTTTGGCTTTTTTTTGATGTTGCCTCAAAATTGAAATAACCCCTAAAATTGCAATTTCTTTGAAACTTATAAAATGTAATAATCTAGAGTTATTCCTTAAATATGTGAGCATGCATGAGTTTAATGGAGTTCTCACCAATATCCATTAGAAAGAGGAAGTTCATGACAACTATCGTATCGATCTCTTGAGTACATTACATTAGGGCAATTTTTAAAACATATTGACGTCATTATAACGGGCGGACAAGCAAAATGGTACCTACAAGAATATACAGTTTTGATGGAGGTTAGAAAATCGACGTGGTAGAAAATTATATCCGAATACACGTGTCAATACCTGATGAGGTATTTTTATTGTGAAAAAATGAAATCGGATGAAAATAATTTGAACACACATGACGCATGAAGCTGACTAATTTACAATTACAAAACTTTCGTAATTATGAATCTGTCCAACTAGAGTTTACAGACGGTGTGCATGTTTTTATTGGTGAAAATGCACAAGGGAAAACCAACCTAATGGTCGATTTAGCGATGACAAAAGCCCACCACAAACGACAAGAACTGATTGGATGGAAAAAAGACTTTGCGACGATTAAAGGGACTGTTGAAGAAAGCAGCGACAAAGACAGTGGAATTGCAATTTTCTAAAAAGGAAAAATTGCAAAAGTGAATTAGTTTGGAGCAAACACGACTAAGAGTTCTATCTTGGAAACTTGAATGTCATTCTCTTTGCAGAGAACCTCACGCTCGTCAAAGTCTCACGCAAAATGAGACGTAGATTCGTGGATATGGAGACTTGGACAAATGAGTTCCCTCTACCTCTATGATTTAGTGGAATATAATCGCGTCTTAAAACAACGGAATATCTATTTGAAGCAGCTAGCGATTAAGAAAAACAGCCGGACGAATACTTGGGGTTTTAAGCGAGATGTTAAGCGGAAAGGTGAGCTAGTAAAATCGTCTTTCATCGTCTCGATTTTGTGAAACAATTGAGACTTTAGCCATTCCGATTCATGATCAGTTATCGCTTGGTCGTAGAAATTCTCGGTGTCGTATCAAGCAACGTTCCCCTGGAGGATGGTTTAACACCTTCGCAATGAAAGAAATCTTATGAATCAATTCAAGAAGAATCAAACTCGTGAGGCGGATCAAGCCACAACGCTGATTGGACCGCACCGTGACGTTTGATTTTTATTTTGACGAATTCCGGTTCAAACGTACGGTTCGTAAGGACAGCAACGTTCGACCGTTCTGAGTTTGAAGCTTGCGGAAATCCAGATTGATGAAATTATCGACAGGCGAGTACCCTCTTCTACTATTAGATGACGTACTTTCCGAGCTCGATGATGACAGACAAACTCATCTGATTAAGGCGATTGAAAATAAGCGTGCAAACCTTTCATTACCACAACGAGCCTGGATAAGGATTAACAACACCTATTAATGAACCGCGTAATAGCCGATTGAAAAGGAACTGACTTTTTAAAAACGGAGAGTGAGACAGCATATGACAGAAGAAACAAAGCTGAATTAGCTGCCAACATGATGCCAGTCAGATTCGAAGTATTAGAAGGACTCCGAAAGCTGTTCGTAACGTCCTGGGATGTATATTGGTTCAACAAGTAGTGCCAAGGCTGCACCTTGTTTTGCGATAAGTCGTATAACTCAATCGACGAAGCGTTGGCTGGGTTTGCGACACATATCGAAATCGACATCACTAAAGAAAACCACATTCAGGTGACCGATGACGGACGTGGGATTCCGGTCGATATTCAAGAAAAACAGGTCGTCCTGCCGTAGAAACTGTATTTACAGTGCTTCACGCCGGTGAGTAGATTCGGCGGCGGAGGCTATAAAGTTTCTGGGGTCTTCACGAAAGTGCTTCTGTTATTAATGCTCTTTCAACAGACTTAACCGTTCAAGTATGTTAAAGAAGGCAAACATTTATGAGCAATCTTATAAACGTGAAATGCCGTTTTAGATGACTTAAAATCATTGGGACAAATCTGATAAACATAGTACGAGCAAGTGCTGCTGTACCAGACCCACAAATTTTCGCAAGAAACAAACAGACTTTCGAATTTGATAAATTAGCCAAACCGCGTGCGTGAATTAGCGTTCTTGAACAAAGGATTAAAATTAACGATTACGGATTTACCGACCAGAAGAGCCATGATGAGAAAATCATTCTGCTACGAAGGCGGGATTAAGAGCTAAGTGTCGAACGCACTTAAATAGGTCAAAACAAGTGTTATTCGAAGAGCCAATTTATGTAGAAGGAGAACAAGATGGTATCTAAGTAGAAGTAGCATGCAATCACTTCTGGATACTCATACAAACCTTCTCAGCTTTTACAAATAATATCCACTTTGAAGGTGGGACTCACGAATCAGGATGAAGACGGCCTTAACACGTGTGATTAACTGATTACGCGCGTCGTCAAAAATTGATGAAAGAAAACGAAGAAAAACTAAGCGGTGAAGATGTCCAGTGAAGGTTTAACAGCCGTTGTTTCTATCAAACACCCTGATCACAGTTCGAAGGACAAACAAAAACGAAATTAGGAAACTCTGAAGCTCGTACGATTACAGACCGTCTGTTCTCAACACACTTCGATAAATTCTTAATGGAAAATCCTCAAGTCGCTCGTAAGATTGTTGAAAAAGGGATTTTAGCTTCGAAAGCACGTCTTGCTGCAAAACGTGCGCGTGAAGTGACTCGTAAGAAATCTGGTTTAGAAATTTCAAACTTACCAGGTAAATTTAGCAGACTGCTCAAGCAATGACCCAACGATTTCTGAACTATTCATCGTCGAAGGGACTCTGCAGGTGGTTCAGCAAAACAAGGACGTTCACGTCATTTCCAAGCGATTTTACCAATCCGTGGGAAAATCTTGAACGTTGAAAAAGCAACACTCGATAAAATTTTAGCCAACGAAGAAATTCGTTCGCTGTTTACAGCGATGGGAACTGGTTTTGGTGGAGATTTTGATTTATCGAAAGCTCGTTACCAAAAATTAGTCATCATGACCGATGCCGATGTCGATGGAAGTCACATTCGTACATTGCTCATTACTCTTTTCTATCGTTATATGCGCCTGCAGTGGAAGCTGGATATATTTACATTGCGCAACCACCTCTTTACAAGATTGAAACAAGGTAAAAATGAATACTACTATCCAAAATGATGAAAGAGTTAGAAGGAAAACTAAAAGAATTACCAGCACATCCAAAAACCACAATTGTCACGATACAAAGGTCTTGGGGAAATGGATGCGGAACAATTATGGGAAACAACCATGAACCCTGAAAACCGTTCAATGTTACAAGTATCTGTGGAAGATGCTGCAGAAGCGGATCAAATTTTAGATATCTTGATGGGTGACCGTGTAGAACCACGTCGTGAATTCATGAAAAGCAATGCAAATACTGTCAATATGGAAGATTTAGATATCTAATCTAGGTAATCGAATTTGAAGAGAGAATAGAAAAGGAGACGAATTATGTCTGAAGAAGTGAAACACTTTGAAGAAACTTTTGAATCAACTGATTTAGTGCATACCATGCGTAAATCATTTCTAGAGTATTCGATGAGTGTTATTGTATCGCGTGCCCTACCAGATGTACGCGATGGATTAAAACCAGTACACCGTCGTATTTTATATGGAATGAGTGAACTTGGAGTGACACCGGACAAACCGCATAAAAATCTGCGCGTATTGTCGGGGACGTAATGTAAATATCACCTCACACGGTGACTCTGCAATTTGATGCCATGGTTCGTATGGCACAAGATTTCTCATACCGTTACCCATTTAATCGATGGTCACGGTAACTTTTGAGTTCTGTCGATGGAGACGACGCTGCGATGCGTTATACAGAGGCTCGTATGAGTAAAATTGTCTCTTGAAATGCTTCTTGACATTAACAAGATACGATTAATTTCGTGATAACTACGATTCAACAGAACATGAACCGGAAGTATTACCAGACGTATTCCAAACTTATTAGTAAACGGTGCAACAGGATTGCCGTAGGGATGGACAAATATTCCACCACATAACTTGGCGGAAATCATACTGCTCTTCACTTATTAATGAAGAACCTGATGTCACAACTACTGAATTGATGGAAGCTCTCCCTGGACCTGACTTCCCAACTGGAGGACTTGTCTTAGGTAAATCTGGAATTCGTCGTGCGTACGAAACAGGACGCGGATCGAATTACAGTTCGTGGACGCTACAAATCGAAGAATTGAAAAACGGAAAAGAACGCATCATCATCACTGAATTACCATATATGGTAACTAAAGCGCGTTTAGTAGAACGTATCGCTCAATTACACCACGAGAAGAAAATCCAAGGAATTGCTTACTTAAAACGATGAATCTGACCGTGTCGGTATGCGATGTCGTTGTCAGGGTGCGTCGTGATGTTTCAGCATCCGTTGTGTTAAACCGTATACAAATTAACACCATTACTAGTCAAACTTCGGCTTCAACTATGCTTGCGATTGTAGATCAAGGCCAAAAGTATTGAGCTTAAAGAGGATTTTGCGCCACTACTTGAGATCGCTTTAAGAAGAAGTCTCGTTCGTCGTCGTAAGCTTATTCGATAAGAAGAAGCGGAAGGCCGCGCTCCATATTTTGAGAAGGATTACAAAATCTGCCTTGGAGCCGCATCGGTGCGATTGCTGAGCCATCTTAAGAAGTTCAGCAAAGTGGAGATATCGCCCAAAAGACCGCTTCAGCGAATGAATGCGGCTAGCGATAAACCAGCTCAAGCGATTCTTGATAGCGTATGAGTTTCGTTTGACAGGATGAGAACGCGAGAAAATCGATACGAAATACAACGAATTACAAAGCTGCAATTCAATACTTAGAGAAAAGTATTGGCAGGCGAAGAACTTCGTTGCGAAATCATCCGAACAAGGAGCTGCTTGAAATCCAGCAACGTTTCAGAGCAATCCCACGTCGTACCGAATTATTAGTCGGAGAAGCATTAAGCGCTTGAAGATGAAGATTTAATCGAGACAAGAAGATAACGTTATTGCTAACGAGAGAATGGATATATCAAACGTCTTGCCAACACTGATTCCAGGCACAGCGCCGTGAGAGGACGATGGGGTTCGAGGGAATGAGCATCCATGCAGTGGTGACTGCAGTGGAAAGGCATGATTTCATAGTTTCAACGCGATTCACTCCTCTTCTTTACGAATGCAGGGAGGTACCAAGCTGAAAGAATTTGGCAAAATTTCACTGAATATAGCCGTACAGCAAAAGGATTACCAGTTTATCGACTTGTTAAACATTGATTCAGCTGAGAAAATTCAAGCGTTAACGTGTTCCTGGATCAGATGAATCAGAACGTTACTTGTTCTTCACAACATTGCGATGGAACGGTAAAACGTGTTCGTTTAGCAGGATTCAGAATATCACCGTACAAATGAATTACTTGTGCCATCCAATTACGCGAATGATGAATTGATGCGTGGTAATGATACTGAGCGGAAATGACATCATCCTCGGAACGTATCACGGTAACGCTGTAGCTTCCGCGAAGATAAAGTTCGTGCGATGGGTCTAAATGACCGCTTCAGGTGTTCGTGGGGTTTCTCTACGTGAAGGCGACTATGTCATCGGAATGGATATTTTAACTCCAGACCGTGAAGTGTTAGTAGTCAGCGAAAAGGTTACGGAAAACGACAGGCTGCGATGCATACTGCATTCAAGGCCGCTGGCGGTAAAAGAGGTTCGTACACTTCGTATTACTGAGAAAAATGGACCGCCCGTCTGCCTACGTGCCGTGACTGGGTTGCAGGCTTGCTTAATCGCGGCAGATAAAGGGACATCATCAGATTCCATGCGAAAGACGATGTCTCAAACGGGCCGTGGCGCGCTTGGAGTTCGTATGCCCAATGCGTCTCCCAGTCGGAGATGCGAGTGTAAGTTTCGTGTAGCGATTGTGCCAGACCGCGAGGGCAGAAAGCAGAAGAAAGCTGCTGAAACGTGACTCGGCAAATCATGCAAATCGGTATCGGCAGCAGAGCGCAGCTGCATCGCTTTCAAGGAGGCCAAATCAGGCAACATGCAAAGACTTTGCGCAACTAATTGGTCACGACGAAAATTGGAAAAATCATCGGATTAATTGGACATTAATGGGCTGGTAAATCAACAACAATTAAATGTAATGATGATCATTCATCCAACAAGTGGAGAAATTGCTCGGATGGACAAGAACTTTCAGCTAATGACTTACGATTAAAGAAAAATTGGCTATGTGGCTGATAGTCAGATCTTTTCTTACGATTAACTGCCAATAGATTCAGGGTAGTTGCTTCTTCTATGGCATGACTCTAGATGAAGTAGAAATCGTCTAGCTTATCTAATGTTATTCGATTTTGAAGGTCATCGTTATGAAGTGATTGATTCCTTCTCACATGGGATGCGTCAAAAGGTATTTGTCATTGGGCCTTTATCTGACCCTGAAATTTGGGTTCGATGAACCAATGACGGGTCTTGACCCAATACTTGACTTGAAGAAATTAATGCGCGAACATGCCGATAAAGGGAATACTGTTCTCTTCTCGACACACGTTTAGAAGTAGCAGAACAACTTTGCGATATAGTTGCGATTTTGAAAAGGAAAACTACTTTTCTACGGTACGATTCAAGAGTTGAAGGACAACGACCAGATAGCACGCTTGAAGAAATCTACTTATCTGGCCGGTAGACAAGAAGGTTGGATTCACATGCGGTTTAATCGATTCTTACGCTGGTGAAGACCAATTTAATTTTGCAACTCAACCGGCAATGTTAAAAATTATCGAAAGAAACGAAGCGAAAAACCCATCGAAACCGGTGAATGTTGCGATGAGAACATTGATGCAACAATTGATGTTTGCGGTGATGTTTGGAACTTTATTTGGAATCCCAGGAGCAATTTCAGGACGTTCTACCCTCCACTTCAATTTGGAACGTACGGTTTTCTTCTTAATGATTTTAGTTTCGCAAGCTTTACAATGTGTTTTATGAAAGTAAAGACTTCGAATCGTATTTACCTTATGCTTTTACGGAATTAGAAGTCATTCTTGGGAAGAGACTTTGGAATTGTAGTGGCTACATTGCAAGGATTTATTCAATTGTGTGTGATCCGTGTATTTTTCAGGGGATTGTTCCTCCTTCACAATTCCGATTGCCTTATTAGGGGCTTGTACTCAGTGCGATTGTTTACCTATCGATGTTTCTTCTCGCTTCTTCCTAGCGAAGATTCCTTTTGAAAATATCAATCCGTGATTGCGAATATTTTAATTTTTGTGATTTCTCTTGGAGCCATTTGGGTTATCAAGTGATGGTGTTGACAAGATCCGTTCAGATAGAGATATCAATAGAGATACCGTTTCATTGCCAGTACTACCTTCTATAATGCGATTTTAGATCCACTCGATGAGTGTTTATCCGATGATTGGATTGTGATCTTAGTATTTGTGGCGATTTTACTCCTCGTTAGTTCATTGTTTGAACTTCTATCAGCTGTTTCGCAAACATCGTCTTCTAAATAAAGTCGAACATTAATAAAACATGAGTTAGATGGCAACAAACTTTCGACAATTCGCGATTCGCTATACTCTTCGCCAATTAACGGAAGGTTCTGTAACGCAAACGATTATTAGTGCAGGAATATTACCATATCTCTTCCTTATTCAATGGCATTTAGTTTGTCGAATATTTTAGTAGAATTAGTTTTATGAACTTTTAAATCTAAATACCTTCTTACCATTTAGTGCTGATTACCTTCATTGCATTCTTTAATACAGGAGGAAGTAACTTATTAGCGGTCGAATTTCACTCGAGAGGGAAAACTATTATTATCTAAAGTTCTTCCATTCGATATGCATCAGTTTTTTGGAACGTAAATTCTGGATTCTCTTTTGATTCAGTCTGCTATTCCTGTTGTTCTTATGACGGTGATTTGTGCGGCGCTTCGCTTACCGATTTATATGACCTTAGGCATTATTCTCTCATGGGGAATTATCAGTCTAGGGCTTAGTCGTTGGGGATATGCAGAGACTTGAGCTCTTTACCCCAAGTTGGACGAATGTTGAACTCTAAACCGTATGCGCAGTGGGTAAAGCGGTTATTTTCATGGTGGTTCTCTTTGGTTTATCTTGAGCTGTTTATTTATTACTGAATTATCAAATGGGATCGTGCCTTGGTTTTGGTTTGTTACCATTGCTTATGTTGTTTCGTGATTCTTCAGTTTGTGATTTCGCAACATTCTTCTATAAGAAAAAATATCATGAATTAGTTGATTCTGATAATGATTAAGGCTTGATTTTCTCTAAGCTTTTTTAACCTATTTTATGGGTTTTTAGGTGTATAACTTAAAGTTATAACAGTGATGAAAAACGGTATGAAAACCTATTGCTGTGCGGTTTGTTCTCTGTTATTCTTAGACCATGTTCATAAGACATCACAAAGAACAGGTGAGTAGAAAAATTTATTAAGAGAGTCTCGGTAGGTGAAAGAGATCAAATGGAATTTTTGAAGATGGCCTGGGGTGATTTTACATCGAATCATTAGATGTAAATGGGTAGCCATTATAGCTGTAGGTATAACACCAAGCGTGCGTACTCGGTGAGTAGGATTCGTGAGGACTCTACAAAAACAAGGTGGTAACACGAGAAATTTACTGTCCTTGCAGAAGCAAGCGATACTGTGAGGATTTTTATTTATAGGAGGAATGTACAATGTCAAAATTACAAGCACCATTTAGAGTCGATCGCGTAGGAAGTTTCTTACGTCCAAAAGAATTAGTAGAAGCTAAAAGAAAATTTGTAAAAGGAGAATTACATCGATGAGAATTGACAGCCGTCGAAGATAGCCATCGAAAAGTTAGTCGAACAACAAAGAAAGCTGGATTAAAAGGATTCACAGACTTTGGCGAATCCGTCGCCAATATTGGCACTTAGATTTCTTCTGGGGATTGAAATGGAGTGAATCACACTCAAGCGATTGGATACCCATTCCACGATGAAATTACAAAACCTGACCCAGCAGATGTCGTTGGGAAAAATCACTGGTGAAAATCATCCATTCGTAGAACACTTCAAAATTTTAAACAATTCGAGGATGAAGATCATCGTAAAACAAACACATCCTGCACCAGCACAATTTTACTTGAATTGGTCTCGTGACGCAGGAGCATATTGAGCAAACTTTCTCAGTATACCCTTCAAAAGAAGAACTTTAAAGATATCATTGACGCTCACAGACAAGTGTGATTAAAGAATTACACGATGCAGCTGCCGTCTCTGCACAAATCGATGACTGTACATGGGTGCTATCGTAGATGATAACATCTAAACATTATCTCAAAAGAAAGTGGTTTAACACCCGAAGAATTAAGAAGAGAACTCAAACGTGAATTTTAGAATTAAACAACGGAATTCTAGTAGATTTTACCAGAAGATTTTAACTGTGAACACTCACGTATGCCGTGGTAACTACCACTCAACTTGGGCATGTTCAGGTGGTTATGATTCAGTGAGCGACTCATTATTCGAAAACAAAAAGTTCTATGCGACTACTTAGAATACGACACAGACCGCGCTGGAGAGAAATGATACTCTCCTTGCTTACTGAAAATTCAGTAGGCCAAAAGTCCATAAGGAGGTGACAGTCAATGAGTCAAACATCAAAATACGAGATTTTATATATCATCCGTCCAAACATCGATGAAGCTGCTAAAGCTGAATTGGTTGCAAGATTTGATGCTGTTTTTAACAGACAACGGAGCAGTTGTTGTTGAATCTAAAGATCAGGAAACGTCGTTTTGCATACGAAATTAAAGATTTCAAGAAGGTATCTATCACTTAGTGAACATCACTGCTGAAGATGCTGCTGCAATCGATGAATTCGACCGTTTAGCGAAAATCAACAATGACATCTTACGTCACATGATCGTTAAATTAGAAGCATAATTGTTTATTATAAGTAAACATAAATCTTGAAAGGAGTAAGAATTAAATGATTAATAATGTTGTATTAGTTGGACGCTTAACACGTGCCGTTGATTTACGATATACTTCAAGCGGAACTGCTTATGCTACTTTCACGGTTGCAGTTGAACGTCGTTTCAAAAACCAAAATGGTGAACGTGAAACAGACTTTATCAACTGTGTAATGTGGAGTAAAGCTGCAGAGAACTTTGCGAATTTCACTCGTAAAGGCTCACTAGTAGGAATTGAAGGACGTATTCAAACTCGTAGCTATGATAACCAACAAGGCCAAAAAGTTTATGTAACTGAAGTGCTAGCTGAGAACTTCTCATTGTTAGAATCACGTAATGTTACTGAACAACGCCCTGCGAACGAACCAAGCACACAAGGCGGATTCCAACAAAACCAAACAAATAACTTTAATCAGTTTAATACTCCTACTTCATCATTCGGTGGTGGTGTGTCTGATCCATTCTTAAGCAATGGAGAGACAATCAACATTTCAGATGATGATTTACCATTCTAAAGTTTAAAAGGAGGATACCATAATGGCTCAACAACGTAGAGGTGGCGGTCAACGCCGTCGTAAAAAAGTTTGCTACTTCTGTGCAAACCACATCGATTACATTGATTACAAAGATGTAGAATTATTAAAACGTTACATTTCTGAAAAAGGTAAAATCTTACCACGTCGTGTAACAGGTACTTGTGCTAAACACCAACGTACTTTAACTGTTGCAATCAAACGTGCTCGTATCATGGGATTATTACCATTCACAACAGTTGACTAATAATAATGAATAAAAGGATTGAGAATTTCTCAATCCTTTTTGGTTTTTTTTGACTGTTCATTTTATAACCGAGTATCTGTTCAGAAAAATATTACTCTTAGCTAAAATGAATGGTGACTTATCATTTAATCTTTTATAAATTTAGATATATACTAGAATGTTTCACGTGAAACATTCTTTTGAAGAAACGAACCTTTAAAATGTTTCACGTGAAACATTTATACTCTACCCCCTCTTTTAAATTGTTTCACGTGAAACAATTTTAGAGAACTGACGAGGGGTAAAAACTGTGGTAAAATAAGGTATATAGAAAGAAGGTGCAAGAATGAAGAAAAGCCTAAAAGAACATATTAAGGCTTTGCCGACATTTCTTAAAAGTGAAACAATGAAGAAATACGGATTCTCATTTATAGCGATCATTCTCTGTATGCTGATTATTGCGTACGTGATGAATATATGGATGGGACTGATCCTTACTTTATTTGTTATTTTATTAGGGACTCTCCTCTATTCGTTTGCAAAATACATTATTCAAGAAACGAATCACTTTGTAACGAACTTATCGTATAAAATTAATAAAGGTTCTCAAGATGCCTCTATTAAAATGCCGATTGGAATGCTTTTATTAGATGATAATGGTGAAATTCAGTGGGTTAACCCTTATTTACAAAAGTATTTCGAACGAAAAGAACTATTAGGATTCAAACTTGAAACAGTCGATCCAGAATTAGCAACAATTGTAAAGAATCTGGGCGATAATGGAGATAATGTAGTCCATTGGAAAGATAAATACTTCCAAACAGCCTATCATAACGATATTGGAATGCTCTACATGATGGATATTACGGAATATGCGCTTATTAAAGAGACTTATTTAGATGAAAGACCGGTATTTGGTCAAATTTTCGTCGATAATTTTGCTGAAGTATCTCAATCGCTAAGCGACCGTAAGAAGTCTAACTTGAATAACTTCGTGACCAATCAGCTTACTAGCTGGGCAAATCACAATAATATCTACTTAAAACGTGTGAGTTCGGACCGTTTTGTCGCATTTTTAGATAAAAAAAATCCTTTCAGAGCTTGAAAAAACGAAATTCGAGATTATTGACCGTGTTCGCGAGACAACGGCACAACAAAATACTCCACTAACAGTAAGTATGGGCTTCTCGTATGCTGACGATGCTCAAGAAGAAATGAATTATGGTGAGATTGCTAAATTTGCACAAGATAATCTTGATTTAGCATTAGGACGAGGCGGCGACCAAGTTGTTGTTCGTTCTAAAAATGAAGAAACACGCTTCTATGGCGGTAAAAGCAATCCGTTAGAGAAACGTACACGCGTGCGTTCTCGCATGGTTTCTCAAGCGTTAGAAAACCTTATTGCAGAAGCAGATCAAGTAATGGTTATGGGACATCAATATCCGGATATGGACTGTATTGGTGGCTGTTTAGGTATTCGAAGAATCGCTAAAATGCACGGTAAAACCTCATGGATTGTTACAAATCCAGAGCAATATTCGCATGATATCAAGAAGTTGATGGAAGTCATTAAGAATGATGAACGCCTCTCTTCTGCTATCGTGAATCCAGAAATGGCGGAAACACTACTTACTGAAAATACTTTAGTTATTATTGTCGATGTAAGTAAGCCTTCCCTATGCGCTGCCCCATCGATTGTTAAAAAAGCGAATAAATTGGTGATTATAGACCATCACCGCCGTGGAGAGGAATTCCCCTGAAAATCCTGACTTGGTTTATATTGAACCGTATGCTTCATCTGTCGGTGAATTGATTACGGAATTGCTAGAATATCAATCAGAAGATGCTGAGCAGATTCAACCAATCGAAGCAACAACCTTGCTTGGTGGTATCATTGTAGATACGCGTAATTTCACGCTTCGTACAGGGTCACGTACGTTTGATACGGCCAGCTATTTGAAATCCGTTGGTGCGGATACAATTTTGATCCAACGCTTATTAAAAGAAAATGTAGATACGTACTTAATGCGTTCGCATTTACTAAACTCGCTCGAAATGCTTCCTAACAATGTCGGAATTGTTCATGGGGAAGAAAATACCGTATATCCGACAGTTGTAGCTGCTCAAACGGCAGATATGATGTTGTCGATGGAAAACATTGATGCTTCATTCGTTGTTACCAAACGAAATGACGGCCGTGTGGGGATTAGTGCTCGTAGTTTAGGAAATAAAAACGTTCAACGTGTGATGGAAAAAATGGGTGGTGGCGGACATTTATCAAATGCTGCTACACAGTTATCCGATATCACTATTGAAGAAGCAATCCGCCAATTGATTCAAGTCATTGAAGAGATTGGTAGTGAAATTAATTTATAATTAGGAGGAAGAAACATGAAAGTAATTTTCTTGAAAGATGTAAAAGGTAAAGGTAAAAAAGGTGACGTTAAAAACGTTGCAGATGGATACGCACAAAACTTCCTAATCAAAAATGGATTGGCTAAAGAAGCAACTTCAGCAAACTTAGCAACTTTATCAGGGCAAAAGAAAGCTGAAGAAAAACATAATGCTGAATTATTAGCAAAGCAAAAGAATTAAAAGAGTTCTTAGAACGTGAAGATACAGTTGTAACGATTAAAGCTAAAGCAGGGGAAGACGGCCGTTTATTCGGAGCTATTCCAGCAAAACAAATTGCTGAAGAATTCAACAAAACATTCAATGTTGAACTCGATCGTCGTAAATTCGAATTAGCAGCACCAATTCGTGCCTTAGGATATACTCGTGTTCCAGTTAAGTTACACCACGATGTACAAGCGATTATGACGGTCAATATCGTCGCTCAATAATAAGAATTAAAAAGGATTTTCCAATGTGGAGAATCCTTTTTCTTTTGGTTTTAAATATGTGATACAATTCACAAAGTTATAAAGAAACAATCCAGTTTCCATTCCAGAAAAGACTCAATCTTCTGTTTTATTACGGCGTTTTATGATACAATGAAACTGTATTTTTATGGTTATTTTTAGTAGAAAGGGTGTTTGAATGGAAGAACTATATCCAAATTTAGTTCCACCACAAAATATTGAGGCAGAAGAAGCCGTTTTAGGGTCTATTCTTCTTGCTAGTGACTCGATTATTTCGGTTATGGAATTTTTGACACCGGAAGATTTCTATCGTGTTTCTCATCAATTAATTTTTGCGGCAATGATTGAATTAAATCAAAACAATATCGATATTGACGCAATCACCGTTTCTGAGATTTTAAGACAAAAAAATCAGATGGAGAATATTGGTGGAGAAGTAACGTTAATCGAACTTCTTGATAAAGTGCCAACCGCAGCCAACGTAGAATACTATACACAAATCGTTTTAGAAAAATCTACGCGCCGTAAATTAATTAAAACTTCGACAAATATTGTAAAAAATGCTTACCAAGAGGATGAACCAATTGCTAACGTTCTTGATAATGCTGAAAAGGATATTCTTTCAGTATCGGAAGGACGTAATAAAGCAGGATTCATTCCAATTAGCTCGGTTCTTCGTACTGCTTATGAAAGCTTAGAAGAACGTGCAAAAAACAATGGTGAGGTTACAGGGATTGCAACAGGGTATATCGGCTTAGACAGAATGACATCAGGGCTACATCCGGATGAGTTAATCATCTTAGCAGCTCGTCCATCTGTTGGTAAAACGGCCTTTGTATTGAATATTGCAAAGAACGTTGCCGTGAACCTGAACGAAACGGTAGCCATTTTCAGTCTTGAAATGGGTGCTGAGTCCCTTGTAGAGCGGATTATCTGTTCCCATGCAAGCATCAACGCGGGGCATTTGAAAACAGGTAAATTAACGCCTGAAGAATATACGCAATATTTCGTTGCAACCGGAGCATTATCTGAAGCACCAATTTTTATTGATGATACTCCAGGGATTCGTGTCGCTGAAATCCGCGCAAAATGTCGTCGTCTAAAACAAGAGCGTAATAATCTTGGGCTAGTCGTCATCGACTACTTGCAGTTGATTGAAGGAAACGGAAAAGAGAGTCGTCAACAAGAGGTTTCTGAAATCTCTCGTAACTTGAAGAAATTAGCGAAGGAATTAAAAGTTCCCGTTATCGCACTTTCGCAATTATCGCGTGGTGTGGAACAGCGTCAAGATAAACGACCAATCATGTCAGATATTCGTGAATCTGGATCTATCGAGCAAGATGCGGATATCGTAGCGTTCTTATATCGTGATGATTACTATCGTCAAGAGCCAGATGAGAATGGACATGTTCCAGAGGTGGAACCGAATAGTACCATTGAAGTCATTATCGAGAAAAACCGTAGCGGTCCGCGTGGAACGGTTGAATTGAACTTCATGAAAGAATTTAATAAATTTACAAATCTTGTGCCGGATGGAGTTGAGCAAAACGCTCCAATGGCCTAATAGACATTTAAATGAATAATACAAAGAAGAGGTGCGTCAAATGTCATCAGTAGTAGTAGTAGGAACACAATGGGGAGATGAAGGTAAAGGGAAAATTACCGACTTCCTTAGTGAGAACGCAGAAGTCATTGCCCGTTATCAAGGCGGAGACAATGCAGGACATACGATTCAATTCAATGGAGTGACTTATAAACTTCACTTGATTCCATCAGGGATTTTTTCACCAGAGAAAATCAGCGTGATTGGGAATGGGGTTGTATTAAATCCAAAATCTCTAATCACAGAACTTGCGTATTTACACGAAAGAAATGTGACTACTGATAACTTACGTATTCAGACCGCGCGCATGTCATCTTGCCATACCATATTCGCTTAGACCAATTACAAGAAGAAGCTAAAGGCGATAACAAAATTGGAACAACGAATAAAGGGATTGGACCTTGTTACATGGATAAAGCAGCGCGTGTTGGAATTCGTGTGGCAGACTTATTGGACCGTGAAGTATTTGCTGAACGTCTAAAAATCAACTTAGCTGAAAAGAATCGCCTCTTTACTAAAATGTACGATGCAGAGCCAATCGAATTCGATGATATTTTTGAAGAGTACTACGAATATGGTCAACAAATGAAACAATATGTTTGCGACACTTCAGTAATTTTAAACGATGCATTAGACCAAGGAAAACGTGTATTATTCGAAGGGGCACAAGGGGTTATGTTGGATATCGACCAAGGAACATATCCATTCGTAACATCTTCAAACCCAGTTGCTGGTGGGGTGACTATCGGTAGCGGTGTTGGACCTTCAAAAATTAATAAAGTCGTTGGGGTATGTAAAGCGTACACTTCTCGTGTAGGAGATGGGCCTTTCCCAACAGAATTATTCGATGAAATCGGCTCACGTATTCGTGAAGTCGGACGTGAATACGGTACGACAACTGGACGTCCAAGACGTGTAGGTTGGTTCGATAGCGTTGTAATGCGTCACTCTAAACGTGTGTCAGGCATTACAAACTTAAGCTTGAACAGTATCGACGTATTAACTGGTTTAGATACAGTGAAAAATTTGTGTTGCTTACCGTAAACCAAATGGAGAAGAAATTTCTCACTACCCAGCAAGTCTAGTAGAATTAGGACAATGCGAACCTGTGTATGAAGAATTACCAGGATGGAGTGAAAACATTACAGGATGCCGTTCACTTGAAGAGCTTCCTGAAAAATGCACGCAACTATGTTCGCCGTATTTCAGAATTAGTCGGTGTACGAATTTCTACATTCAGTGTAGGACCAGATAGAGAACAAACCAACATTTTAGAAAGTGTTTGGGCATAATAAAAGAAATAGAGTAAAGGAGGATTTATATGAAAAAAATCCTAGTTGTAGATGATGAAAAGCCAATCTCAGACATCGTCAAGTTTAGTCTTACAAAAAGAGGGCTTTTGAGGTAATCACAGCCTTTGACGGTGAAGAGGGTCTGGTGGCTTTCAATGAAAAATCCAGATTTAGTTATTTTAGACTTAATGTTACCGAAAATTGATGGCTTAGAAGTATGCCGTGAAATCCGTAAAACAAGCAATGTTCCAATTATCATGGTGACAGCGAAAGACTCTGAAATTGATAAAGTTTTAGGGTTAGAGCTTGGAGCCGATGACTATGTGACAAAACCTTTCTCAAACCGTGAATTAATCGCGCGTGTGAAAGCAAACTTACGTCGTCAGCAATTAGCTCCAGCGGAAGCCGAAGAAGAAAAAAACAGCTAACGAAATCGTATTAGGGCTCACTCATTATCCATGAAGATGCTTATGTGGTTTCAAAACGTGGCGAAGAAATCGAATTAACGCACCGTGAGTTTGAATTACTTCACTACTTAGCCAAACATATTGGACAAGTCATCACACGTGAGCACCTATTGCAAACAGTTTGGGGATATGATTACTTCGGTGATGTGCGTACAGTAGACGTTACGGTACGTCGCTTACGTGAAAAAATCGAAGATACACCGAGTCACCCAACATGGATTATGACTCGTCGTGGGGTAGGTTACTACATTAAGACCCCAGATCAAGAAAAAGAAGCTTAAGATTGAAATGCGCTTTTCCTTGCCAACTGATCTACCGGCAAGAAAAGCGTATTTTGCTAAAAAGTAGAGGGGAAAATGACTCATGAATACAATGAAACGATTCTTTCGTTCCATTCAATTTAAGATTCCGATGCTCTTCATCTTGCTCTTAGTCATCTCGCTGCAACTCATTGTCGCGAACTTCTAACGCAATTAGAGTCGCAAATGATTTCCAACTTCCAAGAACAAATCCAACTGCAAGTAGGGTTCTTGAAGAATAACGTGCAGCCGATTTTGGCAAAAGATGCGACCGATGAAGCGAAGATGTCTGAAATTTCGCAATTGCTACAAGATTACCCAACAGGGAATAGTATTGTCGAAATTCGCATCATGGACATGCAAGGATATATTTTGGGAACAACGAACCAAACGCAACAGTCTGTGGTTGGAACGCGTTCAACAGAAGCGGACGTTCAACAAGTCGTTGTGTCGAATACCGTGCAAAGCTATAACTTCACGGAAGGCGAAACGCGTTATTGGAAATACGTTTCACCGATTGACCCAGTGAATACTGCTTCAGGAAATCCGGTTGGGATTATTTCGGTAACATCGAATATCGAATCGCGTTATACGCAAGTCAAAGATATCGGGGTTATCTTTATTAGTTCTTCTATCTTTGTCATTATTTTGGCCATCGTGATTACTGTGATGATTTCACAAGGGATTACGCGTCCAATCGCCGAGATGAAGCAACAAACGGAGCAAATCGCCGAAGGAAACTATACAGGTGAAGTGATGATTTATGGAGACGATGAGCTTGGTCAACTTGGACAAGCGATTAACGATCTTCTCTGTGAAGATTAAAGAAGCACAAGAAGGAACCGAAGCGGAGCGGCAAAGGTTGGATAGTGTCCTACGTCATATGAGTGACGGGGTAATTGCGACCGACCGTCGTGGACGTATTGTGATTATCAATGCGGCAGCGTTAGATATTTTAAACTTACGTAGCGAACGAATTGTCGGGACACCACTATTAGATGTATTAAGACTCGACCGTACTGTTACGTTTAGAGATTTACTCGAGTCTCAAGAAGAACGCATGATTACGTTTGAAGAAGATGGCGAAGATACGATTGTTCAATGTGAGTTCTCAGTGATTCAACGTGAATCTGGATTTATTAGCGGTCTTGTCTGTGTATTAACAGACGTTACCGAGCAAGAAAAAATCGACCGAGAACGTCGTAATTTCGTATCGAACGTTTCCCACGAATTACGTACACCACTAACAAGTATCAAGAGTTATACAGAAGCGTTAGTGGATGGTGCATGGGAAATAAAGAAATTGCGCCAGAATTCTTAAACGTTATCGAAACAGAAACAGACCGTATGATGCGTATGATTACGGACTTACTCAACTTATCGCGTATGGACCAAAACCGTCTTGAACTCGATAAGGAGTTCGTGAATATGAACGAGTTGGTGAAACATATTGCCAACCGTTTCGATATGGTGCTTTCGAGTGACCAATATCGTGAAAAGAATTACCGTATTTTAACGGATATTACACAACGCGACTTATGGGTTGAAATTGATCAAGATAAGATGACACAGGTGCTGGATAATATTATCAATAATGCGATTAAATATTCTCCAGATGGGGGTCGTATTATCGTTCGTTTAATGGAAACTCATACAGACTTAATCGTGAGTGTAAGTGACGAAGGGTTAGGAATTCCGCGTAAGGATATTCCACACTTATTCGACCGATTCTATCGTGTAGACAAGGCTCGCTCAAGAGCAATGGGTGGTAGTGGTCTTGGACTGGCTATCGCGAAAGAAGTCGTTCAATTACACGGTGGAAAAATTTGGGTGAACAGTATTGAAAATAAAGGATCTACATTCTTTGTTTCTCTACCATATGTTCCATTTGAAGAGGACGGTGAATGGGATGAATTTTAAACGTTATCGTGCAATGCTAACGACACTCCTTGTTTTAATGGCCATTAGCTTTGTGTTTACGTATCTCATCGTAGTACGTCCGGTTGATTTCTTTTACGAATCAAAAAGCAAAATAATAATAAAGTTGCAACACAACAAGATACAGGTGTACAAGTTCGTGCAACTTATACAACAGAAGATGTATTTAGACCGACTCGAATGGTTCTAACGAACAAAAATAAGTTCGAAATGACGAGCAGTGCTTCCATTATGAAGGAAGTCAATGCACACTTAAATAAACAATTTACGAATTTAACGCGTTTAGAAGTCATGGACGAGACTAGTTATGAAAAATCTCGTCTTACGTGAAGCCAGAATTCAGATTTTATTTGATGGGTTGCATTCATTTGGAATTGTGAACCGATTCTTTGATGGAAATATCGACGACTTAAATAATGACCGCTTTTCTCGTATTGTGATTCGCACAGATGATCCTTCTACTGCTTTATTTCATCAATGATGACACGAAACAACTCTACAGTGCTAAAGTAAATGAAAGTTTCAAAACATCATTAGAGGGATTATACGCGGATAGTGATTTTTACGAAGTTGAATCGTATCGTGGAAAAACAAAACAATTCTTTGTCGAACAAGATAATTTGAATGTGGAACAGTCTGCCTATTTAATTGAGCAGATTCCAATGAGTTTCTATATTACACAGTTATTTACGAATCAATCAGAAATTCGTACGCGTGGAGACGGAAAGACCGTTGTATACAATGATAATTTATCGCAATTGAAATTAGATCGTACGACAAATGTGGTCACTTTCTTCGAGAACCGCTCAGGAGAGGAAACGTTACTCTATACTAATAATTTAACGCAAACTTTCGGCCAGATGAAACGTCTTGGAGGCTGGCAAATGGGCGTGAGTCTATTCTCGGTAGATTTAAATAATAATCTCGTTGAATATGTTCGTTACGTGGATTCTTATCCAATCTTATCCAGTGGCAAAGAAGGTTTCACGCAAATAAAGGTCAATTCAACAGGAATCGAGAAAATGAGAACCTCATCACTGATTGCACAAACACCTTTGCCAACGAAAAAGTAAGAAGGTAACAGTTGTTGGTGGGAAGACAATCGTCACTGAAATGTTGAACGAAGGCTTCGTCATGAATGAAATTGAAGATATTCGTATCGGATATTCATGGACAATCAGTAGTGAGAGTGTACAAATCGTTGAGTTTACACCAACATGGTACATTAAAAAGAATGGTACTTGGAAGACTCTGGCTGAATTAAAAGCCGAGAAGAGTCAAACAGAACCAGCGAATGGATCGACAACAACGGGAGGTGACGCAGATGGATTTTAAGAGAAGCGCAGTCGTTCTCATCGTCTGCTTCTTTATCCTCGATTTATTCTTATTCGGATTAGTATGGCAAAAAAGATCTGATGTGAAAAATCCGTTGAATACAAGTATTAACGTCATTGACCAAATGAAGTTAGACGGAATTACATTACCAACGCTGAATGCGACGGTAGAGGCTGTTCCGATTATTCAAGTAACACCGGAATCTACAGATGGCAAATTGTCTAGCTTACCAAATCAAGTCGTAACACTAGAAAAAAATATTATTAACGGGCAATTTGTGACACCAATCCAATTAGACTTAAGCGGATCTGTATCTGCAGATAGCTTTGCGGATTTAACAAAAATCGTTGAAAATAATCAAGTGGCCTTCGGAAATCAATATACGTGGTCGTCCTATAATCCGACTACTCGTAAAGTGATTTATACGCAAAAAGCTGACAAGCTAACGATTATGGACGGTTCGAGCCAAATCATTTTCACGATTAATGCCAATGACCAAGTCGTAAGCTACGAACAGATTTATGCTGGAAGTGTGCAAGTACTTGGGAAAGAACGTGAATTGATTACGGCTCAAAAAGCAGTGGAAATCCTTTACTTGGCAGGCCGTATTAATTCAAAAGCAACCGTTCAATCGGTGAAATTATCTTACTACCAATCGCTTGTACTAAAAGATTTTTCAATTTACTCACCTGCGTGGTATATTGAAATACGTCAAGCTGACGGACAATTAATCGCCCGTCGTGTGGATGCAATTCATGGAACAGTTCTAGCGAATGAAACGCTAGAAACAACCAATACGCAAACACAGCGTACAACCACAAATAACACAACAACAACGCAAAGTGTACAACAACAATAAGAAGGGAATAAACATGCAAGAACAAGGTTTGAAAGTGAGTTTACTCGCGAGTGGTAGCTCGGGAAATGCTACTTACATCGAAACGCCAAAACAAAAAATATTAGTGGACTGTGGACTCACTGGTAAAGCCATTACTGCGCAAATGGAGAAGATTGATCGCTCCATTTCGGATGTGGATGCCATTCTCGTCACCCATGAACATTCTGACCATATTAAAGGAATTGGGGTTCTGGCTCGTAAGTACGGGATTCCAATTTATGCCAATGAAAAAACATGGCAAGCCATGGCTGGAAAGATTGGGAAAGTCGCTCTCGAACAACAGGAAATCTTCAATACCGGAGAAACGCTCACGTTTGGAGACTTAGATGTCATGAGTTTTGCGGTATCGCATGATGCGGCAGCTCCTCAATTTTATAGTTTCCAACGTGAAGGCAAGCAGTTCGTGATGCTGACAGATACGGGTTATGTGAGTGATAAGTTAAGAGGCTTGTTGAAAAATGCAGATGCGTATCTCATTGAAAGCAATCATGATTTAGAAATGCTTCGAATGGGACCATACGCTTGGCATTTGAAACAACGGATTTTAAGCGACAAGGGTCACTTATCGAATGATGATGGCGCGCTTGCGATGTGTGAAATGATGGGTGACCGCACGAAACGAATTTATCTAGGACACTTAAGTCAAGATAATAATATGAAGGAAATCGCCTATCAAACAGCCGAAAGCATCTTCCAAACGCATGACAAAGGCGTTCATCAGGCGTTCGAGCTCTATCATACGGATCCGTATGAACCTACAAAGTTATTTACCGTTTAAAAACTTAGCAAGTTCGAAAGAGTTTTTTTAAGTACTCTATAAGCTTTAATTTCATATAAATTTCACATCAAAAAAATTATTGTATATTTACAAAATGAGAGGAGTGAGCAGATGTCACAAGAACAATTACAAAGAAAAAATCATCGAAAGCTTTTTAAAAATGGCTTTATCGGCGGATTATTGGGAGGAGCAGTCGCTGTTGCCGGAGGAGTTGGAATTATGGCCGTAACAAATCCAGCAAACCAAGCAACAACACCTGCTACACAGCCCTCACAAACACAAGTAGACACAACTAAAAACATCTACAACAGCCGCAAAAAGGTGGAACAGAAATCACTAAAAGTGGTTGCGGAAGTGAAGAATGCGGTCGTTTCAGTTATTAACAAACAAGCAACTTCAAGAAATAACTTATACGGCACACAACAAACCGGAGGAGAATTAGCTACTGCGTCTGAAGGTAGTGGGGTCATTTATAAAAATGAGGGTGGATATGCCTATATCGTGACGAACTATCACGTTATTGCGAAGTCACAAGAATTGGAAGTTCTTTTAGCAGACGGAACACGCGAAAAAAAGCTGAGCTTGTTGGTAGTGACCAATGGACAGACTTAGCCGTGATTCGTATTGCCAATACAAATGTTACAACTGTCGCAGAATTTGCAAACTCAGATGAGGTTGAAGTTGGGCAAACAGCGATTGCGATTGGGTCCCTCTTGGAAGTGAATTCGCAACAAGTGTAACGCAAGGAATCGTCTCAGCAACTAACCGTGCTGTTGCCACAGACGTTGATGGTGATGGACAAGAAGACTGGGTCGTAACGGCCATTCAAACAGATGCGGCGATTAACCCAGGAAACTCAGGGGGAGCGTTAATTAATAGCGCTGGCCAAGTCATCGGAATTAACTCAATGAAGATTTCGAAATCTTCTGTTGAAGGAATGGGATTTGCGATTCCAAGTAACGAAGTTGTTTCTATTATTAAACAACTTGAAACGGACGGGAAAATTACACGTCCAGCTCTTGGAATTTCAATGGTAAACTTATCAAGTGTGAATGAACGAGTAATCGAGCAATTGAATTTACCACGAGATGTGAAGAACGGAGTCGTTATTGCAGAAGTCATGGCGAAAGGTAGTGCCAAAGCAGCAGGATTACAAGCCTACGATGTCATCGTTGAAATGGATGGAAAAAAGATCGAAGGCATTCAAAACTTACGTAAAGTTCTTTACAGCCATAAAGTTGGCGATAAGCTTGAAGTAACATACTATAGAAATGGACAAAAACAAACAACAACGATTTCTCTAACAGAAACGAACAGTCCAAGTTTATAACAATAACGAAAAAGGAGTCGGATAGCGGATTGCTATTCGACTTTTTTGTGTATTTCCACAAGGTTATCCACAAAAATGTGGATAAGTCTGTGGAAAACTGTGGGTTTACCCCCTTGTCAAGTCTGTGAAGTAGAAAATCAGTGTTGAAAATGGACAGCCTAAAAATGGCTTAATTATCGGATTTTATTGAAAAAAGTTATTCACATGATAAATTTTTATTGTGGATAACTTTGGTGGTCAATTGCTAAAAACGTTGATATAACAGTGTTTTGGTATACACAAAAAGTGTGTGGATAACTGTGGATAACTCGCATCTTTCCACCTTTTAGAAATATAACAATTAGATAACAAATAAAAATTTTGAATCAATATCTAGTGTTTTTCATAAAAAAAGCCCAAAATTTAGGGGCGAACATGTGTACATGTGGATAACTTTGTGGATAACTGTGGATAAAGGGATAAAACAAGCATTTTTCCAAAAAAAGGTAAGATAATTTGTGAAATGAGGGATCAAAATGAATATCACAATTGTGAGTGTAGGAAAACTGAAAGAAAAATATTTAAAACAAGGAATCGACGAATACGCGAAACGCTTAGGTAGCTACTGCAAGTTCCAGGTTGTGGAAGTGCCAGATGAGAAAGCTCCTGAGAATTTAAGCGATAAAGAGATGGAACAAGTGCTCGAAAAAGAGGGCGAACGTATCCTTTCTAAAATTAAAGATGGTGATGTCGTTGTAGCGATGGCGATTGAAGGTGACTTAGTGAGTTCAGAACAACTCGCAAAAGAGATGGATACCTTCGCGCTTCATGGGAAGAGCTCAATGGTCTTTTGTCATCGGCGGCTCTCTTGGGTTGAGTCCGGCCGTGAAAAAACGTGCCGACCGCAAGATCTCATTTGGCCGTATTACGTTGCCGCATCAATTGATGAGACTCGTTCTAACTGAGCAAATTTACCGTGCATTCCGTATTAATGCCGGACATGCATATCATAAATAAGTAAAGATTCTCATAGAAAAAGTGAAAAGAAAGTGCAAAATGAAAATTGTATTTTCATAGTATTTTCATAATGTGCCTCTATACTTTAGTTATTCCCAAAGAGAATATTTATCCTCCCAAATAAATATTTCTAATCCTTTTTTCCACCGGCCGTGAGTCGGTGGTTTTTTATTTTCTTTAAAAAAGGATTGATTGAAGAAAATCTCCGTACTATACTAGAATCATGGAGAAGTACCCAAGAGGCTGAAGGGGTCGCACTCGAAATGCGATAGGTCGTGAAAGCGGCGCGGGAGTTCAAATCTCCTCTTCTCCTTACTTTTACGGAGAACAAAATAGTGGGGGCGAAAAACGAATGACAAAAGTGAAATTAAATCTGAACCAAACGCATTGTTGCGGTATTTATTCTGATAAGACGGTGTATAGTTTTACGGCGGATAGTTATCCAGAGTTGTTTTACCTTCTTCAAAGACGTGGACTCATCGAATCTTTTATCGATGGAGACTTCATTGTTTATGACGAATTAAGACAGTATTCAGATTTACCGCCTTATCAAAAGCTGACTGAAGATGAATTAGAAGCAATTGATTTTGATACAATCATTCAAAAACTCAGTCCGGATCAACTGAAAGCAGTGATCGAGAAGTTCTTTGAATATCGCTTTGAATGTGAGTTTCAAGAAGTAGACGAATAAATTTGTAAAAGGAAAAAAGCTGACGGCTCATTTGAGCTGTCAGCTTTTGTAGTTTCTGTAGTTTATTCTTAGCGAATAACTTCCTCAGTTTCTTTGTCGAAGAAGTGAGATTTGTTTAAGTCGAATGCTAATTCAACTGTTTCGCCTGGGTTGTGGAAGTCACGTGCATCCACTTTAGATACGAATTCAGTATCGTCAACACGAGTGTAAAGCATTGTTTCTGCACCAAGTAATTCTGATACAACAACTTCTGATTTCACTGTTGCTGCTGGATAAGTATCGATAGCGATTTGAGCACCTTTGATATCTTCTGGACGGATACCGAAGATTAAATCTTTTCCGTTGTAACCTTTGTCTTCAAGAAGTTTTCTCTTCGCTTCAGGTAATTGTAATGATAAACCTTTACCATTTGAAATCACGCCATCTTGTAATGTTACATTGAAGAAGTTCATTGCTGGTGATCCGATGAATCCAGCTACGAATACGTTGTTAGGAGTGTTGTACACTTCTTGTGGAGTACCGATTTGTTGTACGAAACCATCTTTCATGATAACGATACGGTCAGCCATTGTCATCGCTTCTGTTTGGTCGTGAGTTACGTAAATTGTTGTTGTTTCTAAACGACGGTGTAATTTCGCAATTTCAGCACGCATCGCAACACGTAATTTAGCATCTAAGTTAGAAAGAGGTTCGTCCATTAAGAATACTTTCGCATCACGAACGATCGCACGTCCTAAAGCCACACGTTGACGTTGACCACCAGATAAAGCAGCTGGTTTACGTTCTAAGTATTGAGCTAAGCCTAAGATTTCTGCTGCGTTTAACACGTTTGTCAATTTCAGCTTTGTCGTATTTACGTAATTTCAAACCGAATGCCATGTTGTCATATACGCTCATGTGAGGATATAGGGCATAGTTTTGGAATACCATCGCGATATCACGATCTTTTGGAGCTACGTCGTTCATTACAACGTCGCCGATTTTTAATTCCCCTTCAGAAATATCTTCAAGACCAGCGATCATACGAAGAGTTGTTGATTTACCGCATCCAGAAGGTCCTACGAATACGATGAATTCGCGGTCTTTGATGTGTAAGTTAAAGTCTGTTACGGAATAGTTTTCCGCGTTGTCATATTTTTTGTGAATATGATTTAATTGCATTTCTACCATTAGGATTTCCCCCTATAATTTGTTTTACAGTAACAGTTTACGTTTTTTTGAGGAAAAGAGATAGGGGAAGGTTGCACAAAAACGACTGTAAAAATTGTGCACTTTGCCCAAAAAGCATCTCTTATTTTTAAGATTTGGACGTAACTTATAATAAAGAAGTAAAAAAGTATTGAGATGGATGCAACACGTGGAAAACAATGTTATGATAGGGGTTAGAAACTTACATGAAAAAGGTGATGAAATGGAAAGAAAACGTGGATTTGAAATCGTATCTGCTTATGAAGGAAAAGGAATCAATGTTCCAAAACGTTCGACAAAACATTCAGCAGGATATGACTTCGAAGCTGCCGAAGATATCGTATTACCAAGCATTTGGAAAATGATTTTTAAATTTGCAGCCACTCAATTAAAACAATGGATTTATACAACGGATAAAGAAACAGTGGAAGCAGAACTTGCAAAGAGCAAAAGGTCTTAAAACCAGTGCTTGTTCCAACAGGAATCAAGTCTTATATGCAAGAAGATGAGTACTTACAACTAGCAAACCGCTCAAGTAACCCATTGAAACACTTCCTTGTCTTACCAAATGGGGTAGGAGTTGTGGATAGCGACTACTATAACAACCCTGACAACGAAGGTCATATTTACTTCCAATTATTAAACTTCGGATTATTCGATAAAGAAATTAAAAAAGGCGATCGTATCGGCCAAGGAATCTTCCTACCGTTCTTAAAAGCGGATGCGGATGAAGAAAACGATATGAATGAACGTACAGGTGGTTTTGGTTCTTCTGGCGTTCGTTAGAAAGGAGCCAAAATGGCAAAAGCAACGACAAGTTTTGTATGTAGAGAGTGTGGATATAATTCACCAAAATATTTAGGAAAATGCCCAAACTGTGGCAATTGGTCTACGATGGAGGAGTTCAAGGAAACAACCAGTAACGCGAAACGTCCTTCCTTAGTGCAACATTCAGAAGAAGTGCATAAGACCAAGCCAATGCGTCTGGACCAAGTGGCGTATGAGCGAGTGAATCGTGTGAAGACATCGATTAGCGAGCTCGACCGCGTGCTTGGTGGCGGCGTGGTACCAGGTTCTCTAGTACTAATCGGTGGAGACCCTGGGATTGGGAAATCGACTTTATTATTACAAGTTTCTAGTGAACTCCAACAAACACAAGGAACGGTTCTCTATGTATCCGGGGAAGAAAGTGCGTCTCAAATTAAAATGCGTGCGGAGCGTCTCGGGATGCAAGCAGACGGATTTTATATTTACGCGGAAACAAACTTAGAAGATATCGTTGCGCAAGTAGAAGCGTTGAAGCCGGACTATGTCATTATCGACTCGATTCAAACGATGACACATCCGCAGGCTAACGGGGTAGCCGGAAGTGTGTCTCATGTGCGTGAGGCAACGGCAACGTTGATGCGACTTGCAAAACTCAATCAGATTGCCATCTTTATCGTTGGTCACGTGACCAAAGAGGGTGCCTTGGCAGGTCCTCGTATGTTGGAACATATGGTGGATACCGTTCTTTATTTCGAAGGGGATAAACATCATAGTTTCCGCGTACTTCGTTCCGTGAAAAACCGTTTCGGATCTACCAACGAGATTGGCGTTTTCGAAATGCATCAAGAAGGGCTCAACGAAGTAACGAACCCTTCCGAAGTCTTCTTAGAAGAACGTTTGGCTGGGGCAACAGGTTCTGCCATCGTCGTGTCTCTTGAAGGAACTAGACCGATTTTAACAGAGGTGCAATGTTTACTATCACCAACGGCCTTTGGGAATGCGCGCCGTACGACAAGTGGTCTGGACTATAATCGTGTTGCGCTCTTGATGGCGGTACTTGAGAAACGTGCAGGTCTTCTATTACAAAATCAAGATGCTTACTTTAAATCAACAGGTGGTTTGAAACTCAACGAACCGGCAGTCGACTTAGCGATTGCGATGAGTATTGTTTCAAGTTATAAGGAAAAAGAAACGCAAATGGGCGATTGCTTTATCGGCGAAATCGGCTTGACTGGCGAAATCCGCAAAGTGAATCGTGTCTATGATCGTGTTCGCGAAGCAGAAAAGCTCGGATTCAAGCGTGTCTTTATTCCAAAAAATAATTTAGATGGATGGGAACTTCCAAAAAATATCGAAGTCGTTGGAGTATCTTCTGTCAAAGAAGCTATTTACAAAGCCTTCGGAAAAGAAAATTAGAAAGGAGAAATATTATGGAACAACCTAAAAAATTTCGAGCATACGGAAGAAAGTTATTACAACTGATTTTCGTATTGCTCGGAGGGTCTTTAGGTGCAACGTACTTTCCAAGTCTATGGCAAGCGTTCAACATTACGAATGAATGGTTAACATCGCAAGTTACGAATATTTTGTTAGGTGCAATTATTTTATTCTTTATTTCATTTTTCGTGACGGATCCGATTTTAAAGGGCATTCGTAGACTTGAAAAACTCGTTAGCCAACTTTCTGTGAGCTATTTACTCTTTGGAATGATTGGTGCACTGATTGGGCTCTTAGTCGCATGGCTCGTTGGATTGCCATTTACAAACTTACAAATTCCAGCAATTACTCAAGCTTTACCAATCGCCTTAAGCATTATCTTCGGGTACCTTGGTTTTTATGTTGGAACGACGCGTCGTGAAGATATTCTAAAAGCATATACAGCGACAAGAAAGAAAACGGAGGACTCTCCAGTACTGGAACGTAAAGCAGGAGATAACTTCAGAAAATACAAACTGCTCGACACAAGCGTGATTATCGATGGACGAATTTACGATATCGCCAAAAACAGGCTTTTATCGAAGGGGTGCTCGTGATTCCAGTATTTGTACTGAATGAATTACAATATATCGCCGATAGCGCTGATAGCTTGAAGCGTGTGAGAGGGCGCCGCGGATTAGATATTTTAAACGCTCTTCAAAAAGAAGAGAATATTAAAGTAGAAATTTATGACGGGGACTATGACGATATTAATGAAGTAGACCGCAAGTTGATTCGCTTAGCGAAGGCGATTGACGGCATTATTATCACGAACGACTTTAACCTAAATAAAGTCAGTGAGTTCCAAAATGTACCGGTCTTTAATATTAATGCGTTAGCGCAAGCCATCAAGCCAGTTGTGATTCCAGGGGAAACCTTGAAGACGACGGTTGTTAAATCAGGAACGGAGCGCCAACAAGGGGTTGCGTACTTGGATGATGGTACGATGATTGTCGTGGAAGATGGACAATATTATATGAATCAAGAGATTGAAGTGGTCGTAACGAGCGCCCTTCAAACTGCAGCAGGTCGTATGATTTTCGCCAAACCACTGCATAGCCAAAAGAAAATTAAACAATAAAGTGCAAAATGATTACTTCGAATCCTTGCGGATTTATTTATAATAACGGTAACGTTGCACCGGCTCGAGCCTAGTGTCTCTCGCCTAAAAAACTCAAAAAGGGAGTACGGAATAAATTCCGAACTCCCTTTAATTCGTCTTTTTTGCGAATCACGTTACTGTTATTATAAAATCCGCATGATTCTGCGTAATCATGGTACGTATATTTAATTTTCTTTTGGACTGCATGAAATCAACGACTGCTGGCAGTTTGAAGAGAAAATAAATATCCACCGGCTAAGCCGGTGGTTTTTCAATTTCGGGCATAGCCCTGATCTCAGAGCGACGCCTCAAGGCGCTCGTGTGGCCTGCGACGAGCACCTATTTACGTTTTCCTGTAAACGGATCTTCCAATTCTAATTCCAATTGTTCCGCTATATGATCTTCTTTTAGTTGATTCCGTATATACTCTCCAATGGCTTTCGAATTCTTTCCAACCGAATCTACATAAAACCCTCTACACCAAAATGATCTATTTCGATACTTAAATCTTGCATTCGCCCATCTTTCAAATATCATTTGGCTGCTTTTCCCTTTTAAATATCCTACAAACCAGAAACACTCATTTTGGGTGGTATTTCTACTAACATGTGCACATGATCCACGCAGACTTCTGCTTCGATTATATTTACATGTTTCCATTCGCATAACTGCCGTAACATTCTGCCGACATCAAGCCTCCTTGACTCATAGAATGCCTTTCTTCTATATTTTGGTGCGAAAACGATATGATACTTACAGTTCCATTTCGTATGTGATAAACTGTGTAAGTCATCGGTATATCCCATGACAAAACCTCCTTAGTTCTTTCGATGTAGTTTGCAGACCACATACGAATTATAACTAAGGAGGCTTGTTTTTTCATTATCACTCCGCTAAAGCTTTTTGGACCCCCGGACAATCCGGGGGTTTTAATTAGACCAATAAAAAGGATGGACGAATTTCGTCCATCCTTTTTGTTATTCAATATTGATTTCAAATGGTTCGTCAATGGTTTCAGAGACGTATTTACCATCTTTCTTACGTTGTTTCACGCATTCCGTTAATAAGTATTCGATTTGTCCATTGACTGATCTAAAATCATCTTCTGCCCATGATGCGATAGCAGCATATAATTTAGATGACAGTCGTAATGGGATTTGTTTTTTCTTTAAATCAGCCATCGTTAGTATAGGCTTCCTGTGTTAACGATTGGTTGAGCATCATGATTTCCGCAAAGAACAACTAGTAAGTTAGAGACCATCGCAGCTTTACGTTCTTCATCAAGTTCTACGAGTTCTCCTTCATTTAAGCGTTCTAACGCCATTTCAACCATTCCAACAGCACCGTCTACAATCATCTTTCTAGCGTCAATAATTGCAGAAGCTTGTTGACGTTGAAGCATTACTGCAGCGATTTCTGGAGCGTAAGCAAGGTAAGTGATACGTGCTTCGATGATTTCAAGACCTGCATTATCAACACGTGCTTGAATCTCATCGCGAATACGTTTTGCAACGACTTCACTTGAACCACGTAAGCTACCTTCATCGGCAATACCGTCCCCAGTTGTATCAACGTTTGGAGCTACATCATATGGATAGATACGCACGATATTACGAAGCGCGCTATCACATTGAAGAGATAAGTATTCTTTGTAGTTATCTACGTTGAAGACGGCTTTAGCTGTATCGACCACTCTCCAAGTAACAGCAATTCCGATTTCTACAGGGTTCCCTAGGCAATCGTTAATCTTTTGACGAGAGTTATTTAACGTCATAATTTTTAGAGAAATTTGATTTTTTAAGGCATTTAAGTTCGCTTCAACGCCGCCTGTAGTGCTAATTGTGACCGGAGTGCTTTGACGATCGACGTCACCGCTTTGGCCTAATTTTGTTTTCGCAGCAGGATTTACAGCCACGCTAAATGGATTTACAAAATAGAAGCCCGGTTCCTTAATGCTTCCTGTGTACTCCCCAAAGAGCGTCAAAACAATCGCTTCTTGAGGTTTGACAACTTTTAGTCCTCCAGAAAGGACAAGACTGCTGATAAATACTAGAATGCTGAGGATAATACAAAATACTTGAAGCCCGTCGTTTCTAATCAATGTAATTGAGGAAATAAAGCCCACAACTGAAAGGATTAATAGGAGTAAAAATACAAAAACAACGCAGCAAAAACCGTTAGACTTTGTTTTTAAAATTTTTTCGTTCATAAAAAAGACTCCTTTGTCTATTTGATATCTAAATGATATCACCATGAAATCCAAAAAGCAATATAATAAGACTGATAGAAAACAAGTTATTAGATTCACAAAGTGTTGTAAAGAGTAATTATTTATGGTATCATCTAACCAAAACGGGAGGAAGAACAATGAATTCAAATAAAAAGAGAAATTTAATTCGTAAACTTGTGGGACTTACAGCTTCGATGGCTATCGCGAGTATATTTGCACCATCAACGCCATCAATTACACAAGTTGCATTTGCTGAAGAGACGCCTGCAGTAACTTATAAAGTAAAATATAAATTTATAAGTAATACGCCTGGAAAAGAATTACCTCAAAGAGTATTGGATGTATTACCTGGAGACGAAGAGTATCCTGTAGGTAGTTTAGTTCAACCAACAACTGAATTTAAAAAAGTAGTTGGTGAGGGAATACCACGCCAAGTTGTTGAAGGAGAAGGGTATTGGGTTTTCCAAGGATTCGATTCAGATGCTAGAACAATCAAAAACGGGGATGTAGTATTTACAGGTAAATGGAAGTGGTTTGATTATATTGATTATTCATATGTAGTTGGTGGACCAGTATTTGTTCCTTTGCCAGAATCAATGGTAAATGAAGCAGCCAAACTTAAAACAACGCGTATTTCTTATGCGGATTTTGAAAATCATGTTGATATTCCTGAAAACTTAAAAATTATTCAGAAACTAATGAACTGGAATGAAGCTACTGGTAAGTACGAACCAATCATTATGAAAGATGACGATGCCCAATGGGAATACCATCCGAAACCTGACCCGTCAGGAGACGGGTTGCGGGTAGAGTTAGATTACCATAAGAATTCGAAATTCCGCTATGACTTCCCAAAAGTTCAAGAATTTCTTAATCTTTATTGGAAACCAATACCTCGTAACGTGGAATATGAATTTGTTAGTGGAACAAAAGGCAAGAGATTGAAGGAGTATTAGATCACTTAAAACCGGTTCACAAAGGAACTTACTACTATTATTATAGAAATCTAAAAGAGTATAGTGAAACGAAGATTGTTGCTGAGCAACCAAAGCAAACTACTTTTTACGATTCTACCAAAAAAGGAACGTGGACATTCGTTTCATATGATGTATCAGAAAAACTTCTTAGTGAGTGGGATCTTAATGGATGGAATTTAAAATTCACTGGTACATGGACGTTTGTTGCTGACGAAGAACCAGCGCCAGAAGAATCAACAGAAGAACAAAGCAATCAAACGGAATCAACTGATGAAAAATTAGAAACAACAGAAGTTCCAACGACTCAAAAGGAAGCAAATGTAGAACAACCAGAATCAACAGAAGTGCAGACTTCGGAGAAAGTAACAGAAGCAGAACTACCAAATACAGGGACAACAGGAGTCCTAACAACAGTTATAGTGGGAGTTTGTATAGCTTTGAGTGGGTTCGGATTATTTGCTCAAGGTCGTCGTAAAGAAGGCTAATGGATTCTTTTAGTGCGAATTACAATAGAAATAAAAACCCCTTCTAAGTAATAATCTTAGAAGGGGTTTTACTTTTTAGTGATGCTATCAGTAACTTCGCTATACACCATATTAAGATTATCTTGAATCCTTTTAAAGTTACTATAAAACAAGTAATAAGATAAACGTTACAATCGCTAGTCCACCTTGTTTCCAGATGATGCTGATTTGGCTAGTAAGTCCGCCGTATACTGCTACGGCGATGATATTGAAAAGTAAGAATCCGACCAATTCTTTAGAACCAACGATTAATCCAAAGACTAATCCAACGGCAATCATCAAGTTGTAGACCCCTTGATTTTTAAAGAGCGTCGTAATATTAGCATTCTTCAATGTTTCAACACTCATATTGAAGACGCGGCTTGTGGCTTCTGAAGTCGTTTGGAGTGTTTCCAAGTAGAAATATAAACGAATTCCACTGCAACGAGGGCCGTTAAAATAGTAATAATGATAGACATTTGTTATCCTCCTTTTTATTGAACAGAAAAGAGTATACTCTGTTGATTTAATAGAAGCGAATGAAATGTCTTGAAAGGGCGAAACATTGACGGAGTGCACTCAATATGCTATTCTATCCATTGTATAAAAAAGAATCACTACGATTTAGAAAGGAGAAAGGCATGAGTTATATTTCAGTAGAACATCTTTCTTTCTCATATGAACAAGAGACAGTACTTGAAGATATTAGCTTTACAGTGGAACCAGGTCAGTTTGTGATTTTGACTGGGGAAAACGGAGCAGCGAAGTCTACTTTAGTAAAAAATATATTAGGACTCTTAACACCAAAGAGTGGGAAAGCCACGATTGCAAAGAAAAATAGCAATGGCGAGAAGTTATCGATTGGATACGCTCCGCAACAGATTTCTTCTTTTAATGTAGGGTTCCCATCAAATGTGTATGAACTTGTGGCATCAGGTCGTTACCAACAAGGTCGCTGGTTCAAAAAATTAAATGCAGAAGATCATGAACATATCGAACGCTCTCTCAAATCCGTAGGGATGTGGGATCAACGCAATAAACGTATCGGAGATTTATCAGGAGGGCAAAAACAACGCATCTGTTTAGCAAGAATTTTTGCGACAGACCCAGATTTATTCGTCCTTGATGAACCAACAGCTGGTATGGATAAAGCGTCGCGCGAGAGATTCTATCACTTATTACATCACGCATGCGCTCATCACGGGAAAGCCATTTTAATGGTCACTCATGAGGAAGAAGCGCTTGAACAATACGTGGATAAACATATCCATCTGCAACGAAAGGAGGATTCTCCATGGAGATGTTTTTCTATGGTTTCATGCAAAGAGCATTCATCTCAGGAATAGCGATGGCTTTTATCACGCCAATTCTTGGATTGTTCTTAATTCTTAGAAGACAGTCACTGATGGCCGACACCTTGTCGCACGTATCCCTTGTTGGGGTAGCGCTAGGATTTCTTTTGGGGATGAATCCAACACTTACAACGCTGATTGTGGTAATTATCGCAGCAGTTTTCATCGAAGCGATTGGAAAATACTTTAGAGGCTATTCTGAAATTACCGTTGCGATTCTAATGTCGGGAGGAATGGCGATTGCCCTCATCCTGATGAATATGCAAAAAGGACGTTCAACATTAAGTGTGGACCAGTTCTTATTCGGTTCAATCGTGACGATTACAAATGAGCAAATGTGGATTATGATTCTATTAGCAGTTGTCGTAGTGGGATTATACGTAATTTTCCGTAAACCACTATATGTATTATCATTTGATGAAGATACGGCGATGACAGCGGGATTACCCGTTCGCTTGATGACAAACCTCTTTACGATTATCACAGGAGTTGTGATTGCAGTGATGATGCCAATCGCAGGGTCACTTTTAGTGTCAGCCGTTATTGTATTGCCAGCATCGATTGCGCTTCGAGTGAGCAGTAAGTTTAATGGCGTGATTATCGGCGGAATTATCATCAGTCTGATTGGATTCTTTGCAGGACTTTCAGCTTCCTATATTTACGAAGCACCTCCGGGGGCCGCGATTACATGTGTGTTCCTTGTAATCTTATTTATCTCATTTATCGTGAGTGCCTTCCGTAAAAAAGCATAATGAACAAAGCTTACCATTTATTTGGTAGGCTTTTTTTGTGGAATCAGTTTGACGAAAATGATGAGAGGGCGTATAGTAACTTTCATAAGATTATTTGGAGGACAAGCATGTGATTATACAGGCGTTATCGAGTATGGTGACGATACTTGCGGTCATCGCGCTCGGCTATCTCTTGCAAGCCAAGGGATGGTTCAAGGAAGGGTTCAGCAAGAGCATTGCGGATTTGATTTTTGAAGATTGCTTTGCCAGCGTCCATCTTTTGTTTCAGTATTAAAATTTATTACAAAAGAACAACTCGTGAGTTTCTTTGGAGCGAGCCTTTATCCATTGATTGCGGTGATTCTAGGCTACATCGTGGCATGGGGAGCAGTTGTCTTATTCAAAGTTCCAGTTGGAAGACGCGGAGTGATGCTCAATACATTCGTCAATGCGAACACGGTCTTTATGGGGCTGCCGCTCAATCTCTCTCTTTTTGGAGAAGAAGCGATGCCGTACTTCCTGGTTTACTACGTCATTAATACATTGTCGATTTTTACCGTGGGAACTTATGTTGTAGCGATTGACCGTCCTGATGGAACTAAAAATAAAGGAATCCAGTGGAAGAGCCTCTGTTCACCACCGCTCATTGCGTTCTTAGTAGCATTAGCAGTTGTGGCACTTGGAATTCCAGTTCCATCATTTGCACAAAATTCCATTAGTATCGTGGGTAGTTTAGTGACGCCATTGTCGCTCATGTATATCGGGATTAATCTCGAACAAAGTGGTCTTGGAACATTGCGCATCGACCGCGATACCGTACTTGCGCTAGCAGGGCGCTTTGTTATTTTCCCAATCATAATGGTATTGGTGTTACTTATTGGAGGAGCGGATAATCCCTTATTAAAAGAAACTTTTATTATTCAGTCGACTATTCCAACGCTGGTGATTATGCCTATTTTAGCGGCAGAAGCTAAAGGAGATGTTGATTTTGCGACGAATGTGGTGACGATGACAACCATTGCTTACTTAGCAGTATTGCCATTGTGGTCGTTATTTTTATTTCTAATTTAACGCAATTACCATATATGGTAATTGCAGCATACAAAAAAAGCGAAGAACCAATTTGGCTCTTCGCTTTATTTCATTTTATCTTATAAAAATTCATGTTTATCAAAGAAGTTACCAAGTTCTGCTTTGATCGTTTGTGCTTCAGTATCAATCTCTGTAATTTTGATGATTGAAGAGTAGTCTGTTACATTGTGGTTTGAAACCCCTGACTCACAGAATACAACGGCACCTGCTGTTGTTGAATCAAATTCTTGGATAAGGCTACGCATACCGTTGATTGTACCGCCAGCTTTAAGAAGTCGTCGACGATTAATACGTTTGATCCACTAGCTAATGTACGTTTTGATAATTCCATTTTCTCAACGCGAGAAGAAGAACCTGAAACGTAGTTAATACTTACAGTAGAACCTTCCGTAATTTTTGAATCACGACGTACGATGACGAATGGTACGTTTAAGTAGTTGGCAACTGTTTGTGCGATAGGCACCCCTTTTGTTGCAACCGTCATAACTGCATCAATTTTCTTATCTTCGTAAGCAGAGGCAATCATTTTCCCTAAATCATGTAATACATCTGGTTTTGCAAGTAAATCAGAAAGGTAAATATATCCCCCTGGCAACAAGCGACTAGCATCGTTCATTTGCTCTCTTAGTTTTTCCGCAGCAGCCAATGCTTGTTCGCGTTTGATTTTCGGAACAAAAATCACGCCCCCTGCAGCACCTGGCACTGTGCGAATAATCCCTACACCTTGCTTTTCAAAAGTCTTCTTGATAATAGCAATATCCTCACTAATTGAAGATTTTGCGGACTGATACAACGCTGTAAATGTTGTTAATGAGATTAACGTATGTGGGTTATCTAATAGACGTTGTGTCATATCGATTAAACGTTCACTTCTTTTTAATTTCATTGCCTCGTCCTCCTTTTTTTGTTTAAGACACTATTATAGTATACACAAAAGTACGGAAATTACAATTTTTTAAACCTATAATATTCGGGAAAACAGCAAATAAAACCTTGAAAATCAAAAGAATGTTCCTAATTTTATTAAGAAAAGCTAAAAATTAGTCTTCTTTCAGGAAATCTACGTCACTATTCCGACCAATCTCAAAGACGCGCGAAGTTTCTTTACGCAATTCGATATTGTTCTGATAGTCTTGTTTAAACATGCAACTATAGAGAACATCGAGGACATACGTAATGGAGGCATCGTTGGCAAAGGTCGCAATTTTTGAGTAGAGACGTTCGCGAGAGGAGATGTGAAGAACGCAATCGGCCACGCTAGACATGCTATTTTCACCAATACTTGTAATCAAGACAATCGGAATCTTGCGAGCTTTTAAAATATTCACAACACGCATTAAAGTTTCGGTTTCGCCGGAGTAACTAATCACAAGTGCGCACTCATCGGGTTCCATTAATGAAGCAGCGTAGTTTCCTTCCCCTTGACGTGAATGGACTCGAACTTGTTTCGAATGCGTTCCATATTATAGCGGAATTCCTCTGCAATTAATAAGTTGTTGGATACTGCAAATAAATGAATCGCTTTTGAATCGTTGAAGATTTGAATCGTCTTTTGTAAATCAGCAAAGTTCAGAAGCGAGCTCGTTTCTTGAATCGCTTCTTGTTCTAGAAGTGCAATTTTCTTCGCAATCGTGATGAAGTTATCTTCCTCTTGGAACGGATAGTTGGCATCAATCGTACCCGGAGCACTCGATAAGTACGTCAACTCATCGATGTATGCTTTCTTGAAGTCGCTCCAACCGTTGAAGTTGAGGCGCTTTGCTACCTTTACAATAGTAGATTTAGAGCTAAAGGTTTCTTGCGCGATATCGCTGGTCGATTTATTCTCAATATTTAATTGCTCTCGTTTTAAGTAGTCTACAATAATCTGCTCGCTGTGAGAGAACTTAATATGGTCCATACGTTCTGTAATTAGCATAATTTCGCCTTTCTTTTGTGAAAATGAGAACAGTGTTTTTTCAAATCGAATGAAAACGAAATGAAAGAGTGAACGCTGTTCAGAAATATAGAATTTTATATAATTGTGATAGTGTTTTCTTTCTTATGATGGTACCATAAATGCTGTAAAGAAGGAAGGGACGGTCCCTTCAAAAAATAAGCAAAAGAGGTGTAGTATGAGCTATCAAGATTTAGCTAAAGAGATTCTGTCGCAAGTCGGTGGAAAAGAAAATATTCAACAATTAACACACTGTGCAACACGTCTTCGTTTCGTGTTAAACGACAACAGCAAGGCAAACACAGACACGCTTAAGAAAACAAAAGGCGTTGTTGGCGTTGCAGAAGCTGGTGGACAATATCAAGTCATCATCGGTAGTGATGTGCAAAGCGTATACCGTCCATTAATGGAGTTAGCAGGATTGAAAGAGGATGCTAGTACAAATGCAGATGAACCTCACAAATCACCGCTTGAAAAAGTGCTTGCTATTATTTCTGGTATTTTCACACCAATCTTACCAATTATCACTGCAGCCGGTATGATTAAAGCCGTACTTTCTATTTTAGTGGTATTCAAATCGTTACAACGAAAGACCAAAACTATCAAGTATTAAACTTCATCGGAGACGCAGGATTCTACTTCTTACCAGTCTTCCTTGGGGGAACAGCTGCAAAACAATTTAAAGCCAACACATATTTAGGGATGTTAATGGGGGCAACACTTTTACACCCAACATTCACAGCGATGGTTGCGAACTTTAAAGAGACAGGTGCTGGAATTGAGTTATTCGGCATTCCATTCTCTCCAGTAGGATATTCTTCAACCGTTATCCCAGTCATCTTAGGTGTTTGGTTTATGAGTTATGTAGAACGTTTTGCAGATCGCATTTCACCAAAAGCGATTAAGTTCTTCTCAGTGCCATTAATCACAGCGTTAATTACTTCAATTGTAATGTTCTCACTATTAGGGCCAGTCGGATCAGTCATCGGTCAATACTTAGGCGACTTCTTCAAATGGTTAGAAACATTTGGCCCATGGGTAGTTCCTACAGTTGTCGGTATCTTTAGTCCATTCCTTGTTATGACAGGAACTCACTACGGACTTGTATCGATCGGTATCAACAACCGTATGACTCTAGGATACGATACAGTGGCTCAACCAGGGATGTTAGCATCAAACGTTGCTCAAGGTGGAGCAGCACTTGCGATTGCTTTCAAAACAAAAGACACAGATAAAAAAGCTCTTGCGACTTCAGCAGGGATCACAGCAGTCTGCGGGATTACAGAACCAGCGTTATACGGGGTTACTTTACAAAATCGTGCCGCAATGATTGGAACAATGGTTGCCGGTGGGATTGCAGGGTTCTTCTTAGGAATTATGAACGCTCGTAACTTTACCGGTGGATCTCCAGGTTTATTAACAATCATGGCGTATGTCGGAGAAAACACATTCTATTACTTATATGTTGCGATTGCAGGTCTAGTATTGTCTGTTGCAATTGCATTTATCGTGACTTACTTATTGTATAAAGACGATGAAGTAGTTGAATCAACTCCTGAAGAAGTAGTTCCAACAGAAGCGCTTGCTGCACCAGTAGCAGGAAAAGTTGTTCCTTTATCTAAAGTGGATGATGCAATTTTCTCTTCAGAAATGTTAGGAAAAGGAATTGCTATTCTACCAGAAGAAAATATTGTGAAATCACCAGTCAAAGGTGAAATTGTTACCATTTTTGATACACAACATGCCATCGGTTTAAAAACAGATGACGACGTAGAAGTGTTAATCCATATCGGAATCGACACTGTAAACTTAAAAGGCCAATACTTCAACGCCTTAGCAAAAGTTGGAGATCGTGTCGAAGTCGGAACACCAATTATGGAAGTGGACTTCGCAGCAGTAAAAGAAGCTGGATATGACATCATCACTCCAGTTATCGTAACGAATACAGCAGCCTTCAAAAATGTCCTTGGAACTGACCAAGAACATGCAACAAGTGGGGACTTAGTCGTTACCATCGAACGTTAAAAATAAGGGAGGAGAGTAGCATTTCAATACGAAAGACTACTCTTTCTTCATGGAATGGAGGTCAAACAAATGACAAGATTACCAGATGGATTTTTATGGGGTGGCGCAACAGCTGCCAATCAAGTAGAAGGTGGATATAACGAAGGTGGAAAAGGTCTTGCGTCAGTAGATGTGATTCCAAAAGGCGAGTTTCGTTTTCCAATCATGCGCGGAGAGATGAGCTACAAAGATTTACCAGAAGACAGCTACTACCCAGCGCGTGAAGCAGTCGACTTCTACCACCACTGGGAAGAAGATTTAGACTTAATGGCGGAAATGGGCTTCAAAGCATACCGTTTCTCAGTTTCTTGGGCACGTATTTTCCCAACAGGAGTCGAAGCAACACCAAACGAAGAAGGGTTACGCTTCTACGAACAAATCGTGGATGGATTAATCGCACGCGGCATCGAGCCTGTTGTGACACTCTGCCACTTTGATATTCCACTATACTTAGTGGACACTTACGGATCTTGGAAAAACCGTAAAGTGGTCGATTGCTATGTGAAATTCTGTAAAGCGTTATTTGAACGTTTCGGCAAGAAAGTAAAATACTATATGACATTTAACGAAATCAACATGATTTTACACTTGCCATTCTTAGGGGCTGGACTTCCTTTTGAAGAAGGGGAAAACAAAACTCAAGGCATTTACCAAGCGGCTCACCATGAATTGGTGGCAAGTGCGCTCGTTACAAAATTAGCTAAAGAATATAATCCAGACGTACAAATCGGATGTATGATTGCGGCAGGACAATACTATGCACAAACATGCCATCCAAACGATGTATTAGACTCAATGGAGAAGAACCGTAACAACTTCTTTTTCGTGGATGTACAATCACGTGGAGAATATCCTCGTTACGCGTTGAAATTCATGGAACGTGAAGGAATCAAGCTTGAGATTGAAGAAGGCGACCTTGAAGTCTTAAAAGAAAACACAGTTGATTTCATCGGATTTAGCTACTATTCATCACGCTTAACAGGTACATTAAATCAAGATGGTGAGAAAACGAGCGGTAACGTCTTCCCAACATTGAAGAATCCTTACTTAGAGCGTAGCGAGTGGGGCTGGCAAATCGACCCAGTCGGGCTTCGTATTACGATGAACGCATTGTATGAACGTTACCAAAAACCACTCTTTATCGTGGAAAACGGCTTAGGCGCTAACGATGTTCCTGAGGCAGACGGAACGATTAATGATGATTATCGTATCGATTACTTACGTCGTCACATCGAGCAAATGATTCTTGCGGTGGAAGAAGATGGCGTAGAATTGATTGGGTATACACCATGGGGCTGGATTGATATCGTATCAGCTTCAACAGGCGAAATGAAGAAGCGTTATGGTTTCGTGTATGTTGATAAAGATAACGACGGAAATGGTACGCTAAAAACGCTCGAAGAAAAAAATCATTCTTCTGGTATAAAGATGTCATTGCTTCTAATGGAGAAGTGTTATAAAAAAATAAGGCTGAAGAAGGAGTCTAACTAAAATTGAGATTACTGAGAATCCACGGATTCTATAATAGCAGTAACGTGAATTTGCATTAAAACGAATAAGAGGGCGTAGGATTTTTTTAATCCTTACGCCCTCTTTGAGGTTTTAAAGGTGAGAGACCTTAGGCTCGAACCGGTGCAACGTTACCGCTATTATGAAGATATCCGTAAGGATTCGAAGTAATCGAATACCTCTCATGAAGCATGACTAGTTCTCCTTGTTTAGTACGAATTTTTCAACGGCCACAGCAACGCCATCTTCATCGTTCGTTGTTGTCACGAAGTTGGCGATTTCTTTAATCGAATCAATCGCATTTCCCATTGCCACGCCAAGACCAGCGTATTCAATCATGTCACGGTCGTTTTCGTGGTCGCCAAGACACATCACTTCATCGCGTGTAAGGCCAAGTTTATCGGCTAGATGATGCACGGCTTTTCCTTTGCTCGCTTCAGGGTGAATCACTTCGAGGTAGAAACCTGCGCTACGGAAGATATTGTAACGGCTTTTGAAGTCATCAGAAAGATTTGGAATCAATACTTCTAGCACTTCAGGTTCATCCACGAACATGATTTTGACGAATTCTTTATCCGTTGGAATGTCTTTATACAATTGATGAACGATAGGCATTCCTACAAGTTCACTTTCATGAATCGAGTATTTGCCGACAGTTTCTGTTGGAACGTAAATCGCCTCTTCGTCTATGGCGTGGTAGTGCACATTGTATTTTGTAGCGTAGTCGTTCACGCGCTCTAAATCATCATGTGTCATTGAGAAACGCACGAGTGCTTTTTTCGAACCTGTTTGTTGCACCAAAGTTCCATTGTAAGTCACAACATAGTCATGGTCGTTTACTAAGTCAAGTTCTTGAAGCAATCCTTCTACACCCGGATATGGGCGCCCTGTACAAAGAACGACATAAACTCCTTGTGCGCTTGCAGCGTTTAAAGCAGCCTTTACTCGTGGTGTGATTTCGCGTTTTGAATTGATAAGTGTGCCGTCGATATCGATGGCGATTAATTTGATAGCCATAGTTCCTCCTTGAATAGCGTTAAGTAGTGTTTTTGAGCTGGATAATTGTACGTCTTTAAAATAAGAATCTGAGCAAAAATACAATGCTTAATTAACCATTACGGAAATCTTTCGGAGAGCTCCGTAAAATATGGAAAACACAATATACCTTATAAGGTATATTGTGTTTTTTTATTTATAAAAGTAATTGGTAGATGATGCTCACATCCTGTTATTTCATCTGATTAGAAAACACGTCTAATTGTGCGGCGATGTTTTGGAATTCTGTATAGTCGTCCATGAAGAGGCCGTTTTGCATTTCGCCGCTGACCATTTCGCGAGGGAAGTAGAGGCGTTCGTCACCACGTACTTTTCCGGAAATAGCATCTACAATCGAACTTACTTGAGACAACTCAACCATATTACCATTGCGTTCTACAAGCTCGATTTGCGTTCTTGGTTTAATCGAATCTGGACGATAGAAATCATATGGTAAGTCGAAACTGTTGTTAATGGCAGTGTAGTATTCTGGATCGAACCCAACTTCTTCTACGATTTGTTTCATGCGTTCGATTTGAGCGCCATCGTTTGTACGGTTAAATGGCACTGATTTGAACGGACGACGGTTAATGAAACGATCTGACAAGTCGCTTAAGATGGCATCTTCTTCTAATAACCAGTGAGAGAAGTATGTGTTCAATACGCCGTCATCGAGACGTAAGTAGTCTTCCAATGTCCATGTTCCCTCGAAGAAAGGTTTCAAGAACGTTGCAGAGTGTCTTAATGGATTCAATTCTGAGTGGTAGCAAGCCGAAGCGCGTTTCAATAAATGATTTAACACGACTTCCATCCCGCGAGAAACTGGGTGGAAGTATACTTGCATATACATTTGATAACGACTCACGATGTAGTCTTCTACCGCGTGCATTCCTGAATAGGTAAAAGCAATGCCGCCTTTATACGGACGAATCACACGAAGAATACGCGTGAGGTCGAAGGTTCCGTAGTTTACCCCTGTGAAATAAGCATCACGAAGTAAGTAGTCCATACGATCCGCATCGATTTGACTCGAAATCAATTGCACCACTTGAGGATTTGGATGTGTTTTTTGAATCACGCTAGCTACTTCTTGTGGGAAAGTAGAAGAGACTTTACGTAAATCTGATTGACTTCCGTTTCCTCAGACAAGATGATGTCGATGGTGATTTGTTCATGGTTTGTATCAAAGATTTTCTCGAAAGTATGTGAGTATGGTCCGTGCCCAACATCATGCAAGAGGGCAGCACAGAGTACAACAAGGCGATTGCTGTCGTCCCATAGTCCATCTCCTTCTTCTTTGGTCGCATAGTTACGAGCAAAGTTGTCGCAAATACGACGGGCGATTTCATATACCCCTAAAGAGTGAGAAAATCGTGAATGTTCTGCTGTATGGAAAGTATACATCGAAGCTCCGGTTTGTTTAATTCTGCGGAGTCGTTGCAATTCACGACTATTAATTAATTCAAGAATAATTGGATGTTGCACGTGGATATAATCGTGTACTGGGTCACGAAATACTTTTTCACGTTTAAATGCTTCAGTCATGCGTTTGACGCCTTCTTTCGATTAGATTGTGAATTTTTATCATAAGCACTTTCAGTTTATGCTATTTTCGGTAGAAAAGCAAGAGGGTCAGACTTTTAAAATGCTTTTATACCGCGTTTTTGACGGATTATTGTCTTTTCACAAAACGCTCAAGTGCTTTTTGGAAATCTGGAGTGTGAATAAAGTCTGTTTCGTTTTCTTCCAGTGTGCACCCAAGTTTCGTTAATGCTTGTAGGACGCGAACTTGCACGTCTTCAATCGTAAGGTCAATCCCAAGCGCATCACTAATATTCCACATACTGTCGGCGTTGACTTCTGGGAAATGCCATTTTGTCTCTTCGCCTTGAAGTGCGTGATCATAGAAATCACGAACCACAAGCCCACGACGGTTTTGGTCTCCATAGACGCTTAAGTAAATCGAAACGCACACGACATCTTTTAAGCGGCGTTGCGCAATTCCAGCGATTTTACGGTTTTGAATGCTTAAATCATAATCTCCTGGACAATAGGAGTCTGCTACTTCGAATGCTTGAATCCCACCAAGCGCCTCCGCTTCTGGGAAAGTCTCCTGGATAAGTTGTTGCATCCATTCGTAGGCTTCGTTAATCGTTGGCATTTGTTTATTTTTAAAGAGAAGGCTGATGTTTAAGATACCTTCGTTACTCACAACGGCCAGTCCACCTGCTTGGCGCACAATCGGCGTAAATCCGTTGGCACGCAGTCTTTCTAGCCCTTGTTCAAGATAAGGAACCTTTGTATCGGTCATTCCAAGAATCACGATATCTTCAAGCGCCCAGAAGTGAACGAATGGCCCGTCTTCTTCTTTTGTGAGATGACGAATCAGTGTCTCATCGAGCGCGAACGGCGTCAGCATTTCTTCGAGCTTTTCAGTTTTTGGAATTTGTGTTGCAACCAATTGAATGGTTTGCTGCCTAATAGGTGATTGAGTCATACGATTCTCCTTTAGAGTTCTTCGTGTTTTATTATAACAAAACTTCGCGTGATGGTCGTGTTGGAGGCCGTTTTTAAGCCATTTCTTAGGAATTTATTAAGTAAAAGTCAAGAATCGTAAAAATTACTAGCAAAAATGGTTTATTTTTAATAGGATAAAGTAGAAGAAGAATGAAAAGAGGGAATGCTCATGAAAATTTTAGTAGTAGATGATGATCGCGAAATCGTTGAATTATTGACGATTTACTTAAAGAACGAAAATTATGAAATTGTAAAAGCCTATGACGGGAAACAAGCCCTTGAAAAATTAAAAATGTATCCAGATATCGATATGATTATCTTGGACATTATGATGCCACGCTTAGACGGAATCTCAGTGGTGCATGAAGTTCGTAAGGAAAATGCACAATTGCCAATTCTATTATTAAGCGCGAAATCAACAGATATCGATAAAATCCAAGGGTTAACAAATGGTGCCGACGACTACGTTACAAAACCATTTAACCCACTTGAAGTCATTGCGCGTGTGAAATCATTATTACGTCGTTCAACGATTACGCAAGAAGGCCCAGCTAACGAAGAAATTACGATTGGACCTTTAACGATTAAGAAAGAATCTCACCAAGTGACAACAACAGATGGCAAAGAAATCCAATTAACGGTATTAGAATTCGGAATTCTATACTTACTTGCGAGCCATCCAAACCGTGTATTTAGTGCAGATGAAATCTTCGAAACGGTATGGCAACAAGAAAGTATCGTTTCAACGAAAACAGTTATGGTACACGTAAGCCACCTTCGCGACAAGATTGCCGAAGCGACTGGCGGAGAAAGTCATTGAAACAGTATGGGGAGTAGGCTACAAGATTGAAGACAAATAATAAAAAAGTTCTTCACCTTCGAAAAGTCAAAAACGAACCGACACTCTTGACGCTCACGCCAAAGGAAGTCAGCGAACTCGTATTAGAAGGAATCGTGACGCTGTGTATTGTATTCCTTTTATACTTAGGAATTCTTGTGATGGTCAGCCAACTCATTAATGAGCCAGGGTTTATTTCTGTAGAATTCTCTGCTCGTGAAGTATGGCATATCGAGCGCGAGCAAATTGCGTTCTACAAAAATATCTTCACGATTACATCCGTCGTTTTTGCAGTGGCGTTTACTTATTGGCGTTTGATGCGAAGATACCAACAAATGCAGTTAAACCACATTTTGGAGGAGTTGCATTTAATCGCGGACGGACAGTATGACCGACGCATTCCGTTCCGTTTATCCGGAGACATGGGGCAAGTCGTAAACTCGATTAACCGCTTGGTCGATTCGACCGTGAATGCGCTAGAGGATGAACGTGCGATTGAGAAATCGAAGGATGAATTGATTACCAATGTATCGCACGATATTCGTACACCGCTGACATCGATTCTTGGATATCTTGGATTGATTGTTAATCAACCAAATGTTGAGAGTGCCGATGCGAAGCGTTATGCGGAAATCGCCTATTCGAAGGCGGAACAAATGAAATTACTCGTAGACGACTTATTCGAATATACGACAACTCGTCCTAATGGAGCACCGCTTAGACTCAATGATATTCCAATCGTGAATTTCTTAGAGCAAGTAGCAGCGGACTTCGAGCTCGAAGCGCAAAAACGCAAAATGGCGATTGAAGTCTTGCCGAATAACCGTGATGTCGTTCTTGAACTCGATGCCGAGAAAATGGTGCGTGTGATTAATAATCTGTTATCAAATGCGATTAAATACGGGCATGAAGATTCTGTCATCACGATGGAAGTCTTAAAAAACGATGGTGTCATTACGATTGCCGTTCGAAATGCCGGAGATCCAATCCCGAAAGAAGTATTGGAACAACTCTTTGCACGTTTCTACCGCGCAGAAGCATCCCGTTCCAAAGAAACTGGTGGAACAGGACTTGGTCTGGCGATTGCCGAAAACATCGTACAGTCGCATGGCGGGATGATGTATGCCGAATCTGAAAACGGACAAACAAGCTTCTATGTATGCTTGCCGGAAGAAAATCAAGGTTCACTCAAACAATTTAAAGAAAAACTCAAATAACCAGCAGAAATGCTTTCTGCTGGTTATTTTTATTCGCAAAAAGACCCTAGAGTTGATACTATGGAAGGGACGTAATGGAGGGAAAAATATGAAATTAGCAACGTGGAACGTGAACGGAATTCGTTCGGTATTAAATAAAGGTGCTCTACAAGAGTATGTATTAGAAAGTAATCCAGATATTTTATGCCTACAAGAAACAAAGGCGCAACAAGAACAAGTGGAACTCGGGATGGAGTTTAGCGAGTATGATGTGTATTTCAACTCGGCTGTGAAAAAAGGCTATTCTGGAACGGCCATCTTCACCAAAGTAAAACCATTATCGGTGACTTATGGCATCGGCATTGAAGAACATGATCAAGAGGGACGTGTGATTACTGCTGAATTCGAGAAATTCTACTTAGTAACCGTCTATACACCAAATGCGAAGCGCGACTTATCACGTCTTGCATATCGCCAAGTATGGGAAGATGATTTTCTCGCATACATCAAGAAACTAGAAGAGACAAAACCAGTCATTTTCTGCGGCGACTTGAACGTAGCCCATAAGGAAATCGATTTGGCCAATCCAAAAACGAATGTCAATAATGCCGGATTCACCAAAGAAGAACGCGCGAAATTCGACCAAGTTGTCGCAAGTGGCTTAGTGGATGCGTTCCGCTACTTACATCCTGACACAGTTGGGGCGTATAGCTGGTGGAGCTACATGGGTGGTGCTCGTGTACGAAATATCGGATGGAGAATTGACTATTTTGTCGTGTCCGAAGTTCTAGCGCCGCTGCTCAAAGAAGTCGACATTCGTAGCGATGTCACAGGAAGCGACCACTGTCCGGTAGAAATCGAAGTGAAATTATAAGAACATTTGTTCGTGTGCAGAAAGTCTGATACAATAGAGGTATCGATTAAAAAAGAGGTATAGAAATGGCAAAAGACCATATTTTCGTGCATGGTGCACGATCTCATAATTTAAAAAATATTGATGTGAGCATTCCTCGTGATAAGTTTGTCGTGATTACAGGACTATCAGGGTCAGGGAAGAGTTCGCTTGCGTTTGATACATTATACGCAGAAGGTCAACGTCGTTATGTAGAGAGTCTATCTGCATACGCACGTCAATTTTTAGGGCAAATGGACAAACCAGACGTGGATAGTATCGACGGTTTGAGTCCAGCAATTGCCATTGACCAAAAAAACAACGTCCCGTAATCCGCGTTCAACGGTGGGAACGGTGACGGAGATTAATGACTATTTACGTTTATTATATGCGCGTGTGGGGAAACCTATCTGTCCAAATGACGGTACGCCGATTGAAAGCCAGTCCTTGGAACAAATGGTAAACCGCGTCATGGCGATGCCGGAGAAGACAAAGATTCAAGTGTTAGCGCCAGTTGTCGTTCAGAAGAAAGGCGAACATAAGAAAGTCTTCGAGAAGATTCAAAAAGATGGCTATGTGCGTGTGCGCGTGGATGGCGAGATGCATGAAGTTACTGAAGAATTCAATCTCGAGAAGAACAAGAAGCATAATATTGAAATCGTCGTAGACCGTATTGTAGTGAGCGATAAGAGTCGCTCACGCCTATTCGATTCGATTGAAGCGGCTCTTCGTTTAGCGGAAGGCTATGCGATTGTCGATGTGATTGGCGGGGAAGAACATCTCTTCAGCGAACACCATTCATGTCCGATTTGTGGATTTACAGTGGGCGAATTAGAGCCACGTCTCTTCTCATTCAATGCGCCGTTTGGAGCGTGTCCTGAGTGTGATGGTTTAGGGTCGAAGCTTGAAGTCGACTTAGATTTAATCGTTCCAGATAAACACTTAACACTGGAAGAAGGAGCGCTTGTTCCTTGGAATCCAATTAGTTCGAACTATTATCCAACGATGCTGGAGCAATTTTGTAAACAGTTCAAGATTCCGATGAATATTCCATTTGAGAAATTGACGCAGTCACAAAAGAATATGGTGTTATACGGTTCAGGAGATGCGACCTTTAAGTTCCATTATGAAAATGAATTTGGTGGCGTTCGTGATGTGGAAATTCCTTTTGAAGGAGTAGCCGTCAACGTGGAGCGTCGTTACCGTGAAACCAATAGCGACTTTACGCGTGAACAAATGCGCCAATATATGAACGAATCCGAATGTAAGAAGTGTCATGGATTCCGTTTAAATGAACAGGCGTTGTCTGTCAAAGTCGGAGGAAAACACATCAGTGAAGTGTTGGCACTGTCTGTAGATGATGAGATTGATTTCTTCAAAGACTTAAACTTATCCGAAACGGATGAGCAAATCGCAGCTCCAATCTTAAAAGAAGTAAGTTCTCGTTTGAAATTCTTACGCAATGTTGGGTTGCAATATTTAACATTGAGTCGTGCTGCAGGAACGTTATCAGGGGGAGAAGCACAACGAATTCGTTTAGCGACGCAAATCGGGTCAAACCTTTCGGGAGTTCTTTATATTTTAGATGAGCCATCGATTGGACTTCACCAACGCGACAATGACCGCTTAATCGAGTCATTGAAGAGCATGCGTGACCTTGGAAATACCTTAATTGTCGTAGAACATGACGAAGACACGATGCGTGCTGCGGACTACTTAATTGATATTGGTCCAGGTGCGGGTGAATTTGGTGGTGAGATTATCGCTGCAGGGACTCCAAAAGAAGTGGAGAAGAATAAGAAATCACTGACAGGGCAATATTTAGCTGGGAAGAAATACATTCCAGTACCAAGTGAACGCCGCAGGGAAGATAAGGGTTGGATCCATTTAGAAGGCGCTGCGGAAAACAACTTACGCGGCATCGATGTGGATGTGCCACTTGGACGTTTTGTGGCCGTGACAGGGGTATCGGGTTCTGGGAAGAGCTCGCTTGTCAACAGCGTATTGAAGAAAGCTTTAGCGCGTGAGATTACGCGTACGAAGGAAAAACCAGGGAAGTTCAAGAGCATTTCTGGATTTGAGAGCCTCGATAAGATTATCGATATCGACCAAAGCCCAATCGGAAGAACCCCACGAAGCAATCCGGCGACGTATACGGGTGTATTTGACGATATTCGTGATTTATTTGCGACCACAAACGAAGCAAAAATCCGTGGATACAAGAAAGGTCGCTTCAGTTTCAACGTGAAGGGTGGACGATGCGAGTCTTGTAAGGGGGACGGCATTCTGAAAATCGAGATGCACTTCCTGCCAGACGTATATGTGCCGTGTGAAGTCTGCCACGGAACGCGTTATAACTCTGAAACGCTTGAAGTGAAATACAAAGGAAAGAGTATCGCGGATATTCTTGAATTAACGGTCGAAGAAGCGGTGGAATTTTTCCAAGCCGTACCAAAAATCAAACGTAAATTACAAACGATTAAGGATGTTGGTCTCGGCTACGTAACCCTTGGCCAATCTGCCACAACGCTCTCTGGAGGAGAAGCGCAACGGATGAAGTTAGCCAGCGAACTCCAACGTGTCTCAACCGGCAATACCTTCTACGTGCTCGATGAACCAACAACTGGTTTGCATACAGACGATATCGCACGCCTACTTGAAGTGTTGAATCGTTTAGTTGAAGCGGGGAATACCGTGCTTGTCATCGAACATAATTTAGATGTGATTAAGACCGCTGACTATATCATTGATATGGGGCCAGAAGGCGGTAGCGGTGGTGGACTTGTGATTGCGACTGGTACGCCTGAAGAAGTGGCGAAAGATAAAAATAGTCACACGGGTCGTTATTTAAAACGCGCCTTAGAAGCAGCCGCATCGCATAAAAAGAAGTAGAAATTTACGAGAAGAGATAGTTTGAAGAAGCCAGTTATGCTATACTCAACATAGATCATTTCTCAGGGGGGAAACTTGAATGAACATGAAAGAATTAGTCGGCAAGAAAGCCGCAGAATATGTAGAAAGTGGAATGACGGTTGGTCTAGGAACTGGTTCAACAGCCTACTATTTTGTAAAAGAAATCGGTCGTCGCGTGAAAGAAGAAGGTCTTGAAATCGTGGGAGTAACGACTTCTTTGGCAACGAAGAAACAAGCAGAAGCGCTAGGAATTTCGTTGAAGAGCGTGGATGAAGTGGATTATATCGACGTAACGATTGACGGCGCAGACGAAATTGCTCCAGATTTTTCAGGAATCAAAGGGGGCGGCGGTGCGTTATTATTCGAAAAAATCGTTGCCGAACAATCAAAAAGTGTTATCTGGATTGTAGACGAATCAAAAATGGTCGACTACTTAGGTCGTTTCCCATTACCAGTGGAAGTGGTGCCTTATGGGTCAGAACAATTATTCAAACGTTTTGAAGCGCTAGGATACAAACCAACATTCCGCGAACGTGACGGAGAACGTTACTTAACCGATAGCAAAAACTACATTATCGACTTGGATGTCTATCCAATTAAAGACCCAATCGCATTTGGAGAAAAAATCAAAGGCATGACAGGCGTGGTAGAGCAAGGCCTCTTCACGAACATGACAGATATCGTGCTTGTTGGAACTCCTGATGGGGTTGTCGTAAAACAATTCTAAAAAAATAAGCCGCTTAGAGTCAGCACGGATGCGTGATTCTAAGCGGTTTTTGTTATAGTGTATTTTTAATTTTTTGAATCTCTTCTTCAGATAATCCGGTGTGTTTCATGATTTCTGGGATAGGAAGATTCATTTTAAGAAATGCCAAAACTTGACCTTCTTTAAGTCCAGCTTCTCTAGCGGTCTCTTTGGCATATTCGATTGTTTTCCAATAGACTTCTTCGTATTTTTCCATTTGTTCCGCCATCTTCATTTCCTCCGAATCTAAATTATAGAAATCAACAACAGCATAAGCGTCTTGAATTTCTTTGGATGCTTTTGCCGTGATTGTACCATTTTTAAGGAAATTTCTCCACTCATTGAAGGCTTCGTCTTGGTTAGGTAATGTGGTTGCTAAATTGACGAGATAAACACGCTCGAAAGGTTGGCCTTTTTCGTTTAAAACTTCTCGATTTTTCTCTAAATTCACAAGGCCGATTTCTACTCTGGGTTCAGGGTCTTCTTTAAAAATTGAAAAATCGGTTACGACAATTGAAACAACAGGTTTATAGGTTTGATGTCCTGCAGAATAACTATCCATATAGGTTGATGCCATATAATAGCGAATTCTTTCAAAGAAACCTCGATGTTTATATAGTTGCATTTCAATGATAATATCAATGCCTTCTTCTGTTGTTGCGGCAATATCCACGATGGTTTGGTACATTTCTAAATTTACTCCAGCGAGATTCTCACGATATTTTTGAATTTGGTATGGATTGGTTGGTTTCACATTAGATAGTTTCATCCCAGTAACAACTTGAATAAAATTTTGTAAGATATATTCTTTGCCTTCGCTTGTCATCATTTTTTTAAACATTAAATCATTTGTTGGTAAAATCTTTCTCATTTTTCATCCCTCCTATTTTGAGATACGACAAAAAAAGGGGAGGGCATTTCAATTTGTGTAAGAAAATCAAGGCGGAGTGTGCTATACTAGTAAAGATTTAGTATTGAAAGGATCTGATGAAATGTCATCATTCATGGAAAGAAGAAAAGGATTGCTGTGCACTTTTGCCATTGCGGTGGTCGCAGTGATGCTTGATAAGCTATTCCCAGTCATCGGGAGCGCAGTTTTTGCCATTATTTTAGGGATGGCCTTAAACCAATTTTGGAAAATCCCAAGTGATTTTAGACCAGGAATCAATTATTCAGCGAAAAAATTATTACATTATTCGATTATCGCACTTGGATTTACAATGTCGTTTGCACAAGTAAGTCAAACCGGTGCGTCATCGTTCCCAGTGACAATCGTGACGATCTCTGTAGCGTTTTTAACAGCGCTGTTGGTAGGGAATTTCTTTAAATTATCTCGTCCGTTGAAGATTCTTGTTGGATTCGGGACAGCGATCTGCGGGGGCTCTGCGATTGCGGCCGCTTCACCAATTATTAAAGCGGAAGACGATGAAGTAGCGTTGTCGATTTCAACGATTTTCCTATTCAACGTTATCGCGGTATTCCTATTCCCGTTCTTAGGACATATGATGGGCATGGACGCGTCGCAGTTCGGACTCTGGGCAGGAACAGCGATTAACGATACATCAAGTGTGGTCGCAGCCGGCGCAAGTTATAGTGCGGAAGCCTTAGAAATCGCGACAATCGTAAAACTTACTCGCGCATTGATGATTGTTCCAGCATGTCTCGTGTTATCGCTTGTCGAAGCACGCCGTATGAAACAAGAAGGACAAAGCGTTCAATGGAAGAAAATCGTGCCAATGTTTATCATCTGGTTCATGGTCGCTTCCATCATTACAAGTGTGGGCCTATTCCCAAACTTCCTTGTACCGTATGCAAAATTAGCATCTAAATGGTTGATGGCGATGGCATTAGCCGGTATCGGAATGCAAGTGTCGTTCCAACAATTCAAAGAAGCAGGGGCAAAACCTATCCTAACCGGTTTAGCAACTTGGTTTATGGTGGCTGTCTCTAGCTTAATCATGCAGTACTTCGTTTTATAGAAAGGACGTCTCTGAAAAGATTATTAGGACTCGGGTTCTGGATTAGCGCCTTGTACTTTGTCTTATATACAAAAATCCCAGTGCTACAAGCTTTCGTGAATACACCAGTAGGACCGTATGTGCATGTGGCGATGGTCGTTTTACTCGTCGTTGGAATTTTCTTCTACGTACTGCGCATTATCCATTACTTATTTTTTCCGTAAACATAGAAAAGAGCTTAGGCACTGCCTAAGCTCTTTTTGTTTAACGTTGTGCAAGATGTTTCCAATCAATCCCGCGGGCGTCACACCAGTTTTGGATGCTTGGTGCAACCACGATAGGGGCTTGTTGGAGACTAGAAATACTATCAGCACCGACAAGCGTTAAGATCGTTGTCAGTTGCTCTTTCCATGTTTGAACCGTATTAATTGCATCTGGAAGGGAGTCGTCTTTACGTACGAGATGCAACATTTCACCAGACAATCCGACAAGGCTAGCTCCAAGTGCGAAGCATTTGGCCATGTCGAGTGGTGTCTTCACACCGCCGGAAGCGATGATTGGGGTGCGGCTTCCTTGGGCTTCCATGAGCGACGTCAAGGTCGTTTGGCCCCAGTCTTCTAGGAAATCGAGTTTATCTTCCTTGCGACGGCCGTTTTCGATTTTGGCGAAATTTGTACCGCCAGTACCGCTAATGTCGATGGCAGCTACTCCGATACTCTCTAGTTGTGCGATGGCTTCGCGGCTAAATCCGAATCCAACTTCTTTGACGATAACGGGAACGGCACTCGTTTTAACGATTTCTTCGATATTTTTAAGCCAATTGCTAAAGATGCGGTCGCCTTCTGGCATCACGAGTTCTTGTGCACGGTTGACGTGAATTTGAATCGCGTTGGCTTCGATGAGTTCGACAGCACGTTTAGCAGCCTCAGCATCGTAATGCGCACCAAGGTTCGCGAAGAGGATACCGTTTGGATTTTCCTGGCGAATCACCTTGAAGCTTTCCGCACTCTCAGGAAACTTCATCGCGATACTCATCGAACCAGTCGCCATTGCCATGCCTGTTTCACGAGCCAAGGTGGCTAAGCGCTGATTTAACGCAGTCGTGAGCGGACTTCCACCCGTGATGGCATTGATGAAATGGAACGTCGAAGGTGAGTCCAGCAAGCTTTGTCTTTAGTGACACATCAGCCACATCAACGGTTGTGAAGGGATGATGCACGAAGCGCGTTTCCACGAACTCTGGAGCGCTAGTTGCACGGTATTGCTGGTTCGCATGACCTACGTGTTCGTCCTTTCGATTCATTTGTTGTTGAAATAAATCCATCATTAATCTCCTTTACCAGGCTTCAGCGATGGTCAGCGGAAGCACTTGAATTTGAGCCTTGGCCCATTGGTTTTCGATTTGTTGTCGTTGTTGTTCGTTTTGTGTGAAGCAAATGCCGCAGTCGCCGCCACCAGCGCCGGATGTTTTTGCGCAGGCACCGATTTGTTCTGCGAGGTTGCAGAGTGTTTGTAGTGCGGGTGTTTCGATTTCTAGCTGCATCACTTTTGCAAATTCATTTAAGAGTGCACGGTTGGCACGAATGCCTTCTTGTAAGTCTGGAATGTCTTGTTTGTTCCAAGCTATTTGTAGTCCTTGAACGATGGCGTGACTCTTTCCTAGAAATTCTTTGTAAAAGGCGCTATCGGTTGCCACTTTGCGTTTCTTCTCAGTGGCTTGAATCAGTGAATCCGTGATAGCGACTTGTCCCGTCCATCCTACTAAGAGGGTGAAGTTTGGGATTTCTGGAAGGCGCTCAATCGTGAGGTCTTTCCAGTCAGTATCACAAATTTCTTTGATAGTGTTGCTTTGTAATTTTACGAGTAATGCGCTTCGGTCCGGGCTTGTGTAATACACCATTCCTCCAAAAGAAGAGGCGGCGATATCTCCAAAGGATCCACGTTGGGATAAGCGGAGGTTCGTTAAAACACTAAGTTTATAGACGAGTAGAGGCGTGTGCGGAGTCTTGTAAAAATCAAGAATCGCTTGAATCGTTGCGACTACAACAGCACCGCTGGAACCAAGTCCGTACTTAATGCCACGCTTGGCGTCATCGAGTTCACTCGTAATTGCTAGCGAGTAGAGTGCGTTCGTTGCTGTGCCGCATTCACGAACATATTGCTCTGCGACTAGAATCGCTTCTTCAACCAATCCATAGGGATGGTCTTCCTTAGCGTGGAACAGTTCTTCTTCGCGCGTCCATTCCACAATCACGTCTGGATTTTGAGTAGACGTTAAGGTTCCCACGCTAGTAGCTTCGTCGATGGTGACGGTTAAATAGCGCGACACTGATGCAACAATAGCGCCGTGCCCAGGTTCGACAACCGCATATTCTCCCGCGATAAAGAGTTTACCGGGAGCTTTTGAAGTAATCGTCACGCGCTCACTTCCCCTTCGAAAGCCGCACGAGAAGCGTTCCATTCGTCTTCAGTCAACGTGCGAATGCCTTCTCCTGGTAGCGTAGGGATGAGTTTTTCACTCGGAAATACTTTGCCAAGCTCTTCCATAATCGCAGGAATATCACTCGCTTTGCAGATGACTTTAACGTTTGGACCAGCATCCATCGTGAAGTAGGCTGGAATGCCTCGTTCTTCTCGAATCGTGCGAATCGTTTGTTGGGCGATAATACTCTCCGGTTCAAAATAACAGAATGGAGGGTTACTTGCCAGCATCGTAGCGTGCATTTTCATGCCGTTAAATTCCGCAATAGAGCCGATACGATGAATGTCGCGGTCCTTGATGGCCTGTTTGATGTCGGCTAAATCGGTTGCCGCTGAAGTGACCCAACCTTCGTAAAATGGTGAAGTCGAAACGGTCAATTCCATGCCGGCACGACTCGAAATCTTCTTCTCGGCCGCACTCACGACGATGATAATCATCCCGATGTCAAAATTCGCATCGTCGACAGGGATGGCCATGCTGTTTTCGTTGGAGTCACCCTTGTTCCATTCGACAAATCCGCCAAAGAGACTACGAGTAGCACTACCGCTACCACGACGCGCGTAAGTCGATAGTTTGTGCAGGCATACGAAGACCTGTTGCCTCGTTCATCGCACCTGCTAGTGCCGCAAAGGCGGAAGCAGAGCTCGCAAGGCCGGCTGCAGTTGGTACGAAGTTTAAGCTCTCCACACGAGCACGAAGTGTATCTCCAGTTTCTGCGCGGAACAAGTCTAAGAAGCGCGTGATTTTAGCCGTCGCTGCTTCGTCTTGTTTCACACCGTTTAGATAGAACTCATCTTCAGTTAAGGCATCCGTGAGTTCAACTTTTGTATCGGTATAAAAGGCTTCAAGGGTCAAAGAAAGGCTGCTATTCATCGGAATGAAGAGTTCCTTATTTTCCTTTCCCCAATATTTAATCAGTGCGATATTCGTATGCGCACGCGTGATTCCAATGTTCGATGTCATTTGGTATTCTCCTTTTTCGCCAGCGACTGGATCCAGACCGCCTGCGCTCCTTGTTTCATGAATTGTTCTTGTAAATGAAGGGCATCTTCCTCGGTTTCAACGAGGGCAATCATACATCCGCCAAGGCCGCCGCCTGTGACTTTTGCCCCAAGTGCGTTGTTTTGATGGGCGGTATCGACGAGTGTATCGATGACGTCATGCGACACGCCGAGTTGTTGGAGGCGTTCATGATTTTCGCTCATCAGTTGCCCTAGTTTTTGAGGGTCTTGTTCTTCGATGGCCGCTTTTGTTTCGTTGACGATAGTGCCAATCGATTGGACCGCATCCGAACCCGTCTCCTGTGTAGTAGGGTCGATGATGCGTTCTTGCAGGGTGCTTACATGCTGCACCGCTTGTTTGGTGTTTCCTGTAACCCCAGAGTCTGCAATTACAAGGTAGGCCGGCATATCGAGGTCGAGCGTTTTTAGTTCTTGTTCTATTTGGAAAAATACAGGACGCGTCCCGCTCGTTGTCGCTGTATCCACGCCGCTAGGATTCCCATGCGAAATCGTTTCTGCGCCCTGAACGATGTCCCATAACGTTTCTTCAGGAAGAGTCGCATCACAAAAATCAAAAATAGCACGTACCACTGCAACACTGACTGCAGCGCTCGACCCCATTCCACGTTCTGCAGGAATCGTAGACTCAATCGAAAGCGTAAACGCATGAGCCGTCACTTCTTTAGAAGAGGCCGCTTTGAACGCTTCGGCAATTGCAAATTGTAGCCCTGCCATTGAAGTAGGCATCTCCTCAACGTCACCTGTATAAAGTTCACATTGAATCGTTTGGCCTTCCTCAGAAGAGACGATATCCGCCTTCACGTAAACCGCGTCAATTGGCAAAGCAATCGCTGGTTCGTGGTACACAACGGCATGTTCACCGGCAAGAATAATCTTCCCGTTTGCTAGGCCTGTTCCTGTTTGTGGTTTCATACGACAAATCCTTTCCTTATATTCACTTTTCATTCTACTAAATCCACGCCCTTACGTAAACAAACACGCCGATTTCATGGGAAAAACTTAAATTTATAAGAAATAGAAACCGTGTTCAACTTGTGGTACAATTCAAGAATAGGACTCAGTAGCTGAAGGAGACGAATCCGTTGAAAGAAAAACGAGACGTATTACCAAATTAAACGAGAAGAGTGGAGCCAGTACGAAGGCGCACATCCATTCACAATGACGAGCGACGAACTAGAGCACTTAACATCTTTAAACGACCGCATTTCCCTACAGGACGTACAAGAAGTGTATGTGCCGATGCTCGATTATTTCGATTTATACTTTAAAAAACATATTGAATTACGCACGGAGGAACAGCAATTTCTTCATCAAACGAAGAAGACAGTGCCGTTTATTATCGGGGTGTCTGGGAGTGTGGCCGTTGGGAAGAGTACGACAGCCCGCTTGATGCAAACGATGCTGCAACAACGCTACCCGGATAAGCGCGTGTTTCTAATGACAACGGACGGATTCTTATTACCGACGCAGGAACTGATTAACCGCGGTATCTTAGATCGCAAGGGGTTCCCGGAAAGTTACGACATGGAAGCTCTCGTTCATTTCTTGCTGGAAGTGAAGACGGGAAATCCAAGCGTGGATGCGCCGGTGTATTCGCATGAGATTTACGATATTGTGCCAGGGGAAGTGCAGACGATTGAGTCTCCAGACATCTTGATTGTTGAGGGGATTAATGTGTTGCAACTGCCGCCAAATCGTGAAATTTACGTAAGTGATTTCTTCGACTGGTCGATTTTCGTAGATGCCGATGCAACGCTGATTGAGCAATGGTACTTGGAGCGTTTCGAGCTCTTGATGGACCGTGCGAAATCGCAGCCGGATAACTACTACTATCAATATGCGATTGGGAATCGTGTGGACGCGATTGCGATGGCGAAAGATGTGTGGAAGAAGACTAACCTGAAGAACCTTAAAGAATACATCTTACCAACGAAAACCCGCGCCGACTTCATCCTACATAAAACAGTGGGACATCACATTGACTTTGTTCAGATAAAGAAATACTAATATGTTTAAATCGATTACTACGAATCCTTGCGGATTTGTTTATAGTCGCTGTAATGGGGCACCGGATTGAGCCTTCGTCTCAATCTCTACCAAGCTTCAAACTGACTCTACGGGTTTCACCCTAGAGTCAGTAATTCACATTGGTTGCTATCCCCCATTACCGCTACTATAAAATCCGCAGATTCTACGTAATCGATTTTCTTTTATTGAAAGAGGCTATGTGTGCCCTGTTTTAGTAGGTGAAGGGGTACGGGTTTCTTAGTAAGAGTACGGGGAATCGTAAGAAGGAGTACATCTGGGATGCTCTAAAAATTTAATTTTTAAAAGCTCAATATCCTATTTAAACCGCGGAATAGTAGTGGTAAAATGTAGGTGAAAAAATTGTAGCTTGTAGTATGGTTTCTTTAACAATGAGGTGAGGACATGTACTTAAAAAGTGATCAAGATAAACATCAAAAACTACCGACTTATGGTGTTGGGCCGTATCTCGTGGTGTGTATCATTGCGATGAATTTGACTGGATGGATGCTGAGTCAGTCAGAGCTCCAAAGCGGGTTGTTAAAGGGTGGATTCAAAGATTTGTTTGATTTAATTGGATTCATCTTAATGTTCGTTGCGACGAGAATTTGGTGGCTTAGCGTGGTGAAGTCAGATATTGATACGAGCATCCAAAACAATGAACTCAAGACGACTGGAATTTATGCGCGCACACGCAATCCTATTTACTTTTCGTGGTGGCTCTGCGGCATTGGGAGTATCCTAACCATGCATAATGTGTGGTTGCTGATTCTTATTCCAATTCAGTGGGTGATATTAACCGTTGTGATTCGTAATACCGAGGAAAAATGGCTTTACGAACTACATGGTGAAGCTTATAAGGACTATTGCGCAAGAGTGAATCGATGGTTTCCGCTGAAGAAAATTTGATTTTAGAATCGCCAAGACAAAAGAATCAAGGTGAGAGCGATGGCGAAAAAAGATTCTTTAAAGCAACAAAAGTTCATGTCGTTTATGTTTAGAGGAAAAGAAATATTCAAACCGCTGAACACGGGGCATATCGACGAAAGAGTGAGTTGCATCCGGGAATATGTGGCCAATATTTACTTTTACACCAAAGACGGCTACACAATTATGATTGATGCTGGATATAACTATGACAGACTTGCCGAGAAGATGCGGTGGCTCGATATTCGACCGGAAAGTATCAAGGAGATTATTATTACGCACCAGGATACGGATCACGTTGGAGCGATTGAAGTGGATAGCCAGGGGTTATTTAAACGGCAAAGATTTATGTGGGACGTGTGGAGAATGAGTACTTGGAAGGCCGAGTTCGTCGCAAAGTGTATTGGGGACTGTATAAACTTCCGCAAGTGCATATCGAAAATGACAAAACGTTGATAGAAGATGGGGAGATTTTCTATACTCACGATATTAAAATCGAAGCCTTCCTTGTGCCTGGTCATACGTGGGGACATTTAGTGTATTTAATCGATGATGCGTATTTGTTTACTGGAGACACGATTTGGTATGGTGCGGACGGTGGTTATGCGTTTTTAAACACGCTCGCAGAAGATAGAAAATTACAAAGTGTATCGTTGAAACGACTAGAAGAAAAGCTCAAGAAGAGAAATCTTTCGCTAAAAATCATTACAGGTCATACCGGATGGACAGATGACTTTGAGTTTGCATTTCGCCATGTGGATGAAATCTGTAATGCCTTGAGGCGAAAACCAAAAGTGCAAGACCCGAAAGCTCCGTATGATGGCTTCGATGAGAAAGTTGATACCGAGGACAAAGCAAGAACGGTGATTCTTGAAAAATGCTAAATGAATACAATCTCTAGCCAGTAGTATGTCTATTGGCTAGTTTTTTGTAAAAAAACAAAAAGTAGCATATTTGCTACTGTAGCATATATGCTACTTTTCAAAAAAATAAAGCACAATTTTTTGTCGTGATGTCAACAGTTCTAAACGTTGATTTAACAATGTTTTTGAAGGTCGCGTTAAGTGAGTGTACACTCTATATACTAATTTATATATCCGAATGAAAGCTTGGTGTGACGCGGAAAACAGGGGTTAAAAATCCGAACAAAAAATTCAGTTTTTTAAAGTAATTTTCGTGCTTTTCTGTTACAATAAAAAAGGACTAAAACTAAGGAGGCCTCTTATGACAGCTCAAACCACTTCATTAGAAAAGATTATCGTGCTCGACTTCGGTAGTCAGTACAATCAGTTGATTACGCGCCGTATTCGTGAATTTGGTGTGTTCAGCGAGTTGCTACACAACGACATTACAGCAGAAGAAATTAAGGCACATGGCAACGTAAAAGGGATTATTTCTCGGGGGGACCACATAGTGTTTATGCAGAGGATGCTTTTACCGTGGATCCTGCGATTTTTGAATTGGGAATTCCAGTGCTCGGGATTTGCTACGGGATGCAACTGACAACGCATCTGTTCGGTGGGAAGGTAGAATCGTCTACAATGCGTGAATATGGTTCTGCGAAAGTCGATGTTTTTAACACGACTTCAGGCATTTTCAAAGGGTTAGCTGAAGAGGAAGAGGTACTCATGAGCCACGGCGACCGGATTACTGCGATTCCTGAGGGCTTCAGCGTGACGGCTTCGAATGCACACACGCCATTTGCGGCTTTTGAAAACCAAGAACGTCGTATTTATGGTGTACAGTTCCACCCAGAAGTGCGCCACAGTATTCACGGAAACGACATGCTTCGTAACTTCGTGTTCGATATTTGTGGGGCAACAGGCGACTGGTCGATGGACAGCTTTATTGAAATGGAAATTGCGAAAATTCGCGAAAAAGTGGTTAATAAGAAAGTGTTACTTGGGCTATCTGGTGGGGTAGACTCTAGTGTGGTTGGGGTTCTTTTGCAAAAAGCAATCGGCGACCAACTCATCTGTATTTTCGTAGACCACGGCTTGCTTCGTAAAGGGGAAGGCGACCAAGTAATGGAGAGCCTTTCTGGTAAATTTGGCCTCAATATTATTCGCGTGAACGCTCAGGAACGTTTCCTATCGAAACTAAAAGGCGTGAGCGACCCTGAACAAAAACGGAAGATTATCGGAAATGAGTTCGTGTACGTATTCGACGACGAAGCGGCAAAACTCACGGACGTGGATTTCCTTGCGCAAGGAACGCTCTATACAGACATCATCGAATCCGGAACGAAAACGGCGCAAACCATCAAGTCTCACCATAACGTAGGGGGACTTCCAGAGGACATGCAATTCGAACTCATCGAACCGCTCAACACGCTCTTCAAAGACGAAGTGCGCGCGCTTGGAACGGCGCTTGGCATGCCAGACTCAATCGTATGGCGCCAACCATTCCCAGGACCAGGACTTGGCATCCGTGTGCTTGGGGAAGTAACCGAAGAGAAACTTGAAATCGTCCGCGAATCAGACGCCATCTTACGCGAAGAAATCGCCAAAAACGGCCTTGAACGCGACGTATGGCAATACTTCACGGTTCTTCCAGGTATCCGCAGCGTTGGGGTAATGGGGGACGGAAGAACGTACGACTACACGATTGGAATCCGTGCCGTAACGAGTATCGACGGCATGACGAGTGACTTCGCTCGCATCCCTTGGGAAGTCTTGCAAACCATCAGCGCCCGTATCGTGAACGAAGTAGCCCACGTCAACCGCGTCGTCTACGACATCACGAGCAAACCGCCGGCTACGATTGAGTGGGAATAATTAACGAAGTCTGAAGAATACAGTATTTATGCGGATTCTAAGGATTTTGAAAAGCGATTGAAGATTATAAGAGAATATATGAATCTGGTAGACGTGTAAATGTTCCGGAAAAGATAACAGAGTATATAGCTTGCCCTAAATATAAAGGATGTATGACGGATTATGTTTGTCATACTGCACCTGTTGAGAATGCTGTTAATATTTTTAAATGTGGTTCGCTCCAAGCACTTACAAAATGGAGAGGTGTATCTTCTTCAGTGTTAAAAGAAGAAAATAGAAACGCTGCCAATGATCCTGAAGACTATTTTGATTATGTAATGTTTTCTTGGGGAAATAGCCAGGCCGGAGACAGACTAGTCATGGAAAGAAAAATGAAGCGTTTGAAGCAATCGTTCCGTACGAGCTGAAGAGTAGGATATTTTATTTAGAAAATGATTGTAAGGATATCTGGAGCTGGGCAGAAAAGGTATATGAGTTTGTAAAGAACAGAGAACGCTGAAGAATATCTTTGAGCATTGCGTTTGTTGGGATGAGGTGAGGAAAATGGATACAGTTTTAAAATGTTTTGTAGAACAGTCAAAAGAAATACTAAAGGATAATCTGGTTGGAATATATCTACATGGTTCTGCAGTCATGGGATGTTATAATCCGGCAAAGAGCGATATAGATTTAATCATAGTGGTGAAGGATTCTATAGAGGATAGTGTTAAGAGAGTCTTTATGGACATGGTGGTTGAATTAAACGAAAAGGGACCGGCTAAAGGAATTGAAATGAGCGTTGTAAAACAAAGTACTTGTAAGCCATTTGTTTATCCTACTCCCTTTGAGCTACATTTTTCTGTTGCACATCTTGATTGGTACGGAAAGAATCTTGATGATTATGTTTCGAAAATGAAGGGCGAGGATAAAGACCTTGCTGCACATTTTACAATCATAAATCATAGGGGCAAGTGTCTATATGGTGCTTCTATCAAGGATATTTTTGCTGACGTACCGGTACAGGATTACATTGACTCTATCTGGAATGATATTGCTGAAGCAGAAGAGGAAATCACAGATAATCCAATGTATATTATATTGAATCTGGCAAGAGTGCTTGCATATATTAAGGACGGGCTTGTCCTTTCCAAGAAAGAGGGCGGCGAATGGGCATTGAACAATGTTCATGAAATATATCATAGTCTGATACAAGATGCCTTGATAGAATATGCAGAGGATAGAATTATATCTTATGATACGAATCTTGCAAGGGATTATGCCAAATATATGGTGGAAAAAATTGCAAGTGAAAAAGGCAAGTGTGATAACACTCAAGTGATAACAATTTGATAACATTAGCTGATACAGTCCGTGTGATATGGACAGCTGAAACCAAATGAAGTCAAATCGTAACAGAAAACCCTAACAAGAATGTTTAAGACACAGGTTTAGTTAGGGAGTGGGAGTAGCAGAAGCAAATATGTTGCTGTTATGAAAGTGTTGAAATTTGTGGGAGATAAAAAGTATGGATATTATATACAAGAAGCAACGATTAGCACTTACACGATTTTGGGGCGACAATAGATTGTGTCTAAGGGCTACAAAACCGGAGCAAAAAGAAATGCCTAAAATGCAATTTGTTGGTGGGTATCCCAATGAATGGTACATATTTATTGATGATCTTACAGATGAAGAAAAAAGTGAGATTACAGATATTTATGGCAACTCTATTAGAATACAGGAATTTGATATATAAATCCCAGTTTTGGAACCTTCTGCAGAATGAAATTTGAAGTTGCGGAGATGAATGTAATGAAACGCATCTTCAAATATCTTATTGTAAGTATAATTATGGGAGTTACCGTATTCTATGCCGTTTATTATACAAAAGGTGAATATAACTATATGGCAATTCCGATAGCTTTCATTATTAACGGACCAATTTATTTCATTAGGAAGAAAAACTTAGTTTAGTAAGCTAGCTTTAAAATAAATGGAATAGGCTCTGGAATTTTAGTTCCGGAGCCTTTATTATTGGGATTGAGAGACTGTAAATATATAAATTAGAATTGTAGAGGATAGATATGAATAAAAAATTCGAGCAAATGAGTTTAAAAGAGCTTTGGCAACTGTTTCCGATATTTTTAGTCAAACATAATAAAGAGTGGACAAAATGGTATGAAGAAGAAAGAAAATTAATATTATCAGCATTGCCGAGTAAAAGCACAAAAAGAATATCTCATATCGGAAGCACGGCTATATCAGGAATATGGGCGAAAAATATTGTGGATATATTAGTTGAAGTAAACGACAAGGCGGATTTATATATTGTTAAAAATATTCTAATAAACAAGGGTTGGCTATGTATGAATATGACTGAAACCCGCATTACGTTAAACAAAGGCTACACAGAACAAGGATTTGCAGAAAAAGTATTCCATCTTCATATTAGAATTGTCGGAGATAATGATGAACTGTATTTTAGAGATTATTTGAACGATCATAAGGAAATAGGCAAAGAATATGAAGTTTTAAAACTATCGCTTTGGAAAAAATTTGAACATAATAGAGATGGATATACTGAGGCAAAAACAGATTTTATAAGAAAATATACAAATTTAGCAAAAAGTTTATATGGGAAAAGATACTAACCAATTTTTCATTTGTAAGAAGAGATTAGGATAGTTAGATAAATTTTGATAAAGAAATAATGGCAAAGGCTCTGGAATTTTAGTTCCGGAGCCTTTATTATTGGGATTGGGAGACTGTATTTGAAGGGAGTAGTGGGCATGGACGAGAAGATTGAAATTAAGAAGCAAGATTTCTATGAGATGATGTATTTAATGGAGAAAATTCTTTATATCGCAGAACGCGCTGGAACCAGAGAAGATAGCGATAACAACGCGTATTCTTTAGCCATCACCTTTGGAAAAGAGAATGTTGTGCAGGAGCTGCTATCGCTTCGAAGAAACATGAATCGCTATTTAGATGAGCAGGGCGAAGCGGAGTTAGAGAAAATTCTCGAACCAATTGATGACATTACAATTCCCTACGGCCTAACCCTCGAAGCTTTACGAAAAGAGCTCGCACCGTACTTGCCGAAGAGAAAGGGAGGATAAAATGAAAAAGGAAACTTTGGAAAAGAGAATAAAAGAAGCGGAAAAGATGTGTGAAGAAAAAATTACAAAATCTTTTGATGAGTGTTTGAATGAAGTGAAAGATCATGTAGATAAATGCTTGAGTAAATTAGAAGGAAAGCCGGGATATTCTAAGAAACCTAAATGTAAAGAGCCAATCTCTTATACCATTGAGGTTGTTGATTTAAATGAAACTATTAGTAGAAAAGATGGGGAGTGTTTCTTTATTCAATTTACTAAAGATGGTTACGTAGTTGTAGTAGGTGCAGGGCATGACTATGGAAGACCTAAAAATAATTTGAACGCAAGGATATTAGACGGAGTAGATAAAAAATGGAATAACAAAGCAATTATTATCTATGTAAAAAATTTAAGACCTACCATGGGACGCTATGGAGCGGGCCCAGATCAATATACAGATCATATTCTTCAATGTAGGAATGGTGTGGAAATGTACATTGGTGAATATCTTCTAAAAGCAGGGATTCCAATATTAAATAAATACTCACATAGAAACTATAATTATTCTGAAGGAGATTGGGATAAGATGGTAACAAGTGCTTTAAAAGATAATAAATACCAGAAATTACTCGAAAGAAGACATAAAGATGAAAAGTAAATTATATGTGATAGGAAACGGATTTGATTTAGCACATAAAATTCCTTCTACTTTTAATCCTGATTTTAAAAAAATATAGCTTTAAAAATATGAGAGTAGATACCAGTGCTTTTGGGACTTATATCAGACTAAAAATGAGGATATTTGGTCTGATTTTGAAAATTTATTAGGCAGACCGGATTTTAATGTATTGGAAGATATTTTTGAAGGGTATGCTCCAGATTATTCATCAGATAGAGAAAGTGATCGAGATGATATTATTAATCAAGTCAGAATAAATGGAAGCTTAAAAGAAGCAGTGTCTGAATTTGCTAGTAAAGCGGACGCATATTTAGACAATGTCAATAGAATGGAATCTTTCGAAAAACTTTTAGATGCCAGTGGATACTATATTTCATTTAATTATACTCATACGTTAGAGAATGTTTATAACATTCCAAAAAAGCAGGTTTTACATATTCATGGTGAAGTTGGGAAAAACAATCTAGAATTGGGTTTCCCTGAAGGGGATTTTAAACCTGAAAAATACAAATATGATGTCAGACAAAAAGGCAAAGAACCTTATGCTATATTCGATATTGATGATTATGTAAACCAAATAGAAGATTATTACATAGCTACTGCTTATAGAGAATTGATAAATAAATGTAAGACTTTTTCTAAACCAATCAACGTGGATTTGCTTATTGATTTTTTTAGATAAAAAAATCATGTTGAAATCGAAACTATTATTGTGTATGGTCACTCTTGTGCTATTGATTTTGATTACTTCATTTTTTTGAACAAAAAATTTCCTAATGCTAATTGGGACTTCTATGTTAGAGGTGAGAAGCAAGAAAGGGATGTACATAAATTAATAGACAAAGAGAGAATAATGAATAGTTATATTTATCCTGTTGAAACAATGAAGTAGTGTAGTTTTTTTAGGAGTAAGTAGGGGGAAAGTTAGGACGGTGAATAAATGAGTTATATAAATCAGGTTCAAAAATAAAAATACTCGAATTAGAAGGAGGAGCATTCCAGAAATTATTTGATGAATATTTATATAAAAAGATTTGGTTTTAATAATATTCAGACGTTAGGTGTTCAATTAGGGTACGAATAAATCGAAAAAAAGGTGTTCCAGACTCTTATGTTCAGACAGAGAATGGGAAATATATCTTAATAAATTATGGAACTATCCAAAAGAATTATGTTAAAAAAATGATAGAGGATATCTTATCAAATGTTAATAATGAGACTATACCGTTTGGTAGTGCACAAATAAGTAAAATAATTTGCGGACATGCCTCTGCAAATATCACCATTGAGGATCGTATTCAGATAGAGGAAGCTGCTAGAGGTGTGGAAGTAGAATTAATAGGTATTGATACGTTGTCACATGACCTTTGCTCACGTTATCCACATATAGCAAAAAGTCACTTAGGAATTGCAATTGATACAAATCAATTTTTTGATGTTGAAGATTTCGCAGAAGAATATGATTCAAGAAAACTGAATGCACCGTTAAAATGTGAATTTCATTATCGGGAGAGCTTGTTTAATGAAATCTGTAAGAGTATAGATAAAAATTCAGTTACAATTTTAACTGGAACTTCTGGGGTTGGGAAAACAAGGTTAGCTTTGGAAGTATGTAGAAAGAAAAAAGAGGAATACACTGTCTATTGTATTTTAAATAATGGAAATCTTTTATATGAAGATATTAAATATTACATTGATAAACCGGGAAAAATATTTATTGATGTTAGATGATGCAAATTTACTGGAACGAATAGGGGATATATTAGAACAATTATTTTTTTGAAGTCTAAAGGCTACGAAATTAGAATATTAATTACTGTGAGAGATTATGCCTCTAACGCAGTAATATCAAAAAGTAAAAAGAATTGTAAATCAAAAATCCAAATATTGTAAGGTTAGAAGTTTTTTTGAAAAAGGAAGAAATAAGAAATATTTTGGTAGAAAACTTAGGAATCAAAAAAATATTGCTTATTTAGATAAAAATATCAGAAATCGCTAATGGGAATGCAAGACTTGCATATTTGGCTGGTATAAATGCGTTAAATAAAGGATACCCTTCCATTAGGAATGCTGAGGATATTTTTTTCGAGAGTATTACGGGGATGTACTGAGTGATACTAATCTTAGCCAGAGTGATATTTTTAGTTCTTTTTATGATTACTATAGCAGGTAATGTGAGAGAAGATAAAAAAATCCATTCTATAATGATTTGAAGAATCGTTATGGGAACACGCTTAATGAAAAGGAATCAGTTGAAAAAAATTATATGATTTAGAATTAATTGATTGGTTTAAACATAAAAATAAAAGAAAAATTTCTGACCAAAGTTTAGGAAATTATATTCTTTATCGTGTTCTATGGGAGAAAAAAATTAATTGATTTAGAAGAACTTATTTTCGTGGTCTTTTTCCAAAAATATAAGAATAAAGTTCTATATACTTTGAATACTTTGATTTCTATTTTTCACTCGGATGATTTAATGAAAGAGATTGTAACTTCAGTTATATCGGCTTGGTCATCTGCTCCGCAAGAGCAATTTATAGAGTATCTAAAAAGCGTTTCACTCAATAAACCAAGAAAAGTCTTTAGCGTATATAAAAGATTATATTGATCAACAACAACAGAATAATTTTTGATTTGCATCAATATAATTTGGAGTCTCTTGATAAAAACAAATCGAGTTACAAATATAATGGTTGAAGTGTTAGGAGGATTCAAGTATACTGATAATTTTGACCTATCTATAGAATTGTTATTAATGTATTTTTAAAAAAAGCAACCGAATCTAATAGAAGATTTTTTTTATTCTGTAATAAATCAGAATCTTTTTATTCGACAGATATTCCTATAATTATAGATTTTCTAAGGAATTATTTCTATTGGAAAAAAATTATGGGAAGCAACAGATGAAGGTGCTAATTATAATGAAACTATTTTTATATATTAAAAATAGCAAAAAAAGCATTAGAATTAGAAAAAAACTTTTATGGATAAGAGTATTTTCAACCAATCTATGTGTTTTGTGACTTTAACATTGGGGTTTTGCGATGAAATAAAAGAACTTCGAAACCATATTTGGTGTAAATTAGGCATTTTAAAAAGAAGAAAAGAATATCGAGAAATCATAAAAAATGTTGCGTTAAAAGTATACGCTAGACGTTTGAAAGGTGCAGATGCCCAATATTTTCTAAAGTCTGACTTTGATGCAATTATATTGAACTACATTGATGAAATGAATATTGATTTTTATGATGCAAAAAAATTTTTGGATAAATACGAAACGAGTTTTTCGTCAATTAGGCATGAAATTAGGTAAAGATATCCCAAATCCAATGGCAAATCCTGAATTTAAAATGTATAAATTACTTAGTTGCAGGGAAAATGTTTTTAGTTCTTCTGATGAAGCCGAAAAAAATGTGTAGAAAAATATTGAAACAGAAATAAGTGATTATAATATTAATGACTACAAAAAAATGTTCATGTTATTCAATTCGTTAGAGAGAGAAATCAGAAAATCAAATTGTTGGAAAAATTCAAAGAGGACTAGATACAATCTTTGAACTTCTAGAAAAAAAGATATAAATAGATATATAGAAGTCCTCTCTTTCTATTTTGAAACTGATACACCATTAGGTTTATTAGGAGTTAAACAAGTTATATTCTTGTTGAATTCCAAGGGCTATCATGAAACTTACAAATTGATTAATAAATTTAATTTTTTTCACGAAAAAGTAGAATGGCTTAATCATATTTGGGAAAAATATAAATGAGACGGAAATCACACAAGAAATAGTGCAAGATTATAAAAAGTTCTTAATTTCTGATTGGGAATCAAAAGCGGAATGCCTTCCTTCTATTCATAGATTGTTTATATACGGTAGTAGAGATTCCGAAATAAAGGAATTCGTGATTGGAAAAAAATTTTAGAAAGCAGTGAATTATCCGAAGTGTTATTAGATAATGTGTATCGAGAAGAAGATATAAATTTATTGATAAGTATTTTCGGAGAAAATATGGACAATTTAAATTTAATTTATCTACAAGCTATTAAACTAAATCCACATATTGATTATAATGGGAAAAATTTTTTTGATAAAAATTTTTCCTGCAAAAATCCAAGTATATGGGGCGAATATGTTAAAAGCGATTAATAACAATCAAATCCATGAAGAATATGTTCACAATATAGTCAATTTAATCTGGAAAAAAATAAAGGTTGGCGACAATATATAGATTATGCATATAGTGTCTTTGAAAAAAATAGAAGGGATTATTTTTGGGACGCTAGTAGATTTATTGTTTGCTAAGACTGAAGATGAGAAAAATCTCAAGTAGACAAAAAAAGGTGGCTGTCAGAAAAAAATTAAAAAGATACTATGAGAGATATTGAACAAAAGTAAAAAGGATATTGGGTATTGTAGCCACAGTAAGGGGAGATTGGAACCTTGAATTTATATTGAAATTTTTTTAGGGTTAAATAAAAAAATAGACGAATTTAAAAAAATAAATTTATTTTTCAAAAATCAGAGTCTTGGAGTGGTAGTAAAATCCCAATCATTCTAGAAAAAGATTGAGTTCTTAGAATCTTTGAAGGATAAACTGAAAGGAATTGATTATATTGAACATAAGAGTTATGTAGTGGATTTAATAAGGAGTTTGAAAAAAGAGATAGAAGAAGCAGAATTAGATGATTATAACGATGGGAATGATGATTATTAAAATCTAGGAGCTTTTGTATAAAATCATTCACTTGAAGTAGATTCATTCTGAAATTTGCTAGCAATCATTGTCTTACGTTTGCTATATAAGCCTCCCTAATCGTATACTAACGATGTACAACCATTAAGGAGGCTTTTTATGTTTTTATCGGAAGAGTTATTACAAGAGATTCATGAGCGTGCGCCGCGTTATGACAAAGAAAATGCGTGGCCTGCGGAAGACTATGCAGCGCTAAAAGAGGCGGGATACTTGAAGGCGTTCGTGCCAAAAGAGTACGGCGGTTTCGGTTTGTCGCTCAAAGAGATTGCGCAAGAACAAACGCGTCTTGCGATGGCGGCTCCAGGGACTGCGCTTGGGGTGAACATGCACCAAATTATTGTCGGCCTCGGCAAGCACATGGTTCGTTTTGGTAACAAGAAGGGAGAACAAATCCTTCGCGATGCTGCAGAAGGCAAGTTGTTGGCGTTTGGGATTTCTGAACCTTCGAATGACCGCGTGTTATTCGGTTCGATTTCTGAAGCTCGTCCGGAAGAGGGCGGCGCGTATCGTTTTTACGGCAAGAAAGTCTTCTTATCTATGGGAAAATATTGCGACAAGTTAGTTTCATTTGGGCAAGATAATACAGGCGAATCACCACTATCAGTGTTTGCGTATTTAACACCTGACCAAGAAACATTTATCGTAAAAGACGACTGGGATACAATGGGCATGCGTGCGACGCAATCAAACAGCGTTGAGTTAAAAGGTATCTTCGCGGCAGAAGAGCAAATTTTAACGAAAGTGGCCCCTGGACCAAGCTTTGATCCAGTGGTGTTCGGTATTTTCGCGTACTTCGAAATTTTACTAGCGGCAACGTACTTCGGTATCGGGAAACGTGCGCTAGAAATCGGGGTAGAGACAGTGAAGAAACGTCACTCTGTATCCAATGATGCGCCTTATGCCAACGATAAACATTCGCTGGAGAATTGCGGAAGCGGCGATTATGCTAGATGGCATTCAACCGCAAATTAACGAGTTAAGCGACACGCTAGAAGCAAGCACAGAATACAGCTTCATCTGGTTGCCTCGCTTGTCTTCGATTAAGAATCGTTCAGTTGAAGTATCGAAGAAGGCCGTGGAAGAAATCGTTCGTGCGAGCGGCGGAAGTTCATACTTTAACCGTACAGAGTTATCTCGCTTATACCGCGACGTGTTGGCTGGCTTGTTCCAACCAAGTGACCAAGAGTCATTGCATGATGCGTGGGCGAATATTCTCTTAGGACCAATCCAATAATTTCATTTATTTTATATAG
>BNJV01001702.1_pt1 | contig 76157 bp, 128 predicted proteins | sample 8540591 | NCBI WGS metagenome assembly BNJV01 (sample SAMD00202457, study PRJDB9452) | human saliva metagenome | host: Homo sapiens | reverse complement strand
ACTTTTTAAATTTTTATAATAAAAAGAATATTTCTAAACAAACTACTGCGACGTCTATTAATATTGAAAGAGCCTTTGTAGAGCTCTTAAAAATATTAATTATGCAAGCAGCTAATTTAAAAATTTCAGTTAATTATAAATCATTCTTTTATTATACCAAATTTTTATACATCTGCTATTTTATTTTTTTAAAAATTTTATCAATAAAATTCCCAACTTTTAAAGTTTTAAAAGTTGAGAATTCTCTAGGAATTAGTCTTCATAACTTTCTAAGGCTTTTTATAAAAGTCTTTTAATCTATTTTTAGAGACTGAGGTTCTAAAATTTTTATACTTTGACCAAATTGTTTAAAAAATAAAAGAATAAACTATCTTCTGTCTCATTAAAAAGTCAATACTTTATTTTTCATTTTCTTCTATTGGTTTTGGTCTCAAATGAGAAATCATTTTATAGTTGTAATAACCCTCTTCTGTAAATTGTATTTTACATTGTATCGTATTTCCATTGCAAAATATTTATTTTTCTATTCTCTTTTTTGCTTTTTCTTCCACTTCCTCACTAACTGAAAAACTTTTCTTATTAATGAAACATTTTTCATATTGGATATTCTTGTGGAATATGTTACTCCATTTTTATCAGCTGTAACTAGGTAATTAAAAATTTTTCATCCTTTGATTCAAATATTCCGAACGGATAAGAATCTTGTATTTTAATAAGTCTTTCATCATTTAATTTCACATTAAATTCTAACTCATACTTTTTATTAATTGCCTCTTTAATTATTGATATTTCTTCATGAAAAAGTATTTGTTCTCTTTTATATTTAGCTTTTAAAAGCATACCATTCAAATACAACTCGAAAAATTCTGTGTCAAAATAGTTTGAATTTTCTCCCAAACTTTACATTCATCAAATGTTTTTGTTAAGATGAAAAAATTTACTAATTTTTGAGTTTCCTTTTTATTGTAAGAGTTTCATAGATATATTATTTCCTTTATCTTTTCTTTTTCCTTTGAAATATTAGTCTCTATTTTTTTGATATCGTTTAATATTTTTCTTGGATATCGTCTTCATTCTTTACCTTTAAATATGTAAAAATAATTTTGTTTATCATACTATTTCTATTTTTGATTGAATGTTTCCATATCTCTGTCTAAAAATTTCAATTATTTTATTTGAGACTTTTACATTAAAGTTTTCTTTTTCCATATTTCCTTCTCTCTAGTCATTAAAGTCATCAAGTACTTCTTTTTATTTTTATTGCTTCACTACCATTATTTCCACTTAAGTAACAATAAACTGTATAAGCTGAGATCAGACATTGTTTCTAAACCTACTTCTTTTTCTGTTCAACTACTCTATCAAATTTAAGTTTTATCCGTTTATTAAATTCCTCTTTTAATTTTGGATAATCTATTTGAATTTTTCTATCAATAGCTTTTATATCATAAAGTATTTTTAGAATATCTCTTTTATTCAATACTTTTAATATTTTTCTTTATCCTTATTAGTCAAAATTGCTAAAATAAATTCTAAATAATTTTTAAATCTATTTGCTAACATCCATAAAAGATTTTCTTTACTCCTCTTTTCATATTCTTCTCCAAATTTTTGATTTAAGGATTTTAAAGTATATTTTTAAAAATTTTAAAAGCTCCCCTCTAATAGTTCAGGCTCTTTTCTGCAAGTTTATTTATAAATACTTTATCTAACCACGAAATTTCAGCTACTGTTTCTATAATTTCAGTGATCTTTTTATTATACTTTAAAAACATCTTCTAATTTTTAATTGATTATTCAGGCTATATAAGAAAAGAGTGCTTCTTTTTCTATATTCAAATTTTAAAATATCTACTTTTATTCTATCATAAATCAGAACACCAAAGGAAGCTAAAAATACAGCTATCTCATTCAATAAGCCTCTCTCTTTTTCTTGTTTATTTAAATTTTCTTGTTTATTTAAAATTTCTAATAAAGCTAAAAATTTTTGAGTTTCTATCTAAAAACTTTTTTATTCTTTCTAAATTTCCCTTTCAATTTCTTCAATGATATAATTTCTAAATCTATTCTTATTTCTCTTTAAAGTAATCTTTTTAATTAGTATTATTAAGATCAATTTTTCAAGTATTTTCTTTATACCCTAAATAATTATATTATTTTTTCTGGATAATCTAATATGCAATCTTTAATTTATTAATATTTTCTGTCCATTTAGTAGAAAACTTTTGAAGAGTCTATACCATTTGCTTTTAAATTTAATTTTATATGGATCTTTACTTCCATAGGAATAAATAAGTTCTAGATTAACTACTAAATTTTTCTTTTTAATGGAAATAGTTCGCTTTTATTTCTAAAATAAAAGTTTCTTATTATTAGAATCTTGACTATATAGTGAGAATTTTATTACATCCATACCTTTAGGTAGAACTAAATTCTCATTTATATTAATTTTTGTCCACTCCAAAAATGACTTCAACATCTTCATTTTTCTTATTAAATCTAAATTATAGAAATGTCCGTCTTTTACTGTTTCTAGAGTTAAATTAGGTAAATATTCATTCCATAAATTCTTATTATTTTTATTTTCTCAATAATTTCATCTTTTCCTAATGACAACTCTTTTTCTTTTATAACTTTAACATCAACACCATTTTAAAGAATATTTCTCACCCTAAATAGTCAGATATTATTAATAATCTTATCTATAAGAAATTTACTAACAAATTTTTGTACATTAGAATAAAACTTATTCCCCTACATTTTTATAATATCTTCATCTTTTTCTAAATAAAAGTTCATATTAGTTATTAAATATCTTTTTACGTTTAAATATTGTCTCATATACTTTTTCCACTAGAAATTAAATTTGTTTTTCAACTTCATCCATTTCTATACTATAAACGTTTTAGATACTTCTCTAAATATTCTTTTTAAATAAGCTTGTAATGATAGCTCATTTTTAATTCTTCATTTTCACTTTCTTCTAAAAATTATTACTGGATGATGTCTATTAATATCAATTTCTATTGTATTTATTGTTGGTATTTCTGAATTTAAATCTAAAACAAAAATTTTCTTTATTTTTCTAACCATTTTTCTACTATTTTTTATTGCATAAGTTGCAAGAATACTTCTCCATATAGGATAGCTCTTATTAAAATTTGAATCATATATTGAGCTTAACATCTTTTGACTATCTGAATCCAATGCTTCTAAACTTGAATAAATACAGATATTTTGTTTATCTATATTTCTTTTTCCTTTATATATTCCAAATATTTTAGGAAAAATATCTATAGTTTCATCTGAAGATACTATCTCATTTATCATGATAATGAGTCTTGTTGCTCACTATGAGATAAAGAAATAATCCTTTTGTATCCATGAAATTATCTAATTTTTATTGTAACTTTTTACTTTCTAATGCTTTATTATCAATAAATAAACTTTGTGAATTAAAAGTTCATATAGATATACTTATTTATAATTTTTTCACTATTCATACTTTCTTTTTATTTTTATTAAATTATCTATTTTTATATTTTCAAATAGTATTTTAAATCATCATCATTAAAGTTATATTCACGTCTTTTATCTTTAATTTATAGTAAGAAGCTGAGTTCTCATAAGTATCTATTATATCAATGTCTAATATTTCTTTTATCTCTTTTTTCTACTTCTTTAGTATCTCTATTAAAAATTTTTGAAACTCAATCCTAATTTTTGATTTAGATTTGTTCAAAATAACTTTTTATTAAATATTGAAGCTTACTAGAGTAAAATTTTATAATCTTAGTTTTCAAAGAGTTCTTCTATATCTAAAAATTTCATCAAATATATCAATATTTTCTAATCTTGCTATAAAATGAAAGCTTTAAAAATACTATTTTTAGCAAGTTCTAATAAAAATATTCTCACTATAATCTAATTTTTCTAAGTATAAATATTTTAAACCTCTATTTATAACTGAATAATCTCTATGATCTATTAGAGTATTATTTGGACTAAAGTCTATAGGTCTATCTAAAGAAAATAGTTCATTATTAATCATATCTCTTTTTATTCTGTAGAACCTTTCATAGATTCTTTTTGTAAATTCTCAGGAATATCCACTGAATTTTCAATATATCTTTTATATCTTTCTTCCAATATTTTATATGCTTCTTTAAAATAATAAACCACTACTCTATTTTTCTTTTTATCAACACTATATTTATTTTTAGGAGCTAAAAATTTTTCCCCTTTGCTCCTATCTTTTTCTAGCTAAAGTCTTTCCAGGTTTAGTTTCCCTAACCATATCATAGTTTTTATAATCTAGTACTCCCTAATTTCATTTATAGATTGTAACTCTGAAACTTTTTAATAACTCTTTTTAGGATTTTTAGCAATTTTTTTCTAAAGAACTTAATGTATATTCGATTATTTGAAGAAAAGTTATCTCTATACTTTCCTTCACTCTTCTATTTCTCTTTATAGAACTCACTTAAAGGTTCTTTCTCAATATTTTATTACTATATGTATCCCTCTGTATTAAATTATTAAATATTGTTTCTAATTTTTCAAGAGAAAAGGGCAATGCCTTTTTCTCTTGAGAAGCTCATATTTTTCCATTATAATCTCCTATTTATCGCTTTTTATCTAATAAATATTCTGAACTATTCCATACAAACACACCATAAGGATTATTTAAAGAATTATCAAAAATCAGGAGCTATACCACTTGCATAAGTTTGTATTTTTGAACTTATATCATTTAAACATTTTTCTCTAACAAGCCCTTCTGTTTCTAATCCTTTTTAATTTAGGCATTAATTTTTGAACTAAAAGCTATCTTCAAAAGCAATTTGGATAGCTTTTTTTCTAATTCTTCACTATTTCTATTTCTTATACTTTCTAAAAACTAATGGATAATTTCTTATATAGTTTTCTATAGATTGCCAGACTCTATGCCCTATTGCTCTTCCACTGACTTTTTAAATATCCATTAATTTCTTCCATTTTCTCTTTTAAATTATCAATTTTTTCTTCAAAGTCAGTAATTATTTTCATATTTTGCTCTTTTTTGTATCTTCATCTTGTACTAACATATTTTTTTACATTATTCCATTTCCAATTTTTCCCAAATTTCTCTTTTCAACTTAGGTGCTTCTTCCAGTTCTTTTTAATTCATTTCTACTAACGAATTCATTAGGTCTTGGAAAATTTATCAAGTTACTTCTATCTATAACCTTATCAGATAAAGATTTAGTAGTTTCATCTTCATTCATTGTTCCTACCCATATAACATTCTTATTTAATTTTATTTCATAAGGACTTTTTCTGCTATATCTATTTCCAATTTAACATCCTCACTACCTCTTAATAATTCCAATTTACTTAGTAACTCACTGAAATATAACTCCACATGTGCTAAATTCATTTCATCTAATAATACTATTGTTAAATAATCACTTATCGAATTTTTAGCATCTTCTTGTGCTTGATATAAAACCTTTAATAAGCTAGTTGCATTAAATTTTCCTTCCAATGAATTGTAGTATCCAAATAAAGAATAGGGCTATCCCAGTTAGACTGTACTGCTAATGGTAAAAATTTAGACCTCCATATCTTGAATATAATCTTGGAAGCTCAGATTTTCCAGTTCCACTAACTCCTGCTAAGACTGTCAATGGATTCCAATCTCCAACTTTTAAAGAAGTATGAAAAGCATATAATAATCTATCACTGAATTTAAAACCTACTTCCTTAAAAAGAATTTTTATTTTATTTAGCCATTCTATTTCATCTGTTATCTCTTCTGCTTCCTTGTCTTCTTTTTCTTCTATCGTAAAATAAGCCTGTTCTATTGTTTCTTTTTAGCTTCTTCTGACATCTGTCTACTTTTTAATTCATTTATTTCTTCATCTTTTTTCGCTATTAATGCTATAAGACTTTCTTTACTTCTTTCAAATTTTGCAATGCTCTTTCGGCAGCTTCTAGCTTATCTTTATATAATTTAAAAATCTATACTTTCATTATATAATTTTTCTATTTTCTTCAGTAATATCTGCATTTTTGCTCTAAAGTTTCAATTTTTCCCTTTTTAAAAGTTTTTATTTCTTGTGTTTGTAAATCTCCTTTTTCCTAACAGTTTTTCTTCTAGTTCTTTTTTTATATCTTTTAAAGCATTTATTTCATTATTCAATTCTTCTACACTAAAACTATCAGCATTTATATTTTTGTAATCTTCTAATTTCTCTATTTGCATCAATATTTTTCATTAAGATCTCTTAATTCTTTTTCTAATCCTGATATTTCTTCTTCTCTTCTTTCTTTTTCTTCTTCTCTAGTATCTTTTATCAATTCATTAATGTTTTCTTCTTTATTTCTAATATTTTCTTCTTGCTCACTCTAGTCTTTTAGTTCTAATGCTGATTCTTTTTCAATAATTCTTCTTTACTATTCTTAACTTCTTTTAACTCTACTATTTTTACTTAATTCTTCTATTTCTCTTTTTGCTTCCTCTTCATAAGAAGATACTATTTTTATTTTTACAGCTTCTTATTCTTTTATAATTTTATCTATATCAAAATCTAAATGATCTCTTCTATCTTCTAGATTTTTAAGCACACTCTCTAAATTACTTCTCTTGATCTCTTTTATCGTCTATTTCTCTTAATAATAAGTCTCTCTCTTTTCTCTTTAATTTTCTAAATCTCTAGATCTTTTAGTAGCGTCTTTTAATTCTTGTTGTTTTTTTCTTGTTGTTTTTCTTTTTAATTCTTCTATTTCATCCTTTCTCTTTTTAAATCTTCTTGAATTTTTATCTTTTAATTTCTTTTTTTCTAAATCTCTTAGATCTTTAGTAGCATCTTTCTAACTTTAGCTGTTTTTTCTTTAATTTCTTTCTCTAATCTATTTTCCTTTTCCTTTAACTCTTCTGTCTTCTTTTCTAGTTTTTCTTTTTCATCTGTATAGTATAGCTTGTATTTGTTCTGATAATTCAGCCATTAATTTTTAATCTCTTCTTTCATTTTTCATCTTTTAAAAATTTCATCAACTGTTGGTATTTTAATATCTACATTTACTTTTTGTATTTCCTTTAACCTTTAATGACTCGTCAACTTTGTTATTATTCTCACTTGTTTTTATATTTTTCTTTAACTTTTAATGCTTCATTATTTGATTTATACTCATTTTTCTATTCCCCTATAAACTTTCAACACTTTTTCAACTTCATATACAGTTTTTAAAAAGATTCAACTTCTTCTATTTCTTCCACATTATCATCTTTATTTTTTTAAATAAAAATTTCCATTATGCCCTCTTAGATTTGAAATAATAAAAACTAATTTGAAAAAGTCTAAACAATTATTTATTAATTCTTGCAAAATTCTATTTTTATTTTTAAAAGCTAGCAGAGTAACTGCATTATTATTTAAAGTTCCTATTGAGAAATTTTTGTCTAGCTCCCTCAACTACTAAGATATATACATCTTTTATTTTATTAAATTCCTTTATTAATCCATTCATTTTCTATATTATATTTTAAAAAATTAGAGTCAATTTCATCTAAATAAAGCTTTTCTAATTTTTATCTCTTTTACAATAATTTTTTTATCTCCTCTATTTCTAAAACCTTATCTAAGCTTTTTCTAACCAATTGCATATTTGCTTCTAATAAAACAGCTACTCTATTTATAAATAAAGCTTTATATACTTGATTCTTAAAAATTTTTATAGTATTCGAAAATACATTCTAGTTTCTAATAATTCATTTTTACTTTAGATATTATTACATCAGAAAACTCATTATTTATGTTACTTATCTTTCTTATTTGGTTTTTCTGTAACTTCATCAATAGTTATAAAATTTATAGTAGCCTCTTCAAATTTAAAATCAAATATTTTTCTATAAATTCATATAACTTTAGCTTCTAACTCAAAAATTATACTCAAACTTTTCTTCATCTGTATTAATAATACTATCTTCTTCAGAATGACTGGATACATTTCTCTTATCTATTAAATTCTTTTAAAAAATTCTAGAAAAATTTAGATCTTTTCTTAGATAATTTTGAAATTTCTTTTCTCCTTTTTCCTCCTCAGCAATTATTAAATGGCATATCAAATCCTTTAACTTTTTATTATCTTTTTATATGGTTTAATTTTTCATCAAAATTAAGATATGAATATATTAACTTATCTGAATAGTTATTATAGCCTCTTAATATTCTCTCAACTCCATTTTTATTTTTAATCTTAGATAAATTAGTATCTTCTAATAAATATAGCAGAACTTCTCCAAAAACTTTCATAAATTATCTTAATATTCTCTTTATAGTTTTTATACCCTCTTTTTAAGCCAGACAAGTTTGCTAATTTTACTAAATTTGGTAATTTTGATAACTGATTATTAGAATCTTTAATTATCTCTTTTTCTTTATTGTTATAATTTTTTTCTAGTTTTTATTTTTCTCTTCACTGATATCATTATCAATATTGTGATATATTAAATCTCTAATTATAAGCTCTTTTTAACTCTTCTCTTAATCTATAGTCTGAAACTTCAGGTTCAAAAGATGTTGATACTCTATTTTTCTAGATCTAGTGAAATTAAAACATAAGATTTTTTTCTTCTGTTTTTCTTTTAAATTTTTCTTATTTGTTTTTAAATCTTCTATTTTTTTCTTTTAAAAACTCTTGTTTTTGACTTTTAGCTAAATTATTATCTAAACTATTAAAATAAAACTCCTCCAACTTACTATTTAATATTTTTAATTCTTTACTTATAATTTCTATGAATTCATCTATAGTCAAGTTTATTTTTGAAGAATCTTTTTCCTTTAAAAATTCTATTTCTATTTTCTTTTGGTTTTCAGGTGTTCCTAAATTAATCTTCTCTATTTTTTTCTTTTTCTTCTGTCAATTTTTATTCTATTTAAATTCTTTCCATTATCTTCTAATTTATATAAATCATTTATTAAAAGAAAAATTTATATATTTTTGTGTGAAAGGATTATAAAATACACTTCCTAGTAACTTTTCATCATCTAAATTTTCTTCAAGAATAGCATTTCCTTCTTCAGTAATAGCATTATTTTTATATAGCCTAATTTTTTTAACTCATCTACTATATATTTTATAAGACTTTCTCTTTCTTTATTACTTTCATTTTCAGTATGGAAGCCATTTAATTTCAGAACTTCTTCTATATCTTCTATATTTCCACAGTCACATTTATATAATTCTAATATTATTTCTTGATATAAATTTAATTTTTCTATCAATGTATAGATCTATAAAAACTTCTTTAATAGGAAGAGCAAAAATATTTTTCCTATATATTCTTCTAATATTTCATCACTATAATAAAGATTCAAATTTCCCATATTCTCCATCCTCTTTACACATTTTTAAGTATTCTTGTAACACTTCTATATCCAGGATACTTTTTCCTCTAACATCTTGCTATCTCCAAATACTACCAATAATTCCTTTTTGTCTGCTCATAGCAACACATAATCTATTTCTATTTGTTAAAAATCCAAATTTTTTCTAATATTGCCTTCATTTAAATGAAATTTATTACTTCTACCATAGATAAACATACAAAATTGAATTCCATTCCTTGAAAAAGCATCTACGGTTCCTATTCTTATTTTTCATTTATTCCTTCTTCATTTGAAAATTTATATTTATCATTTATCACATAATTTTTATTTTTTAATTACAATTAAATCTTGTCCTTCATATGATTTATTTTCTTCATTAGCTAATTCTTTTAAAATTTCTGTTCTTTGCCTTGAATAAAAAGTTATTATTCCAAAATTTTTCCTCTTGCCTCCCTCACTATCAATATTTCTATATATAAATTTTGCTATCTCTTCCGCCTCTTTCTTTCTATATTTACTCTTATCTCCTTTTTCTTCCTCTTTATTTGAAATATCAAACCAAGCAAATGCTTTTTCTTCTAGACCCTTTAACCTATTATCAAATTTATCTTCTTCCAAACCATTTTCTAATTTTTCCTTCATAGAAATGATTACTTATAAAGTCCCCATTTTTGGATGCATTCTATATTGTCTATTTTAGCATTATTACTCTTTTTATTCCATCATATTTTCTAATTCTTCACAACTTGTTTTTAATTTCTCAAACATACTTTTATTTCTTCTTCTATAAAATCTTTTTACATCTTTTTCTCTTCTTTTTAAGTACTCTAATATATTTTTCATCTATTAAATGTGGAAGTTGTTTGTGATCGCCAACTAAAAATAATTCTGCCATACTCATAGGTATTAATAAATCAGGAGGGTTACTTCTTGCTGCTTCATCTATTAAAACATTTTCATATGTTCTAGTTTCAGCATATAATTCTACATTTTTTACCTTCTTTTCTAATACTCTTTTTAGCTTTCACGATTTCTTTACCTTGGGTTTGTTGACATGTTGCTCCAAAAAGTTGTTATGTATTCTCTATTGTATCTCTTACTCTTAGTGGATTATTTTTCTAATTCTTCAAGATATTTTAGTTTTATTCTCTCTTTAAAATCTTTTGTTTTCTCTTATAATATCATTAATTATTGATTCTATTTTTCAAAAATTGATTCTATTTTTTTGTTTTAAACCTTTACTCATAAAAAGGATATTCAATAGGTGTCAATTTTGATAAAATCTGAAATTTTACATTCCTTTAAAAGAGAAAAATCAATTGAATTCTCTTTGAGAGATTTTTAAAATATCTAACTCCTTTTCTAAGTCATTAACTTGAATTTTTCTTAGTATTTTTAGCTTCTTCTATTTTTCTATACTTTTTTTCTATAAAATATTCTCCATTATCTTCTAACATAGTTTTTGAAATTGGTATTTTTATAAAAAATATGCCTTGTCCATTAAATAACTTTTTCAATTCCTGTATAATCATTTTCTATTTCCTCTAGTTCCTTGGATATTTTTCTGTAAGTCCATATTTTCTAGAGAAAGATTCTATTTTTCTATCAAAGCTTCTCAATTCAATTTTATCTAGACTTTCTTTTTCTTTTTGGGCATAATTATTGTAGATTTCAAATAATTCATTTTCTTCACTTTTTCTTTTTAATTCAGGATTCTCTTCATAATACATACTAAGAACTTTATCCATATAATTTCTAAAATTTTTATTAATTAATTCTTCATCTTGTCCAATCTTTGTCCCGTATTTTTCAGCTGGTAGTCCAAAATTTTTATTCTTGACAAGGCATTGTTTACTGCATCATGTTGAAATGAAGTTAGAAGATTATTTCCTGATATTTCCAACCCCTTTTTCTTTCTTCACTCAATCTCTGCAAAATAGCTGTAATTACAGTTGTTTTTCCAGTTCCAGGTGGCCTTGAATTATTGCTATATCTGGTGTATTTAAAGCTATTGTTATTGCTTCTTTTTTGGTTCTCAGTAGGATCATATTTAGGGAATAAACTTTCTTTAGTCTGAATAGAAAGTCATCATAATTTCCAGCTTTTTCTTTTTAACTACCTTTTTCCTTCAATTATTAAATTCAACTCTCTCATTGGAGTTTGATTATCAGCAATTAATTTTCTTGCTTTTTCTCTCTATCATTAACTGCTTCATTTTCCTTTTTATAGAATAAAAAAATATAGTTTCCTTTTTGCTCTTCTAAATCTTTTTGGTTGATTAGGACTAATTAATATACTCTCATCTGTAATAATTTTCTCAATAACAACTTCTATATAATCTAAATCTTTAAAAAAATTCCTTTTCTATTTCTTCTATATTTTTCTACATTATTATTAATTAAAAATTTCAGGCGATTTTTGTTATTATTAAAGTATCTCCTTCTTTAAAAAGAATGTTTTTTTATTTAATTGAACTTCAAATATATAATCATCAGCATATTTTACTGTTTTAGCATCATCTATTTTATAGTAAGTATCTAATTTCTCTCTTGAAATCAATATTAGCATAATCTTCCCATATTTTTTTAGAAAACTAGATGGGTCATTTTTTAATTCATTAAGTCTTGCTTGTATTTCAATATCTTCCATATAATTAATAATATCTTCTGTAAATTTTATATTTCCTTTTATTTTTTTACAAGAGTATAGTTATATTCTCACTACTATTATTTATTCTTTTCTTCTTTAACTACTGAAAATGCTTCTATAAATTTAGTTTTATCTTCTTGAATAAAACTGAATTCTTTTCTTTCAAGTAAAAGAATACTTTTACTCTAATAATGAATACTCATACTTCCCATCTTTATTTTTCATTCTCACTAGCCTTTAATTTCTTTCCTAATAAAACATGGCTCATTCCTTGACTCTTAAATACATAATTTTTCTCTATTTCTTTTTCTGGAATTTTATTTTTTTCTATTTTTCAAGTACTCACCTATATGTATTGAAAAATTATTTCCATTTATTTCAGAATTATTATATATTATTACTTCAATACTACTTATATCAACTAAAAGCAGCTAAATAAGTTTTTCTCTTATCAATTAATTCATCTATAAAAAGCTTCATCATTAATTTTAATATTTATTTGAAAAATACTCACTTTTTCATCCCTTATATCTTTTATATAGTATTTTTCTCCAACTTTTAAAAAACTAATTAAATTTTCTATTTTTATATTTATTTTTCTTTTCAATTAAAATTAATATTTATAATCTTATGTTCTCTATAAGCTTTTTATCTCTTCAAACCTCATACGACTTCTCCTATAATTTTTATTTTCATTTTTCTTCTATTAGGTTTATTATTAATTCCTCAAATTTTTACAACTTGTTTTTCTGTCTTTAGGTTTTATTTTTATCTTTTTCTTCTCCATCTAACTCATGATTTTGTTCAACTATAATTTCTGTTGAAGCATTATTTTCAATAATTTTTTATTATTTCTGTAGTTGAACTTTTAAATAAACTTCTTCTTTTTGCTTATACTTTCCTATTCCTAAATCACAATATTTAAGCTCTATAATTTCTTCCTATAATTTTTTACAGTTCTTACCTTTTTGGTAGCTTATCTCAAAAATTAAATAATCTTTATTTTTATTCTCAATATTATTAAGATAATAGGAATTTCCATCATCACTATCTATTAAGATATTTAAAAGATTATTAATTTCTTCATACCATATTCTTAAACTCGGTCTTTCATTAGGGTTATTTCTACCAATATAACCTAGGGTTTCATTAAATAAATTTTTTAATTCAGGAGAAATCATTTTATCCATATTTGTTGAAAGACCATATATCGGCTTTATTACTTTCATCATTTTCTCCAACCCAAGAAACTTCTCCCAAATCAAATTTTTGTTATCATCATCTTCTTCAACATCCCACCAGTCATCTTCATTATCTTCACTAGTTTCATTCTCTTTCCATATAATACTTCCCTTAAAAAGGATCAGCTAAAAATAATATATTAAAAGCCAAATTAGCAAAAAGCATAAATATCATTTTCTATTGTATTTTGTTTAGCCATATTGTATGGTGCTAATGACCTTCTAATTTCTGGTGAACAAAAAGCCTTCTGTTCCTTTTTGTATAATTTATATCATGAGCATAATCTATATTGTCACAGTCAATAAACCATATTTCAGAGTGTGATAAATCTTCTGAAACAAATATATTATTAGGTGAAATATCTCCATATACTATTCCTTTACTATGTAAATAATAAAGGTTATATGTAATTTTTAGAACTTCTAATCTTCTTCTTAAGCCCCCTGTTTCCTATTGTAATATCTATAGCACTCTTCCATATTCTCAAAAAGAAGTTCTCATAAGGCATGAAATTGGTTTCATATCCTCCATCATTCTCATTATGTACCCTTCATAATTTTTGTCAGAACTATTTAATTTTTGTTATTGGTAGAGTAAATTTAAAAATCTTTTAGATAGATTTAAACTCTTTTATTTTATCTATCCTAAGTCATTTTTCTTTTATCTGACTAATTTTTTTATTAATATATTTTTATTTTCTCCTCTAAAAACCATTCCTTCTGCACTCAGAACCAACTATATTAGCTATATCTATTTTATGAATATACCCCTTTTCATCTATAAAAATCTGTATTTTCAAATATTTTTTTCCATAGTTCTCCTTTTTAAATAGGGATTATCATACACAAATATATTTCTATATAATAATCCCTATTTATTTCTTATTTTTTGTCTTTTGCTATTTTCTCAAAGCTCTCATTTATACTATTTAAAAAACTTCTGAATCAAGATTAATATCTTTAGATATTGTTTTTCTTTTATTGTCATAGTCATAAACTTAAAGAAAATCTATAATATTACCCGAATCTTTAGCTTCATACACTTTGCCATTTGAAGAAAAATTCTTTTAAAAACTCCATAATCATAATCTTTTCCAATTCCTAGGCTCATTCTTATACATTTTTACTTCTACCATCATTGATAAACGTGATTTTAACTCATTTTCCCAATGATCATTTGGTGCTCCATCTGATAATAGTAATATAATAGGTGTATACGACTTAGAAGGAATAATTCTCTATTTTTCTACCATATCCTTTGCTATTCTTAATGCTCCTCCTAAAGGCGTCATTCCTCCTTCTACAAAATCTTTAAATTCTATATTGTAAATAGGTCTTAAAGCTGTATGAAGATTTGCACCCCATTTCCAAAAAGTTATAAATGATACATGAACTTCTGCTTTTTAATGATTCTTGTTCTTTTAATATTCCTAACATATTTCTAATAGCTGTATTTAATTCTCCTATACAACAGCTCATTGAACTACTTGTGTCTACTAATAATATTAATGGTAGTACTCTTTTGGTTGTGCTACAAATTCCATATTTGCCTCCTTAAATTTTTTTAAATAAAAATCATAAACATCTTGATATTCAAAAACTACCTTTGTTTGTAGAAAAATTTTTCAAAAGTAGTTTTTATATCCTTCCTCCTATTCCGACTGATATTTGCCTCTATTTCATTTTTCTTTACTTTCTTTTCTTTCTGTTTAAAAACGGTCATCTTCATCTTCAAAATATCCATCTGAAAATAAAATAATCTTTTTATCACCTCTTAATTTTTAAATTTTTCTTCTATTATTTCTAAAAATTTCTTTAATACTTCTATCTCTTGCTTCAATTTTTCCAAATTTATTCTTTTTAAAATCATTCTCTTGAATTGAAAGATCATTATTTCCACAAATTATTAGTAGTAATTTTAAATCTGTACTTTCCTTATATTTTCTTTTGAAACTTTCTATTAAAAAGCTTTTATAGAATTTTCTAGTGCTAGTTTTTCATTTTCTACTGAACCACTTCTATCAATAATCAGCCCAATATTTATATTATTCATTCATTTCCTCCTTTATTCTTTTTGGGTAATTTAATATTTTTGTATTAACTCTTCTTCAGTTAGAAAAGGATTACATTTTTGATAATTCTTCAAAAAGACTCAAAACCTTTTTCCTTTAAAAACTTACTATTTCTTCTTTATTTTCTTCCTTCAATGGAGACTTTTTGACTATATCTAAATTTCCAAACTCATATCCATTTAATTTCTTTAAATTTTTATAAGTATTTCTTGACTAATTTTTCCTTCTTTTAGTAATTCAAAGCCTTCTTTTATATTATTAATAAATTCTTCTTCCTCACCTTTTAAGATATCATTTATTAAATAATCTAATAATTTTTAAAAAAATCTATCTTCTTCATTTAATGCTGAATATTCTATTATATTAGTTACTTTTTATCAAACATGCTTTTGTAAATATATATGTAAGTTGTTGTCTGTTAACTCATTTAAAATCTCATATAATTTTATAACTTTTTCATTTTATCTTTATTTAGATTTATAAAACTTTTTATCTTTTATTTTTGATCTATATCTTATATTTGCTCTTGTATCAAAACTTAAAAATAATTCATTATTAGCTATACAGTAATCTATTAAACTTCCATCTACTCCTTCTATGTTTCTTTCTACATCTGCATAAAATACGTTTTTGTTCTTTCTTCTATAGCTTCTCCTATTAATCCGTATATTTTTTAGCTATTTCTGTTCTTTTATCATATTTAATCGTTCTTTTTTAGTTTTTCTATTTCAGAATAAACACTATCAAGAATTATTATACCATCTATATTTTTCTGTTGGCAAAATAATATTCAATGATTTTAATAAAATTTCAAAATTCATTTTTCTTCTTCAAATAAATCTAACAATACATTTGTATCGACTACTACTTTTCTCATAACAGTTACCTCCTAAAGTTTTTATCTTCTTTATGCACTAATATTAACATATAATTTTATATTAAAATATAGTTATTAAAATAGAAATAAATAATATATTTTTATTATTTTTATTATATATAAATATATTTTTATTATTTTATATTTTATAATGTAATTTTTAACTTATAATAATATAGATTAATAAAAAATTACCTATTAATCTTAATAAGTAATTTTTATTTTTATCTAATTATTTTTAATTATTAAACAAACTTCAATTCTGATGACAATAAATTATCATTTTTCATAATTAAGAATCAAAATGAAAAAGAAGATCTTTTTCTAACAACTCTAATTCTGTCCCCTCCCAAAGATTTAACTCATATATCTCAGATTTATCTATCCATTTTAAATCTCCTTCTGAACATTCTTGGATTTCTCCAGAGAAATTTTTAGAAGTATATAAATACATATCCAGTGGCTCATCATCATTATAGTTAAAAATTACTATGCCTCTATGAACATAATCTATTAAATTTAGTCCTGTTTCTTCTTTTACTTCTTTATCAAACATTGCTCAGGAGTTTCACCTTTTCTAATTTTCCTCCTACTCCTAACCATTTGTTTTTATTTATATCATTTTTCTTTTTGTTCTATGCAACATAAGATATTTATTTTCTTTTTCTAAATAACATAGGGTTGTTAATCATATATTTCCTCCTTACAAAATATTTCAAATTCTTCCCTGCCAATTATTAGAAATATGCTCAAAGTAAAAATTCAAAAGTTTTTCTAAATTTTTCTTCAACAAATTTTTATAATTTCATTGTAGTTATTATTTGCTTGAGCCTCATTTAAACTATTGTAATATTCTAATCTATCTTCATTTTTTTATTATACAAATAGGATATCCTGCTTTCATAAGTTCAAAATTCATTACCAATCTACCTGTTCTTCCATTTCCATCAGAAAAAGGATGTATTTTTCAAAAATTAGCATGAAATTTAGCTATCTTTTCAATAGCATTTTCAGTTGAAGAAAAATAATCTTTTAAAAATTTTTCTAAATCTTCTTCCACAAAAATAGGATCAGAGGTCTCAAAAAGTTGAACCTACTATCTTGTTTTTTTAAATTTTTAAATTGCCCAGCAATCTCAGGATCAACTGGTCCCAAAAATAAGACTATGAAATTCTTTTAATGAGTCTAAGAGATAAAACTTCATTTTCTTTAATTATATTATTCAAAAAGTTAATAGCATATTCTTGTCCTTTTACTTCAAGATGATCTTTTAAAGGTTTTTCCTTTTACAGTTACCCCATATTCTAATATGACTTCTGTTTCTTGTCTTGTAAGTGAATTTCCTTCAATAGCATTACTATTATATATGAAATCATTTCTTAAAAGTATTTTCAATTCTAGAAAGTATAGATTTTTGAATAGGTCTTTTGAGTTTAAAAACTTTTTATAAAGTTCTAATTTTTCATTTTTCTTTCTCCTTATTTTTCAAATATTATTTCTATTATATCACATAATTCAAAAATCTATAATTGTAATTGTTATTAGAATTTGCTATTATTAGTTAGAAATAAATGAATTTTATAAAATGATATAGTAAAGTAAATTTTTTTATTTATTAAGAGGGGGAATCTATGTCTAAGATTATAAGATTTAAAAATAATTTTTTTGAACAAGTATTTGGAGCTAGTGGAATAGAAAGAAATTATTTAGGATTAAGCTTTTAATTATTCTGATTTAAATTTAGAAGAACAAAAAGAAGTTATAGAAGTGTTTGAGTATTTTTATTTAAAAATAGATATGACTAAAAATGAGCTAGATGATTATGAAAAAATAAAAATATACTACAATGTACTTTCAACAATAGCTGTAAAGCATATTTTTAATAAATTAATATTAAATTCAGCTTTATCTATCAGAAGATAAAAAGCTATATAATTTGGAAATATTTCAATAAAAATGTAACAATAAAAAGTTCATTCATCATTCATTAGCAATAAAATTTTTATTTGCTTTTATATGCTGATAGTAGCTACATCTAATCACTGTAAATCTTATTCAGCTTTTAATGTAATAGGAGAGGCTATTAATCCTAATAAAAACAGTGCAAAAATAGATGTTTACTTTCTAATATTATATAATTGCATTTTCTACAAGAAGGAAGTTTTAACACTTTTAAAAATTTATATATTTCTCAACCAAAAGAAAGAAAAAAATTTTATATCCTAGGTTTTTTTGTCAGATAAAAAATTAAAAGTTTTAGCTTATCCAAAGGGATAACAAATAAAGTTTTTTAAATCACATGAATTAAATCAGTCCATTGAAGAAATAATGGAAGTAAAATATCATGTTGCACTCTATTGATGAAAATAAAAAGATTTTATATATTTTATAAAAATCTTTTTGTAAAAAAATATAATGTTAAAAATCCATATCAAAATAAAGAAATAGTTGATTATGATTATAAAACTATTTATAAATATAAATTATTAAAAAGGGAGATAAAAATGATTTCAGAGGGATTAGTGGCATTATTTGGATTAGCTTTTATTGTCAGGAGGTAATTCAAAGGAAAAAGAAGAAAAGAAAAGACTAGAGAAACTTGAGAGAACAAGAGAAACAAGAAAAATATTATGAAGATAATAATTTAAATGAACAATATAAAAATATAAAAATAAAAATAGATAATTTATTAGAAGAAAAAAAGAAAAAATATAAAAGAATTAAAAATTTTATATAAATGATTTTAAAGTAAAAATATACTTCAAAAAGTTGAAAAATTTAAGGAAAGAATTTATAGTTTTTGATGACTATTTTTGATATTATAGAAGACTATAAAGAATATTTTTGAAAAATTAAATAGTCTTCTTCGACTGAAGAAGAAAATTAAAAAGTTTAAAACAAGGATATATAGAAAAAGAATTAGATGAAAAATAAAGAATTTTTCAAATATAGATGGAAAATGTTTAGATGAACAGCAAAGAAGAGCAATAGTTATAGATGAAGACAATAATCTTGTTGTCGCAGTGAGCTGGTTCAGGAAAAACATTAATAATTTCTGGAAAAAGTTAAATATTTGCTGAAAAAAGAATATAAATCCTAAAGATATTCTTTTAATAACATTTACAAAAATGCAACTAATGAAATGACTGAAAGAATAAATACAAGATTAGGGATTTCTATTGAAGCTAGTACATTTCATTCATTAGGGTTCAACAATTTCAGGTTGTTTAAAAGATGAGAAATATAAAGTTTTAAAAATCCTTATAAAAATTTTTAAATGATAAAGCAATTAAAAATATTTTTGTCTAATAATGCTGAAACAATAGATGCTCTATTAGAATATAGTAGTTATTATATAAAAGACAATGAAACTGTCTTGGATGAAAAAAATTTAAATCAAAAAGTGATTATTTATATACACTAGATAATTTATATACATTAAGAGAAAAGACAATATACAATCTATATGAGAGTATTGTAAAAATTTAAAAGCATTGTATTACAAAAATTTTAATACAACTAAAAATTTTACAAAAGAATACTGTATTGCTTTTATTAAAAATTACCAAAACACAGAAATAATAATTGATTTATTTGAAAAATTTAGAAAACAAAAATTTTATTTTTAAAGAAAGTGATTTGAAAAGTATAAAATTTTTTAGAGATTATGAAAGATGAATACAAAAAACCTAAGGATTTCTTTTGAATATTTATTTTTAATGAAAAATTTAAATCCTATAGTGGTGACAAAGTAAAAAGTCAAGAAGAGAACTATTGCTAATTTCTTATTTTTAAATAGAATAAAAATTTGAATATGAAAAAGCTATATAAAAATGGTAAATACTGTATGCCTAAAGACAGTTATAAAACAGCTAGAGGGTATCTTCCTGATTTTTTTATCTTCCAGAATATGACATCTATATAGAACATTTTGGTGTAGATAAAGATATGAAAGCTCATCAATATACAGAAAGTGAAAACCAAAAAAATATGAAAAAGCTATGCATTGGAAAAGAGAAACCCACAAGATAAATGGAACAGATTTGATTGAAACTTATTCTTTTTACCATCAAGAAGGAATTCTAAGTAAAAACTAGAGGAAGAATTAAAGAAAAGAGGGGTCAAATTTAAGCCTTTTATCAAAAAGAAGAAAAAGAACTATTATTGATGATAAACAATAATGATGAAGAATTTTCAGCATTTTTGTAAATTAATAAAATACATTCTTAACTCTTTTAAAGCTAATAATTTCAATAAAGAAGAGTTAGTAAAATTTAAAAAGAGAAGCATCAGAAAAATCTTTATATGAGACAAAAACATTTACTTTTTAAAATGTTTGAGCCACTATATGATTACTATAATAAAAAATTAAATGAAAATAATCTAATTGATTTTAATGATATGATAAACAAAGCTATTGATAATCTAAATAACAATCCAATAGAAGTGATTAAAAAGAACAATTTAGATTATAAATACATTATTATAGATGAGTTTCAAGATACTTCAATTTCAAAAATTTCAATTAATTAAAGCAATAAAAAATAAAATTGAAGAGTGTAAAATTTTATGCAGTTGGTGATGATTGGCAGTCTATTCTATAGATTTGCAGGTTCAGACATATCTATTTTTAGTGAATTTGAAAAATATTTTGGAAAAACAGAAATCAATTTTATTGAAAAACCTATAGAAATTCACAAGAGCTAATTGATATCGCTCAAAAATTTTTATTATGAAAAATGAAAATCAATTAAAGAAAAATTTTAAAATCAGATAAAAAGTTTAATCTAAACCTGTAGAATTTAAAAAGTGTTAGTCCTAAAAATAAAACTGAAGTAATTTTTGAAATTTTAAAAATATTGCTAAAGAAAAATCTAAATAAGAAAAAGAAGTTTTTAATTTTTAGCAAGAAATAATAAAAAGTTTTTCTCAATTAAATGGAAAAATATTTTCATGTGAAGGATAAGAAAAATAAAAAATAGAAGCAAGTAATTTTATAAATGATAAGGAATTTAAAAACTTAAATATTTAAAAAATATAAAAATTAAATATATGTACAGTTCATGCATTCAAAGGATTAGAAGCTGATGAAGAATAATAATTATAGATGTGGATGATGATATAATTGATTTCCAAATAAAAATAACTGATGATAGTGTTCTAGGTTATGTTTTTATCAAAAGCTGATACTTTCTTATTTGGAGAAGAAAGAAGACTTTTTATGTGGCACTAACTAGAACAAAAATAGATGTTATGTATTGTTTGATGATAAAAACCTTCTTGTTTTGTAGTGGAATCATATAATACTAATTCTAAAAATTTACTACCTATAAAAGGATTTGTAAAAAATGTGGCTCTTATATGGTTAAAAATAAATTCAAAGACTAATGAAGAATTTTATGGTTGTTCTCATTATCCTAAATGTAGTTATACTGAATCTTTATAGGAAACTGATTTTTCTAATAAAATGGATGTTAGTATCTTGTTATTGGTAGAGTCAAAAGATAAATAAAAAGTTAAGTTTTCAATTTAAGTAAAAAATAAGTGAGTTATGAATGAAAATTTTAGATAAAAATCAAATAGAGTGAGCCGAGTAATTGTTGGCGTGTTTGAAGCCAACTTGTTGACAAGTTTTTGCTGAAATTACAGTGAACTCTTGATTTTTATCGTTAAGAAATTCTACTCAGTAACGAACTATTTTTACTTTTTATTATTTTGCAACAGCCCTTAGAGAGCGACTAGAGTGTGGTAGCTTGAAAACTCTTTTTAATAATTTTTATGGTAAAATAAAAAGAAAAACTTTTTAGGAAGTGAAAAAGTGGGAAAATATTTTTACTAGAAGCATTGAAAAACAAGTAGTATAGATTTTAATATAGATTCAGATGAGAAATATCAATATGAGTTAATAGCCAATGGAGAAGAAAAGATTGTTACAAGACTTAGAAAAATACTTTGAGGATTGTGACGAATTTGTAATCTCTGTTGCTTTTTATAACTATGGGAGGTATTTCTTTTTGGAAGAATTAAAAAAATCTTGAGAATAAAAGGAATAAAAAGGAAAAATTTTAACGGAGATTACTTGACTTTCACAGAGCCAAAAGCCTTAAAGAAACTTCTATCATATAAAAATATAGATTTAAAAAGTTGGTAACTAATAGAAAAACATCATACTAAGGCATATTTTCTTTAGAAAGGGAAATGTTTGACTTTTAATTGTAGGAAGTAGTAACTTAACTCAAGGAGCTTTTGACTGTTAATTTTGAATGGAATATAAAAGGTAAAATCTCTGAAAAATGGAAAGATAGTTAAACTCAGTTTTAGAAACTTAATAAAAGAATTTGATAATTTGAAAAACTCTTACAGAAGAAGATATAGAAAAATTATCAAAAAGATATGAGCAACTAAAAAGTTAATTGAAGTTAATAATCAAAAATATAGATTTGAATGAAATTAAGCTTCAATTCCATGCAAGTACAAGCCTTAAAAATTTGGAAGAAACAAGAATAGAAAAACGATAGAGCCTTGCTTATCAGTGCAACAGGAACTGAAAAACCCTATCTTTCAGCCTTTGATGTGAAACAAGCTAAGGCAAAAGAAGATACTTTTTGTAGCACATAGAAAAGTTATTCTTGAAAGATCTAAAAATCAGTTATCAAAGAATTTTAAAGGATAAAAGCTAGAAATTTTTGATCCTAATTTTCAAATAAATGATAAAAGAGATGAAGTAGTTTTTGCTATGGTACAGACTTTAAATAAGGAGAAAAATTTGAATATTTTTCCAAAAGACTACTTTTGACTACATCATTATAGATGAAGTTCATCATGGAGGAGCTAAGACTTATCAAAAGTATTTTTTTGAGTACTTTAAACCTAAGTTTTCATTGCGTATAACTGCAACTCCTGAAAGAACAGATGATTTTAATATATATCAACTCTTAATTACAATGTAGCCTATGAGATCTCGTCTGCAAAGATAGTTATGAAAGAAGAATTGCTATGCCCCTTCCATTATTTTTGGAATTTCAGATATTGTAATTGATGGTGAAAGCATAGATGAAAAACATCTATAAGAAAATCTTACTCTGATGAAAGAGTGAGACATATTTTGAAAAAGAGTAAGCATTATTCATATGTGGAGAGAAATTACATTGCCTAGTCTTTGTTTCAAAGGTTGAAGAAGCTAAAAATATTAGTTGAGAAATTTTTAGAACAAGGTGTAAAAAGCTTTGCTTTTAAGTTCTGAGAATTCTGATAATGAAAGAGAAGAAGCTATAAGGAAGTTAGAAGAAGGAGAAATAGAATATATCATATCTGTGGATATATTCAATGAAGGGTGGATATACCTTGTGTCAATCAAGTGATACTTTTTAAGACCTACCACTCTCTGTCAATAGTATATATTCAACAACTGGGTAGAGGTTTAAGAAAGCATAAAAATAAAGCTTATACTGTGATTTTAGATTTTATTGGTAATTATGAGAAAAATTTTCTAATTCTAAATAGCAATATCTCAAAAATAATAGCTATGATAAAGACTTTATGAAAAGATTTCTTATGAATGCAACTGACTTTTAGCTGGGGAAAGCTCATAAGTTTTGATGAAATTTCAAAGGAAAGAATTTTTGAAAATATCAACAAGGTTAATTTTTCTAATAGAAAACCTCATAGAAGAAGATTTTTAAATTACTTGAAAGTCAATTAGGTAGAATTTCTATCTATATGATTTCTATACAAGAAATATGTTGTCACCCACTGTGATTTTAGAAGTACAAAAAGATTATGACGAAGTCTTAAAAAATATAGCACCCAAATATAGGGCAGGTTCGTTAAATAGCATTGAAAAGAAATTTTGATATTCTTATCTACTTTCTTTACTCCTGCAAAAAGAGTACATGAGATGTTGATATTAAAAAGAATTATTTGTTAAAGAAAAATTAAATCTAGAAGAAGTTGAGAAAATATTGAAAGATAAATATTCTTTAATTAATCAAGAGAATAATATAAAAATGCTTTTGAACATCTATCTAAAGAAATATTTATTACTCTATCTACAACAAAGTCTTTTGAGCCTGTGCTATATAGAAAAGATGATTACTATTTCTTAGATGAGAATTTTTAAAAACTCATATAGTACTAACCTCATTTTAAAATTTTAATAGATGACTTAATAAAAATATAATCTAGCTTTTTGCTGAAAATAACTACAATAATTTTTATAAAAGAAAGCATAAAAACTTTTTGGAGAATATACTAAGCAAGAAGCTTTTTGGTATCTTTAATTTGAATTTTTAATAATGGCTTTCCAAGTTAGTGGCTACACCCTTTGAAAAATGAAAGAAAACTTTTAATTTTCATCACTATGGATAATTTATCTGAAAGAGCTGGACTATTCAAATGAATTTTATGATTCTCAAACTTTCAGTTGGTTTTTCAAAAATCTAGCCGTTACCTTAAAAAAAGATAATAAAACCAACTATTGAAGGTAAGATTGCAGAAAATTCTATGAGATAAATGTTTTTGTAAAGAAAAATAATGGAGAAAAATTTCTTTACTATTTAGGCGATGTTGAAAAAGGTTTTTATCTGCTAAAAGAAATAAAGGATAGTCAAGGGAAATCTATGGTTAAATATATTTTTAAGTTGAAGAAAGATGTCAAAAAGAATTGTTAGACTACTCAATATGTAAAAATATTTGACAGAATAACAAAATAAATTTATAATGTAAAAATAAGTTAATTTTTAAAAACAATAAATTTAAAAAGGGAGATGTTTAAGATGAAAAAGAGTTATTAACACAACAAATGCACCAGCTGCACTAGACCTTATTCTCAAGTTATTGAAGCAAACGGAGTTTTATATGTATCAGGATCAAATTCCTTTTGTTCCAGCTACACATGACATTAGTTTCTGAAGATGTTGAAGAACAAACAAAAACAATCTTTTAGAAAACATAGGAGCTATCTTAAAAAGAAGCTGGATATGATTTTTAAAGATGTTGTTAGTGCAACAGTTTATATCAAAGATATGAATGATTTCACTAAAAATAAATGGAGTTTGATGACAAATATTTAGGTGAAGTTAAACCTGCAAGAGCTTGTGTTGAAGTTGCTAGATTGCCTCAAAGATGTTAAAGTTGAAAATTGGAGTTATAGCTGTTAAACAGAATTATTAACAATATCTAAAGAGTGAGTAAGATGATAGTCTGAAAACTCTTTTTATTGGAATTTTGTTCTAAATAAGATATAATAGTCAATAAGAAAGTAAATTTTAAGTTGAGGGGCATATGTATTCAAATTTTAATTTTTACAAAATGATTGGCAAGGCTTAGCTAAAAATCGGGGAAATGGCTGAGTATATTTTATATAAAGATCCAAATACTGCTATTATGAAGCTGAGACAATTTGAGAAGAATTAATAAATACCATGATAAAAATTGAAAATTTTAGTTGTGATAAAAATACATTAGCTGTAGATAAAATTTTAATTTTAAAAAGAGCAGGTTTTAATCACCAGATGATATTGATAACATTCTACATTCTCTTCGTAAAAAGGAAATAAAGCTGCTCATGGAGCCTATGGTGATGAAAACAGCTGAAACTTTATTATCATTAGCAGTGAAACTTGGAGCTTGGTTTCAAGAAAATATATGGAACAGACATGTCATTCCATTCAGAAACTATAGAATACAAGAAACCTGAAAAATATTGATTATGAAAAAGAATATCTAAAAACTGAGTTGAAAAGAACTGATGAAATACAAAAAGAATTAGAAGATATTAAAAACTAATCCACATTTAACAACTAGAGAAGATAGAAAGAAAGCTATCTCTAAGAAGAGAGAAATAGAGTTTACTGAAGAAGAAACTAGACTTATTATAGATAAACAATTAGCAGAAGCTGGTTGGGAAGTTGATACAAAAAGTTTTAAAATTACAAAAACAAATAAAACTTTACCTGAAAAAGAAAAAATCTTGCTATTGCTGAGTGGCCTTGCATAAAAGAAAAATGGAAGAAAAGGGTTTTTGCAGATTATGCTCTGTTTTTAGGAGAAAAACTTTTATGGAATTTTAGAGGCGAAAAGATTAAATACTGATATTCCAGCAGCTTTAAATGTAGACAGTCGTATATATTCAAAAAGGTGTGGAAATATTTGAAAATGTACAACTTTGTGAGGGTTCACCTTTTAGAGAATATAAAGCTCCTTTCCTATTTTCAAGTAATGGTAGAGGATATAATAAAGATTTACCTGAAAAAAATCTGGAATTTGGTTTTTAGATGTTAGAAAAGAAAGTAATTTACCTAAAGTCTTAAAAAGGTTTTTACTCACCTAAAAGATTTAAAAAGAATTATTAGAAAAAGACGACGAGTTTGTAAATCAAAAACTAAAAGAAGAAAGTTTTGAATATCTGGAATCGAAATTTGGTTTAGGACTTAGATATTATCAAAAAGATGCTATTAAATCAGTTGAAGAAAGCCTTATTTCTGGAAAGAGAAAAGTTCTACTTACTATGGCAACAGGAACAGGAAAAACAAGAACTGCTTTTAGGTTTAATCTATAGACTTTTGAAAACAAATAAATTTAAAAGAATTCTATTTGTTGTAGATAGAACTCTTTTTAGGAGAACAAGCAAAGGAAACTTTTGATGATGTTAAGCTAGAACAATTACTTTAGTCTGGGTGGAATATATGGAGTTAAAGGTTTAAATGATAAGTCTCACTGATAAAGATGAAAGAGTCCATATAGCCACAGTACAAAGTTTAATAAAAAGAATCTATATCTAAAACGACGAAGCTACAGATAAACTAACAGTTGGAGAATATGATTGTATTGATTGTAGATGAAGCTCACAGAGGATATATCTTAGATAGAAATATGAAAGAAGAAGAGAAAGACTCTTTTGATGAAAAAGATTTTGAAAGTAAATATAAGGCAGTGATAGACTATTTTGACGCTGTAAAAATTGCTTTAACTGCTACTCCAGCACTTCATACTCAAGAAATCTTTGGAGAACCTGTGTACAGTTATTCTTGTTCTCAAGCTGTTATAGATGGATACTGTAGTTGATGTTGAGCCAATCTTATGAGATAATATACAAAGTTATCAGAAGAAGGAATACACTCATCAAAAGGGAGCTATGGTAAAAGTTCTATGATGTTGAAGCTCAAAAAAGTAAAGGAAAGAGAAGTTCTAGCTGATGAGCTAGATTTTGACATTGAAAAATTTTAATAAATCTGTGATAACAGAAAGTTTTTAATAGAGAAGTTTGCTCTGCCTTAGTTGACCAGTATCAACCCAGAAGGTCCTGAAAAACATTGATATTCACTGCTTCTGATGAACATGCAGATATGGTTGTTCGTATCTTTAAGAGAAGAATATCAAAAGCAAGCTATGTTTTGATATGAATATAGAAATGATAGCTAAAATGACAGGTTATGTTAAGGATGTAGACCATTTAGTTAATTTAAAAATGAAGCTTTATCCTACTATAGGGGTAACTGTTGATTTTATTAACAACAGGAGTAGATGTACCTAGAATAACTAATCTTGTGTTTTTAAGAAAGGTTAAAAGTCGTATACTTTATCATCAAAATGCTTGGTGGAGCTACTAGAAAATGTGATGAAATAGATAAAACAAGCTATAAGGTATTTGATGTTGCTAGAAACTATGTAGATATGAAAGATTTTTCTGATATGAATCCTGTAGTAAATAATCCAAAGTAGATATGGAAAAATTATTAGATAGCTATAGCAAGATGTTCCTGATGAAAGTAAAACATATTTTATTGAGCAAGTTATTGCTAGATTACAAAGAAAAAGAAAAGAATAAAAGACTTAGGTGAAAAATAAAGTTTGAGATAAATTCTAAAAATATACAGAAAAATGAAGACATAAAAATATTGATGACTATATTGAATATATTAAAAATATAAATCCTGATGACATAGAAAAAGAAGAAGATTTTCTAATATTCTTAGATAGTATTCAAAAATCCTAAAAAGATAGAATCATATCTGAGCATGAAGATGAGGTTAGAACTGTTAGACAAATCTATGGTAAAAATGAAAAACCAGAAGACTATCTAGAAAATTTTTGAAAAAGTACATAAGAGAAAATCAGGATAAAGTAGAAGCTTTTAAAATTGTTAAAAGAAAATCCAAAACTATTTAAAAGAAAAGACTCAAAAGAATTAAGATATATTTTAGATGAAAATGGATATAAGGAAACTGAGTTGAATTCTGCCTATGGAAAAGTTGAAAATGTAAATATCACAGCTGATATACTAAGCTATATAAAGAAAGTATTGAAAGGTTCAACTATTTTTAGATAAGGAAGAAAAATTCAAGATATTGAAAAAGAATAAAAAGATTGAAGAAGTTGGAATCCTATTCAATTAAAAATTATAGAAAAAAATTATTTCTCAATTAAGAGAAAATAGATGTTGACAGAGGAAGATTTTTCAAGTGGAATATTCAAAGATAATTTTTGGTGGTTACAATAAGATTAATCAAAAAGCTTGAAGATAAATTAGCTGATATTGTATCTATTATCAATGAAGAAATCATTCTAAATTAAGGGAAGTAGAAAATGACAAATAATGAAATAGTTCAAAAATTATGGAATCTATGTAATGTATTAAGAGATGATGGAATTACCTATCATGAATATGTGACAGAATTAACTATATATCCTATTTTTTTAAAAATGCTAGCAGAACAAGATAATGAAGCTGAAGTTGGAATTCCTGAAGAATATCAGTTGAATACTCTTATTAAATTAGATGGTTTAGAATTAAAACTACCTATCAAAAAGGCTTTAATAGATTTAGCTCAAAAAGAAAAATAACTTAGCTATTATCTATAGAAATGCTAAAAACTAATATTGAAGAACCTGCTAATTTAAAAAGATTTTCTCTGAAATAGATAAGATGGATTGGTATTCAGTGGATAAAGAAGACTTTGGAGACCTTTATGAAGGTTTACTTTGAAAAATGCTTTGAAAAAGAAATCTGAGCTGAGCAATATTTCACCCAAGAGTATTAATAGATACTATTGTTAAGGTTACTAAACCTCAACTAAAAGAGAGAATTTGTGACCCAGCCTCTGGAACATTAGGGTTTTATAATATCTGCAAATAGATATATAAAAAGAAAAATAATGACTATTATGGAATATCTGAAGAAGACTATGCTTTTTCAAAAGAAAGAAGCTTTTTCTGCTTGTGAATTAGTTCCTGATACTCATAGACTTGGTATAATGAATGCTTTTACTCATGGAGTGGAAGGAAATTTCCTACAAGGTGATACTCTTTCTGCAACAGGAACACAATTAAAGAACTTTGATTTAATTCTTTTCTAAATCCTCCTTTTGGAACAAAAAGGTGGAGAAAGAGCAACAAGAGATGACTTAGTTTATTCTTCATCTAATAAGCAATTAAACTTCTTTAGAAGTATCATCGTTCTTAAATTTAACAGGAAAAAGTAAGAGCTGGAGTAGTACTTTCCAGATAATGTGTTATTTTGAAGGTGGAATTGGGAAAAAGATATCAGACAAGATTTACTAAATAAAATGTAATGTCTCATACTATATTGAGATTGCTAACAGGAATATTCTATGCTCAAGGAGTAAAAACTAATGTTCTATTCTTTGATAGAGCTAAAACTGATATAGGAAATACAAAGGATATTTGGTTCTATGACTTAAGAACTAATATGCCTAATTTTGGTAAAACAACTCACTCTACTGAGAAATATTTTGAAGAATTTATTTCAACTTTTTGATAATGATGAAGAAAAAGAAAAGCTAGAAAGATGGACAAAAATTAGTTTAGATGAGGGTTATTAAAAAGGATTATTCTCTTTGATTTAGGACTAATCAAAGATGAAAGCCTGCTAGATATAGAGATTTCTACCTAATCCAATTTTAAATACTAATGAAACTATTGAGAAATTAGAAGAAGCTTGATTGACTTATTAAAAATCAGTTGTGAATGAACTGAAAAACTGTGGACTAAGTGAGGAAGATTAAAATGGCTAAGAATAATAAAGTTGAAATTAGTTTAGAAGAAAAATTAAACAAAGTCCCTTTGTCCCAGTTGATGAACAACCATATACAATACCTAGTAATTGGGTGTGGACTAGATTGGGAGAGATAGTAGCTTTAGATAATGGTGAAAATATTGAAAATGAAGAACTAGACTCACTTTTGATGTAAAAACTTTAAGAAGAAATTTAGATATGGATATGGATATAGATGCAGATGTAGTTAAGAAAAACTTCTGGAAGAATAGTTGATGACTTAGTTATATTGGTTGATGGTGAAAAACTCTGTGAAGTTTTTAAAATCCCTATAGAGGCTATATGGGAAGTACATTTAAAAATTGAAGTATAGTAAAGAAGAAATGTGGAACTATATTTCATTGTTTTTGAAAAAGAAATAAAGAAGTTTTTAAAAATAATAAAGTAGGTTCTGCTATTCCACATTTAAATAAAAATTATTTAAAGAATTTCTTTCCCTTTGCCACCATTAAATGAGCAAAAAGAATAGTAGAAAAATTAGATTTCTTATTTGAAAAACTAAAAAGGGCAAAAAGAAATAATTGAAGAAATAAAAATTGATATTGAAAAATAGAAAAATTTCTATTTTTAGATAGAGCTTTAAAGGAACTTTAACATCTAAATGGAGAAGTGAAAACAAAAACATCAGATGTAAAAGAACTTTTAAAAATCTATAAATGAAGAAAAAAATTAAAAAGTGGGAAGAAGATTGCCTACAAGCTGAGAAAGATGGTAATAAAAACCTAAAAACCTACTATAACAGAAGTTAAAGATATGATAGTTCCAGTTGATGAACAACCATATAAACTGCCTGATAGTTGGGTATGGGGAAGATTAGAGATATTTCTGAAAAAGATATCAAAAAGGAACAACGCCAAGAGGGGATGATGGATATATGAAGAGGGAGTTAATTTTTGAGAGTTGAAAAATATAGGTAATAACAACTCAATTAATTTATCAAATATAAAAATATATAAATGAAAAACTCACAATGGTTTTTAAAAAGATCTCATTTTAAAAAGAGAAAGATATTTTAATAAGTATTGCAGGAACACTTGGAAGAACTGCAATAGTAAAAAGAAGACTTACCTGCAAATATAAATCAAGCAATCTCTTTTTGTTAGATTAATTGATAATAATAAAGTTTTAGAAAATTTTATTATTCTTTATCTTAATAGTCCAATTATTAAAATCTACTTTATTAAGTCAAGTAAAAGTTACAGCTATTCCAAATTTGACACTTGAAAATAATATCAGATATAAAATTTCTACCACCACTAGAAGAACAACAAAGAAATTGTTAGAGTGCTAGATGAAGTTTTAGAAAATGAAAAACAAGGTAAAAGAATTATTAGAGCTTGAAGAAAGAATAGATATATTAGAAAAATCTATCTTACATAAAAGCTTTCAAAGGTGAACTTGGAACTCAAAATAGTAGTGATGAGTCTGCTATGGAACTACTAAAAATTCTATTGCTATTAATACAAAAATATAGTAAAATTAGTCACCACTAATTTAAATATCAAAGGAGGAAATTAATGAACAGAGACGCAAAAATTTATCAATTTCTCAGAAGAACATGAATTAGATTACATTTTTAAAAATATGGTAAGGAAAACAAGTAAAGAAAACAGAGATCTTTTAAAAGAATTTGGAAAACAAGCTAAAGAATTATTAGGAAAAACTATGTTAGGACATCAAGACCTATACAAATATATAGAAGATAATTCTCTAATAGAAGCACTTTAAATAATCAATTTTTAAAAAGCTAAGGGTTGTTGCAAATTCATAAAAAGTAAAAAAATAGTTCGTTACTGAGTAAATTTCTTATTTTTTTACTTTAGTATTGAAATTTTAATTTTGCAACGACTCCTTTTTTTATTTTTAAATTATCTTTATATACTTAGTTTATTCATTGAATATAAAAAGATATATTTGCAAAAATATATAGGGATATTATAATATAATTGATTCAATATACAAAAAAACTTATACAAGGCAATTAATTCTACAAAAACTAAAAATTATTTAACTTTTTATTACAATTTAGGAGGGATTCTATGAAAAAAATTTTTTAAAAGGTATTTTTGTTTGGTCTTATACTGGTATCTGGGGTAATCTTTTGTTAGTTGTGGAAAAAAAGGAATTGACAGGTTTACACAAAGAATTTGATATTATTTTTAATGGAATTAAAGAAGAAGTTACAACTGAATTTAAAAAACAATATGACAAGTTTGGAAGAAGAAATTAAAAATTCATCTCAAATGAATTAGAAGCAAAAGCTTCAACTTTTTGGTATAGAAGTTATATATGAAGCTTTCAATCAAGCTTCATATGATGTAGTAAGTATTAATGATATGGGGGATAAGGCAGAACTTAAGATAAAAGTAAAAAGGCGTTGATTTCTTTGAAGCCTTTCAACAAATAATAACAAAATACAACTGAAGATAGATCAAATCTTCTAAATGAAATAGAAGGATTACTTAAAAATAAAAAGGAAAAAGCACCTGTTATTGAACAAGAAATGGATATTGAAAATGACAAAAGAAAATGATACATGGACTATCTCAGAAAGACAAAAAGTATGTTCTAATGAAAAGAATGATGGGTATTGAAAAAAGGTAGTATTTTCGATAACTAAATAAATTTTTTTCAAAAACTTTCTATAGAAGCATATTTGTCCATATAGAAAAGGAAAATAACATAAGTTATTATGTATTCATAACAAGGCAGCCAAGTTAGAAAAAGAAAAATTAAAATTATGGAGGAAAAGTTATGAATCAAAATGAAAAAAGAAGTAATGGGGAAATTTACTAAAAAGTTGGAAAATGCTATAAAAAGAGAAGTTGCTGTGACAAAGGAAATAGAAAATGACAAAGCTCTAATAAAATACTTAGAAGCTCAAAAAGCAGCAGGAGCAGCTTTAGATACTACAGCCTATGAAAGCTATGATGCTTGGATAGACACTGTAAAAGAAACAAATAAAAGAAATCTGAAAAGCACTCTTACAAAATATAGAGTTTAAAAAGGTTGAGTTAGAAGCAGTCAAACAATATTTAGCATAAAAAGTAACAAATATCAGCTGATAACTAGAAAGGACTATTGCAGATCACTATGATTTTGCAATAGTTTTTTTATGATTAAAAATAAAAACTAGAGATTTCTCTCTAGTGATATTTTATATATGGCTGGGGGTGGCTGGATTCGAACCAACGCATAACGGAGTCAAAGTCCGTTGCCTTACCGCTTGGCGACACCCCTAATAGAATTAAAAAAGCCTAAAGGCTAGTATATATATGGTGCGTAGAGAGAGACTTGAACTCTCACGTCTGGGACACTAGATCCTAAGTCTAGCGCGTCTGCCAATTCCGCCATCCCCGCAAAAAATGGTGCGTCATACAAGATTTGAACTTGTGACAACACGATTAAAAGTCGTGCTCTACCAACTGAGCTAATGACGCAAATGGGGTGACCGACGGGGATCGAACCCGCGACAACCAGTGCCACAAACTGGCGCTCTACCAACTGAACTACGGTCACCATTATAAGTTTTTTTGGAGCGGGAAACGAGGTTCGAACTCGCGACATTCAGCTTGGAAGGCTGACGCTCTACCAACTGAGCTATTCCCGCACTTCAATGGTCGGAATAGCAAGATTTGAACTTGCGGCCCCCTGCTCCCAAGGCAGGTGCGCTACCGGGCTGCGCTATATTCCGACTTATGTATTTGATACTTCGTTATTATAGCCCCTTATGATAATGTCAAGAACTTTTTATTTTTAAAAATTTTTTAATAAAAATAAGAATCAACTTCTCCTTTATGGGAAGTCAATCTTATTAAAAAGATTTATTTAATTATTTAGAGAAAGTATTCTTTTCTATTTCTTCAATTTCTCTTTTATATCATCATTTAAAGTTCCTTGTTTATCTATAGAATCTCTAGCTAAATCCAGATATTTTTGTGCATTGTCTTTGTCACCAAGTCCAAGATAACAATGAGCTAGCTCTAAATCCTCTCCATCTACAACATCATCTTCATCTAATGATAGTTGTCTTGACTCAAAAGAACTTCATAGCTTCTTCATATCTTTCTAAGCCTCTTAAACATCTACCTATAGAATATAGATACCAACTATCGTCATTTAAGTCATAAGCTTTTTAAAATGAATCTAGGGCTTCTTCATACCTTTTTAAAATCTAATAAAATTGTTCCTCTCATCTCAAAAATCCAAAGCATCATTTTTGACTTAATTCAAGAGCTTTCTGAACCTCCCACGACTGACACCCTACGAGTGCTAGAGTCGTAGGGTTCTTGGGTAGATAGTTGCTTCTGTTAGCCAACCAAATTTACTAAGCTATCCCCATAGTTCCCTACGGTTCATATATTTATATATTTAAGCACTTTCTTTTTAATATTCTTAGTCCTTCTTTTAATATGTTTTTGCTGCATTTATATCTCTATTATGTACAGCTCCACATACTGGACAAGTCCATTCTCTTATACTTAAATCTTTTACTTCTTCATTTCTATATCCACAACAATTACATATTTGACTACTTGCAAAAATTTATCCACTCTTACTATTGTTCTTTTGTACCATTTAGCTTTTGTATTCTAGTATTCTATTAAATTCGCTCCATGATACATCTGAGATATTTCTTGCTAATTTATGATTTTTACCATATTTTTACTTGTAAGTCTTCAATACAGATAATATCATATTCTTTTTATTAGCAGCATTGATAACTTTTTGCAAAAATCTTTTCTTTGATTTGATATCTTTTCAAAATAATCTTGCTACTTTTTATTCTAGCTTTTATTCCTATTTGAACTACCCTTTGGTTTTTCGTGATAGTTTTTCTTTTTGTAATATCGCTAGTTTATTCAAAGATTTTTGTAAATATTTTGGATTTTCTATTGAGATTTCATCACTGGTAATCGCAAAGTCCTTTATACCCTAAATCTATTCCAACATTTTTATTTGTACTTTCTAATTTTTCTACTTCTACATCAGTACAACACAGAGATATATAATATTTTCCACTAGGTACTTGTGTTATTGTTGCACTTATTATTCTTCCTTGTGGTTTCATTTTTATCTCTTATTTTTTTAGTTTTTCCTAACTTAGGTACTTTTTATCCATTTATCTAAAAACTCTATATTATTATTTGTATAATTGGTTCTGTATGATTTTCTATTATCTTTCTTAGATTTAAATTTTTGGATAGCCACTTCCACTAAAGAAGTTTTTGTAGGCTTTATCTAAATCTTTTAAAAGAATTTTTGTAAAGAAAATTTATCTACATCTTTTAACCATTCTTTCTCTTGTTTTAAAACTGTTAATTCTTTACTACACTCACTATATGAAATAGATTTTTCTCTTCGTTATATAGCTCTTGTTTTTAAATCTAAAAATGATTATAGACATATCTTACACAACCAAAAAGTACAATTTAATATTGTTATTTGAGTTTTTAGTTGGATAAAATCTAAACTTATATGCTTTTTCCATGTGATTTCACCTCCATTTACCTATACATAGTATACTACTTTTTATACTATAAGTAAATGAAAAAGTAAAAATTTTTCTAAATATATGAACCTAAAACTGACTCAGTCGTTTTTAGAGGTTGTCGTTCACATAAGTACGCTACCACTTATGCAGTTCTCTTGGCATATACACTCCTTAATAAATTAAGGAGATTAGCCTTGAACTTCTTAATATTTCTATTAAGCACAGACTATATCTTATCCCTACAGCTCTATCTGTTTGGGTCTACCCACTTCCACTAGCTTTTAGTGTACTTCCCTCAGGAGGAATAGTCGTTGAACTCACTCTTTCGGTCTTGGCTGCTGATTGCCCATTATCTTAACACTTAGGATTTAACCTTATGTCATCTAGTATATTTTTCTGCTTTCGCCACTTTCACACTTGTACCATATTTTTTATTTAGGTACTATGTTGTAGTTATACTAGTTTTAGGGGTTTCCAGCAATTCGAGTAGTATTGGATAGCTTTTTAAAGTTGCTACCTCTACATACATATTTCTATATATGCTGACTATACTTAATGGTCTAACTCATGACTGATACCCTACGAGTTCTAGAGTCACAAGTGTGCGACCATATTTTTATCAAAATGTTCTAGTGCTTCTTTTCTTGTTTCTAAATTATAACCTAACTGATAACCAATTTGTGAATATATCCATGCATCTTCTCTCCCTAGTTCTTTTGCTATATTTAGATATTTAAGAGCTTCTTCTGGATGTGGTTCTTCTAATCTTCCATAATTCCAAGCTATTTTCAGAATTTATAAAAATTCTTTTGATTAATTCTATCTTCATCAACTAGAGTCAAAGACTTCTCTAATCTTTCAAGGGCTTCATGAGTTTTTCCACTTCTACCTAAGTTTAAAGCTATCTCTGTGTTAATCCATTCATCGTTTCTTCCTAACTCTTCAGCTCTCAATAAAAAAACGGAAGGGCTTCTTCATAATTTTCTAAATTATCATAAATAGTAGCAACTTCTGATATTGCACCTATATCGTCTTTATCCAATTCATAAGCCACTAATGCATATTCAAGAGCTTTTTCATAATCTTCTAAATTTTCATAACACATTGCTAGTTCAAGATTTGTCCAAACATCATTTCTACCTTCTTCTTTAGATAACATAAGGTATTTAATGGCTTCTTCATAGTTTTCTAAGTTACGATGACAACAACCAAGTTGACCATGAGTAAAAAGCTAAGTCTTTATCTTCGTCATTTAAACTTAAAGCATATTCAAACTTTTCAATAGCTTCTTCATATTTATCCAAACCTGCTAAACAAGCTCCATATTCTATATTTATCCAAGCATCATTCCTACCAAGTCTCATTGCTTTTTTATATATTTTTATAGATTCATCATATAGTCCTAAAGCTCCATAATGCCAAAGCTATTTCTGACATTATAAGCGGATCTTTTTATCAAATTTTTTTCAGCTTGTAAATAGTATTTCAATGCTTCTTCATACTCATCTTTTTGCCTTATAACAATGACCTATTTTCAGCATTTATTACAGTATCATTTCTACCCCATTTTTAGCTTTTATTGAAGTCTTCTATAGCTTCATCACACATACCTAATTTTCTTTTACACCAACCAAGCCGAGCATAGATATATGATACATCTTTATCATCATTTTTCAGTTTCTACTTCTAAAAGCATGATTTAATTTTTTTCAATTGCCTCTTCATATCTTCCAAGTTTTGACAGACAATATCCAAATTCAGTATTTGTCCAAGCATCATCTTGACCAAGTTCTTCAAGTCTTTCTAAATATTTCAAAGGCTTCTTCATATCTATCTGTAATATCATAAAAGCCAAGCTATGTCTGACATTATAAATATATCATCTTCAGATAATTCAAGAGCTTTTAAATAATATTCTAGGGCTTCTTCATTTTTACCCAGATTTTTATAACATATTGCTATTCTTGTAAAAAGCCAATCGTCATTTCTACCTAAGTCTTCAGCCTTAAAACAATTTTCAAGTGCTTCTTCAAATTTTCCTTGTTCTGATAAACTGTAAGCTAACTCTGAATATGCCCATTGATTATCTTTATTTCCAGCTAACTGATTTTTTTAAGTATTTCTTCAGCCTCTTCATATTTTTCCATATCTGTTATATGTCCAAGCTAAGAAAGAATCTGTTTCTATTCTTCCTTCTTCATCATAGGCATATTTTTTTAGCTTTGAGAGCATATTCTATAGACTTTTCTGAATTTTGATTTTCATTTTCAAGTTTTGCTAAGTTTCTATATATTGCTATTAAAAATCACAAGTGCCATTATCATCAGGGATCTAATTCATATGCTTTCAAGAAACATTTTTCTGCATTAATATAGTCTTCTAAGAAAAATAAGAAAAACCAGCTCTCAATTCCAAATAAGACTATGTCCTTCTTCGAATTCTATAGTTCTTAATATTTCTAAAAGCTTTTTCATATTCTTCTATATTGTTGTAGGCTCTTCCTAATTCTCCCATTAATTCTGTATTTAATCTTTCTGCTGGCAAAGCTTCTATTAAGTCTATTATTTCTTGATATTTTTCTAAGTCATGTAATCTTTCGATTTCCTCTAATAATGTTTCTTTCAAATCATCACTCCTTAGTTTATGTTATAGTTCATCTATCATATCTTCTAATTTATCTAATTCCTCTTCATATTCATCTATAAATTCGTCAGCAACATTGTCTGCACCTTCTCTTGCAAGTTCTAAATATTTTTCAGCATTTTTCTTATCTTTTTAATCCTATATAGCAACGAACAAGTTCCACATCTTCTCCATCTGTTACATCTCCTTCTTGTTCAGAGATTCTTCTTGATTGTAAAAAGAACTTCTATTGCTTCTTCATATTTTTTTAAGAGCTGCTAATGCTCTACCTCTATTAAATAGTTGTTGTCCATCTCCACTAAGAGCAAAAGCTTTTTGGAAAGTTTTTCAGCTTTTTCATAATTCGCTGCTTCCAACATATAGATATTTCCTAAGGCTTCAGAAGGACAGAATTTTTTTATCTTCTATTTTAGCTTGTTCTTCAAAAATACTTTAATGCTTCTTCTTCTCCTTTAGTAGTTTTTAGATTGTGGTAAAGGTGAAGATATATCCATCCATCATTTCTTCCTAAATCCTTTTGCTGTATAGAAATATTTAAGTGCTTCTTCATTTTTTCCTTGTACACCATGTAAATATCCTAATTCAGAGACAATAAAAATCTTTTCATTTACTTTTTCATCACCATTTTCTGTTTCATCTGCTTCAATTAATTTTAATGATTTTTCTAATCTTTTTATAGCTTCTTCATATCTTTCAAGTCTTCCTAAACATTGACCTATTTCAGTGTTAAGCCATTCATCATCTCTACCTAATTTTTCAGCTTCTAATAGATATTTTAAACCTTGTTCAAAATCTTCAAACTCATTACATGTCCAACCTGCTTCTGAATAAAGCCATATGTCTGCATTAAGAGTATCTTCTTCAGCTTTTCCTATAAATGATAAATATGTATCAAGAGCATTTCCTAAATCTCCCTAAGTACATGTAAGCTCTACCTAAAACATTTATTAATTCCATATCCATCTTATCAGCTGGTAGCTTTTTAATTTCTCTTACAATCTTATCATATTCCCCATTTTGCCCAAAAACTATCAATTTTATCCCAAAATTTTTGATCCATAACTTTCACCTCTATTATTATTTTTTGTTTATTTTTTTATTTATAAAAAGTAGTATAATTAACCTATACTACCTTTCTGAACCTCCCACGACTGACACCCTACGAGTGCTAGAGTTGCAGGATTCCAAAATCTTTAAAAATATTTAAAAATTTTTCTAAGAAGTTTGATAGCTTTACACTACCCTTATTCTTTTAGGTGTGTTCAGCTCACCTCTATTGTATAGGACTCTTAAGTCCACAACTTTACTTTTTCTTAGAATATTTAATGCTCCATTACAATCTGCATTTATAAGTTTACCTGCGCTTGTTTGATATAGTCCTCTTTTTATTCTTTTTCCACTGAATATATATTCTTGTGGATTTTCTTTTATCATATATTGGAATTTCATCTCCATCAAAAGAAACTTGCTTTTTGATGTATAGCTCTCTTCTTGTAGTTTAAATTCTATTCCATATAGTTTACATAGATATATTAATTTATCTCTTAATTTTCCATATGGTATATTTACAAAGTTCTGATTATTTATACTTCCAATATTTGAATTTCTTTGAAAATCTTCATTATATCCTAGAACTAGTTTTTCCTATATCATTGTTAAGACAATAATTTACAATTGTTCTTGCTGCTTTTTGAAAGATAATCATTTATACGATTATTTCTCTTTCTAGTTATTCTCTTTTTGCCTTAATGTTGTGCGCTCAATCTTTTGCTTATCTTTTATACTTTGTAATTTTGCATTTATCTTATTATAGTATTGATTTATTGATTTTAATTTTCTACCATCTATTATGAATGAAGCTCCAGTATTTGTAACACAAGTACAAAGATTGTCTATACCTAAATCAATTCCTAGTACATTTTCTTTATTTAATTCCCTTTGAACTTCTTCTATCTCATAAGTATATTGAATTTCAAAGTACCTAGAATGTTGTTTTGGTATTATTCTAATTTCTTTTATCTTCTTGTCTTTTTAATACTGATGGTAGCTTAACTTTAACTTCCTGATGAATTTTTCTTAAAAAGAATTTGAATAAGGAACTATCAGCATATCATCTTTTTAATCTAATCAAAACCTATAACAAGAGTTGTAAAACCATCTTTATCAAGATAATTAGGTAATTTTATTTTACCATTATATTGACCATTCTTAGCAAGTTTTAAAAGTACAAAAAAATGATTTAAAAACTTTCATCTACTTCTTTTAAAAATTTGTTGAGCCATATTAGAATTTAACTTCTTGTAATTCTCACTATTTTTTTAAGCATTTTTATAGTTTTCATTATAGCTTAAATACTTTTTATTTTTAAAAATAGTGTTGTCTAACATTATATATAGCTTGATTCTTTAAATTCTTAGCTATATGGCACAAATATTTTTAAGTTTTCTAAACTCTTTTTGCTAAGATGTTTTTACTTGTTGTTTTAATGTTAAATACATATATAATCACCTCCTTTTTATCAGAGATATTATACCATATATTCTACATTCAGTCTACTAAAAAGTAATATTTTTATTTATTTTTTTAAACATTTTTAAAGTTTTTTTAAAAACCTCACAACAGTGAGAAGTGTCGTTCACATAAGTGCGCTACTACTTATGCAGTTCTCTTATGAACTTCTTGTTATCTCTAACAAGCACAGACTATATCTTATCTATAGTGTATCTCAACACCTTAGGCGAAACCACTTCCAATACCAATCGCTTGTATTGTACTCCTCTCACGAGGGATAGTCGTTGAACTTTCCTTTTCAGGCTTAGTTGCTGATTGTCTATTATCATAATGTTTAGGGATTTAGCCTTGCACCATCTAGTATATTTTTTTCTGCTTTCGCCACCATCACATTCACATAATATTGAAACAAAAATAATGATCAAGACTATTTTTTTACTTATTGTTATTGATTTAATTATACCTTTTATTTCTCTATGTAATTTGATTTTAACTAGCGATTTTAGTTTAGGAAGTTTTATGTAGCTATCTTTTAATATATATTGTGTTCTGATTATTTGTAGTATAACTTTGGACTGGATTAGATTTACATTTATATTTTGGAAAACCAAAATCTTTATTTTTAAGAAAATTTTTAAAAAGCTTTTTCTAAATTTAATTGTGCATTAGCAAGAGCTAAAGCTATCAACTTCTTTTTAAATAAGGATATTCAGTTTTAATTCCTGTTGATTTTATATTCTTCATGACCTTTCCTTCTATCATCTAACATAGGGTTATAAACTTTTCTAACACAACCAAAGTTTTTAAGAAAAAAGATTACTTGTTCTAAGGTAGGATATATTCTGAATTTATATGCTTTTTTAACTATTTTCATTTTCTCCTCCCTGTCCTTGAATATATTTTTAATAACTTCTATACTTGCTCCACCAACGCTCAATACAAAAATTCTACTCCAAAAATACTCCTTTTTTTATTATCTTTATTTGATTTAATTATATCATATTTTTTTGAAACAATTTTTAAGAAAATAAAAAGCAATTCATCCCTCACTTATAGAAGTAGAGGACTTCTTGCTAGATATTGTTAAATTTTGTCAATTATTTCTATTTTTTTCTAATTTCAAAATCTAATTCCAGTCTTTCCCCATATCTTAATTTGTTTCTCATACCTTGTACTACATCATCAAGCTCTGTCAATGCTCCCAAGATATTTTTCTTCTGTTGTAGACTCAATAACTTTATTAATTCCACCATTTTTAATAACTATTCTTCTATCTCCCATAAGAGCAAGAATAGGATCATGTGTTGCCATTAAAACTATCTTATTATTTCCAACAAGTAAGTCTAAGGCTTTTTCCCTATCTATACCTGCATTTTTCAATTTCATCTATAAGAACTATTGGTGATGTACTCAAAATTGCAGTGTCTGATATCATCAATGCTCTTGACTGTCCTCCACTTAAACTTGTTATTGGAGTATCTATAGTAAATTTTTCTCCTGCAAGCTCATTAGCTTGATTAAATATTTTTTTCATTACACTTTCTCTATCTAAAACTAATCTACTTTCAGCATGCAAATCTATGAATTCTCTTACAGTTAAATCCATTACAAAGTTCATATTTTTGAGAAAGTTGTGCAACTAATTTATAACTAGGGAGAAAAATCTTTTTAGCGTCCATCAGTTCTCCATTTACAAGAACTGTTCTCTTTGTTGGAGTGTCTCCTTGAGCTCCCCATTCTATATCTGCAAGTAGTCTACTTTTCCTGAACCTGTAGGGTCCTACTATTGCAACAATTTCTCCTGATTTTATTACTAATTCTTCATAGCCTTCTTTTTCACCTTTTTTTGTTATATCCTGGAAGTAACGTTATGCTTTCAACTTTTTGCTCAGTAACTCCAAGTATATCAAGAAGGTCGAAGTCCATGTCATCTAATTCATTGTTATCTATACTCATTTCCTCTCCTTAATGTTATATAATAAAAACAGTTCATTGCTAGCTAAATTTCTTAACGATAAAAAAATCAAGAATTCACTTGTTTTTTTATTTATATTTCAAGATTCGTTGATATTAATTATTTTTCTTCAAAATTTATTTTTTTCTGATATTTCCAAGTTGATAATTGTTTCCTATTCTAGTTTCCCCTAAGCAATATGAACATACTGCTGAAGGTAATGGGAATCTTAATTTTCTTTCCAACACTGTATCTATTTCTTCATTGTCATCCATTATTAAAGAACCAAATTCATAGTTCCTTGTCCTGTTAAACCATTTATATGGATAATAGCTGCCTTAGGGTTTACTGTTTGCACTCTTGAGGCAAAAACTTCTCTTTCTGCTTGAGAAACTATATCTCCCTTTTGTAATAACAACTATATCTGCTAATTTAAGCATAGGTCCTATTTTTAGGAGTATTTATTCCACTTAGGTTATCTATTACACACACTGCCTTAATATCTTTTAAATAAGGCGAACATCTATTACATAGTCCAGCACTTTCTGTGATTAATAAGTCCACACCATTGGCTTGTCCCCATTGCACAACTTCTTCTATATTACTCTGAAAAAGTGGTCTGGACAAACTGAACCTGATAATCCTTTTTTACAAGTATTCCTGCTTTTTCATATAAAACATCATCATCTGTGTAAAGACAGTCAAACTTAACTATACCAACTTTTAATATTTTGTGCCTTTTAAACTTTCTATTGTTTTGATAATAAGTGAAGTCTTTTCCAGATGAAGGTGGTCCTGATACTATTATAAGTTTCATTATTCAGCTGCTCCTTCCTTAAATGTTTCTTCACATTTCTAATTAATTCTCCCATATCATTTGAGTAGATAAAGTCCCAACCAACCCAAAGCATAGGGTCTACCATTTACAGGATTTTTTTACTTCTGGGTGTACACTTGGGAATAATCCTTGATTAGCTAGAGTATCTCCAACTGCTTTTCCACTCATAAATTTAATAACTTTTTCTAATTCTTTTGCCTTTGAAGCCTTAGTCAACATAAATATTGGAGATATAATTGCTCCTTCTTTTAGCCATATAACTTCTTTTTGGTCCTTTTTCTGGTACCATCTTAGAGAAGAAATAAGGCATTATTGTTACAACTGGCTCTTTTGCTTCAACCATTTGTGCAGGGTGTAAGTTAGAAAGTAAAGAGTGTCCTAAACTTTTTACACCTTCAAAAACCATATAATTTATAGATATGGATTAAAATTGAATTGAATAAGTCAAAGTCTGCTATAGGTAATGAAACAGATTTTTGCAAATTCAGGCTTCAATAAATCTCCCCAAGATCTAGGAACTTCTCTACCATTTAAAGCTGCTTTATTAACGATAAATATAGCAGGAACAACTCCTATCATTGAGTAATCTCCATGTGGATCTTTTAAGTGAATATTTTCATTATCAAAATCTGTATTGTATTTTTCAATACCTGTCATATCTTTTAAATATACCTTGTTCTTTAAATTTTTCCCATTAAGTCTTTTATCAAAAGAATAAGTCAAAACCAGCTGAAATAAAACATATCTGCTAATTTATCTATATCATTTTTATCTATTACTTCATCTTTTTATCCAACCAAGTCCTGAATAAGCTGCTTTCAATTCATATTTAACTTTTATATCTTTGTTATCTGCTAAATATTTTTCAAAAACCTTCCAATAAAGGAATTCTAACTGGACAAGGTAAAAGTCCCATAAGTGACGCTTCTTTAACTCCTTCATCTTCTCTTTCAACAGAAGCTATTGCTTGTTGTAACATTGGAATAAAAACATCTACATCTTCTTTTTAATCATCATTGCTTTTTCTAAAGTGATTCCTTGTTCTTCTAACTTTTGTAAAAACTGCAGGATTATCTAATCCTTTAAATCCAATATTTGTAAAAACAGGAATTGTTTCTGGATATTTTTCCACTATTGATTTTATTGACATTGATTTACTAATATACATATTAACCTCTCCTTTTTATATAAACTCTTCTTTATGTTCTTTATTATTTTAGTAAATTATACTCTTTTTGTAAACTATTTTTCTGTAACATTTGTTTACAAAATATAAAAAATAAGTGGCTGTTACAAATTCACAAAAAGTAAAAATAGTTCGTTACTGAGAAAGATTTCTTAACGATAAAAAAATCAAGAATTCGCTGCAAATCAGAAACTCGTTACACTCAGACACTCCTGAATTTGCTCGGCTCATTCTATTTGATTTTTTTATCTAAAAATTTTCATTCGTAACTCACTTATTTTTACTTTTAGGATTGAAATTTTAACTTTAATTTTTATAATAGCCACTTATTTAAAAATTTTTAATTGAAAAGTATATCTAAAGAAGATATTCCTTTTTCTATTTCTTCAATTTTTCTTTAAAAATAGTCATTTAGAATTCCACGTTCAATAATAGCATCTCTTGCTGAATCTAAATATTTTTGTGCATTCTCTTTGTCACCAATTCCAATATAGCAATGTGCAAGTTCAAAAATCTTCTCCATCTACTACATCTTCCTCAGCTAATGATATCTGTCTTGATTTTAAAAAGGATTTCTATAGCTTCTTCATATCTTTCTAGGCCTCTTAAACATCTACCCATAGAATATAGATACCAACCATTATTATCTTTATCATAAGCTTTTTTTGAATGATTCTAAGGCTTCTTCATATCTTTTTAAATCTAGTAATATTATTCCTTTTCACTTCAAAAAAATCCAAGCATCATCTCTTCCTAATTCTATAGCTTTTTCAAAATGTTCCAAGGCTTCTTCAGATTTATCAGGATTATAACCTAATTGATATCCAATTTGTGAATGTATCCACTCATCATCTCTTCCTAGTTCTTTTTGCTGCATTTAGATATTTAAGTGCTTCTTCTGGTTGAGATTCTTCTAATTCAGATTCTTCTAATTTTCCATAAAGCCAAGCTAATTCAGAATTTATAAAGATTTTTTTGGCTAATATTATCTTCATCAACCATAGTCAACGACTTTTTCAATCTTTCAAGTGCTTCATTGGTCTTCCCACTTCTACCTAAATTCATAGCTATTTCAGTATTAAGCCACTCGTCATCTCTTCCCTAATTCTTCAGCTCTCAATAAGAATGGAAGTGCATCTTCATACTTCTCTTTACAATCATAGATCCAACCAACTTCTGATAATGAACGTATGTCTCTCTATCTAAATCATAAGCTATTAATGCATATTCAAGACCTTTTTCATAGTCTCCTAAATTTTCATAACACATTGCTATTTCAACATTTATCCAAGGATCATTTTCTGCCTTCTTCTTTAGATTTAAGATGATATTCAAGACCTTTTTCATAATTACCTAATTGACGATGACACCAACCAAGTTGACTATAGATAAAAGCTAGATCTCTTTCATCCTCATCTTCTACTTCTAAACCTAAAAGCATATTCAAATTTTTCAATAGCTTCTTCGTATTTATATAAACCTCCCAAACAAGAACCATATTCTACATTTATCCAAACATCATTTCTTCCAAGTTTGATTGCTTTTTATATATTTTAGTCCTTCACTATATTGACCTAAAACATCATAATGCCAAGCTATATCTGACATAAGATAAGGATCTTTTTATCAAATTTTTCAGCTTGTAAGTAACATTCCAACGCTTCTTTTATTTCATTTTTCCTTATGGCAATATCCCATTTCAACATTTATCCAAGCATCATTTCTACCCCATTTTTTTAGCTTGCTTGAAAGCTTCTATAGCTTCATCATACTTACCTAATTTTCTTTTTACAAAATCCAAGTTGGCTGTAAATGTACGCTATATCTTTTTCCTCATCTTCTACTTCTAAAAGCACGATTAATTCTTTCAATGGCCTCTTCATATCTTCCAAGTCTTGATAAGCAAAAATCCATACTCAGTATTTGTCCAAGCGTCATTTTCTTCACCAAGCTCATTAAGTCTTTCTAAGTATTTTTAATGCTTCTTCATATTTTCCTAAAGAATCATAAAAGTCAAGCTATATCCGATAATGAATACTTATCTTCTTCATCCAGTTCAACTGCTTTTTAAATAATATTTTAAAAGCTTCTTCTTTGTTATCTAAATTCTTGTAACACATTCCAATTTTTCTATAAGTCCAGACATCTTCTTTATTTATTTTTTTCTACAGCAAAAATATTCTAATGCTTCCTCATACTTTTCTTGTTCAGATAAACAATAGCCTAATTCAGCAAGTGTCCACTCATCATCTTTATTTTTTTAGCCAACTGATTTCTAAGTATTTCTTCAGCTTTTTGTATATTCCTCATATCTATCATATAACTCAAGCTAGGAATGAATCAGTTTCTACTGTCCCTTCTTCATCATAGACATATTTTTTTAGCTTCATAAGCATATTCTATAGCTTTTTCTGAATTTTCATTTTTAACTTCAAGTTTTGCTAATTTTGTATATGTTGCTATTAAAAAAATCACAAGTTGCCTCGTCGCTGGGATCTAATTTATATGCTTTTAAGAAACATTTTTCTGCATTAGTATAATTCTCTAAAGAAAAAGTAAGAATATCCAGCTCTCAATTCCAAAGAAAACTATCTCCTTCTTCAAATTCTATAGTTTTTTTAATAGCTCTAAAAGCTTTTTTTCATAATTTTCAACATTATTGTAGGCTCTTGCTAGTTGCCCTATTAAGTCTGTATTTAATTGTTCAGCTGGTAAAAGCTTCTATTAAGTCTATTATTTCTTGATATTTTTTTCTAAATCATGTAATTTTTCAATTTTTTTCTAATATTTCTTGCTTCAAAAATCTTCACCTCTTATATTTATTATACCATTTATTACAACTTTTTTATTAAATGTGTTAGAACACTCGTGGCTTTAGCCGTGAGACATGTACTCGTAGGGTATGAATAACACCAACATTGAAAAATGTTGCACTAAAATTTGCAATTTTACTAGTTTTAGTGTATAATATATTTAGAACATTAGCAACTGAATATATGGAGTTAAGGCTAGTAAACAGTAGCCTTGTAAAAATATTCACTGTTCTGTATAGTTGTTCTTTTTAAATATAATATACAGATAAAAGTAGCGGTGTAGACGCAAGTCTTATCCAGTAGTGGCTATCGTGGACTAGCCAAAAAGAATAAGGGTTTTAAAAACTAAACTTCTTAGAAGATAACTTACTTTTTCAGTTATCTTATGAAGCTCTCGACTTTAGTCGTGAGTAGTTCACATAATAAATGTTACATAATCTAAAAAAATAAGAATCAACCCCTTTTTCACATAGAAGTCAATTCTTATTATAAAAATTTATTTAATTTAAAAACTTATCTAAAAGAAGATATTCCTTTTTCTATTTCTTTAATTTTTAGCTTCTATAGTATCATTTATAGCTCCACGCTCAGTTATAGACTCTCTAGCTGAATCTAAATATTTTTTTGTGCATTTTTCTTTTATCACCTATTCCTATATAGCAATAAGCAAGTTCAAAAATCTTCTCATCTACTACATCTTCCTCAGCTAATGATATCTGTCTTGATTTTTAAAAGAATTTCTATAGCCTCTTCATATCTTTTCTAAGTTTCTTAAACATCTTCCCATACAATATAGATACCAACCATGATTAGCTAGTTCATAGCTTTTTAAATAAATCTAAGGCTTCCTCATATCTTCCTGTATCTAGCAAAAATTACTCCTTTTTACTTCAAAAACCAAGTATCATTTCTTTCTAATTCTATAGCTCTGTCAGAATGTTCTAGTACTTCTTCAACTTTTTAGAATCATAACCTAATTGATATCCTATTTGTGAATGTGCTTTTTCTTTAAATTTAATTTGGTATTCAAGAGCTTTTTCGTAATCCCCTAGTTGATGATAACACCAGACAAGTAAACTATAAATATAGACTATCTCTTTTTTTATTTTCTTTATCTTCTACTTCTAAGGCATGATTTAATCTTTTGAATTACCTCTTCATATTTTTCTTGTTTAAATAGACAATAAACTAACTCAAAAAGTCTCTCTTCATCTTTTTTGAGTTTCTGCTAAGATAGACTTAAGTATTTCCTCAGCTTCTGCATATTTCATATATCTATTATATAGGGAAGCTAGAAAAAAATCTGTTTCTACTCTTCCTTCTTCATCATAGGCATATTTTTCTGCTTTCAAGAGCATATTCTATAGCCTTTTCTGAATTTCCATTTCTACTTTCAAGTTTTGATAAGGCTGTATATGTTCCTATTAAAAAGTCACAAGCAAAAGTCACGAGCATACTCATCATCTGGCTCTAATTCATATGCCTTTAAAAATACTTTTCTGCCTTAATATAATCTTTTAAGAAAAAGTAAGAATAACCTACTCTCAATTCCAAAGTGCATTATCTCCTTCTTCATTTTCTATACTTTTAATATTTTTAAGCCTTTTCATAATTTTCTATATTATTGTAAGCTTTTTCCTAATTCTCCTATTAATTCTGTATCTAATTGTTCAGTTGGCAAAGCTTCAATTAAGTCTATTATTTCTTGGTATTTCCATAATTCATCTAACCTTTTCAATTTTTTTCTAATAATTCTTTTTCAAAATCTTTACCTCTTATACTTTTTTTATTTTTTTATAAATTTATTTAATTTAAAAACTTATCTAAAGAAAGTATTCCTTTTTCTATTTCTTTAATTTTAGCCTCTATAGTATCATTTTCAGCTCCACGCTCAGTTATAGACTCTCTAGCTGAATCTAAATATTTTTGTGCATTTTCTTTATCACCTATTCCTATATAGCAATAAAGCAAGTTCAAAAATCTTCTCCATCTACTACATCTTCCTCAGCTAATGATATCTGTCTTGATTTTAAAAAGAATTTCTATAGCTTCTTCATATCTTTCTAAGCCTCTTAAAGCATCTACCCATAGCATATAGATACCAACCATTATTACTTTGAATCATAGGCATTTTTAAATGAATCTAAAGGCTTCTTCATATTTTTTTCTAAATCTAATAATATTACTCCTTTCGTTTCAAAAAAATCCAAGTATCATTTCCTCCTAATTCTATAGCTTTATCAAAATATTCTAAAGCTTCATTTTTTTGTTTCAGAACTATAACCTAATTGATAAGCAATTTGTAGAATACAACCAAGCATCTTCTCTTCCTAAATCTTTTGCTATATTTAAATATTTAAGTGCTTCTTCTGGATATGGTTCCTCTAATTTTCCATAATACCAACCTAGTTCAGAATTTATAAAAATTCTTTGATTAATGTCATTTTTGATCAACCATAGTCAAAGATTTTTCAATTTTTCAATTGCTTCTTTTACATTTCCACTTCTACCTAAGCTCACAGCTATTTCAGTATTAATTCCTTCATCATTTCTTCCTAATTCTTGAGCTCTTAATAAAAATGGAAGTGCATCTTCATATTTTACCCATATAATTATAAAAGCCAACCAAGTTCTGATAATACATTCACTTCATCTTTATCCAACTCATAAGATATTAATGCATATTCAAGGGCTTTTTCATAGTCATTTAAATTTTTCATAACAAATTGCTATTTCAAAATTTATCCAAGCATCATTTCTTCCTTCTTCTTGAGATTTAATATGGTATCCAAGAGCTTTTTCATAATCTCCTAATAGACGATAGCACCAACCAAGTTGACTATAGGCAAAAGCTAAATCTTTTTCTTCATCTAAACTTAAAAGCATACTCTAATTTTTTTCTATAGCTTCTTGAAATCTATTTGAATTTGCTAAACAAGCTCCATATTGTATATTTTATCCAAGCATCATTTCTTCCAAGTTTTACTGCTCTTTCTGTATATTTTTAGACCTTCCTTATATTCTCCTAAAATACTATATACCCAAGCTATTTCTGATACAAGATCAAGATCATTTTTATCATATTTTTTTCAGCTAACAAATAGAATTCCAAAAGCTTTTTAAATCAGATTTTTTTCTTGTAACAATATCCGATTTCATCATTTATCCAAGCACTATCTCTACCATTTTCTTTAGATTGAATATAATGTTCAAGTGCCTTATCATAATCCTCTAATTGACGGTAACTCCAACCAAGTAAGCTATGAATATGTGCTATATCTTTTTCCTCATCTTCCACTTCTAAGGCATGATTTAATTTTTAATAGCCTCTTCATGTCTTTCAAGTCTTGATAGACAATATCCAAACTCACCATTTGTCCAAAGCATCATCTTGACCAAGTTCCTCAAGTCTTTCTAAGTATTTTAATCCTTCTTCATATTTTCCTAAAAACATTGTAAAGCCAAGCTATATCTGACATTGAATAAGTATCTTCTTCATCAAGTTCAATAGCTTTTTAAATAATATTTTAATGCCTTTTCCCTTTTTCATCTAAATTCTTATAACATATTCCTATCTTTTGATAAAGCCAATTATCAGCATCATTTAATTTTTCTAGTTTTAAAAAAATATTCTAATGCTTCTTCATATCTTTCTTGTTTAAATAAACTATAGCTCAACTCATAATTCCCTTCTATGTCTCTTTTATTTTTGCTAAGATAGGTCTAAGTATTTCTTCAGCCTCTGTATATCTCATATGTCTGTTATATAGACTAGCTAGGAATATTTCTGTATCTATTTTATTTTCCTCTAGTTTTAGCATATTTTTAGCTTCAAGAGCATATTCTATAGCTTTTTCTGAATTTCCATTTTCCTCTTCAATTTCTCCTAAGGCTATATATGTCCCCACTAAGAAATCATAAGCTTTTTCATCATCTGGTTCTTGCTCGTATACCTTTAAAAATGCTTTTCTGCCTTTGTATAATCTTCTAAGAAAAAAATAAGAATATCCTATTCTCCAATTCCAAAGTGCAGTATCTCCTACTTCATTTTCTATACTTTTTAATATTTCTAAACCTTTTTCATATTCTTCTATATTGTTGTAGGCTCTTCCTAATTCTCCCATTAATTCTGTATTTAATTGTTCGGCTGGTAAAGCTTCTATTAAGTCTATTATTTCTTGATATTTTTCTATTTCATTTAAGCTTTCAATTTTTTTCTAATAATTTTTTTCTTTCAAAAATCTTCACCTCTTATGATTTTTAATTTTTCCTTATATATCATAACATTTTTATATATTTTTTTATGTAACATATGTTACAAATAAAAAATAAAAATAGTACCTACTGGCATAGGTACTATTTTTTTGCCATTTAAAAATCATATTGTTTACAAGATGATTCTAGCATAATTATATAAAAAATCAAGTTCTATGTTATAATTAATTGCCATTTTTCCTCTAACATCTCTTTTTAAAAGGAGGTGAAAAGAGTGAAGAAAATTATATTGTTTACCTTGATAGTTGTAATATTTTTATTACTATCTAAAAAAATGTTTACTAAGTTCATTTAGCAATATTTTTATGTGGGAAGTTCTCTGGCAAGTGCTTCCTGCTTTTTTTATTTAATACTATTTAATATTTTTAAAAAATTGGAGTACAATATATATAGTAATTAAGGACATGAGGTGAGAAAAATGTATAAGCATGTATTTGGACCTGTTCCATCGAGAAGATTAGGAATATCTTTAGGAGTTGACTTAGTTGTGAAAGTAAAAGTTGCAATCTTAATTGTATTTTTGTGAGTGTGGAGCAACTAAAAATTCAACTAGAAAGACAAAGATTTAAAGATATGAATGAAATACTTGAAGAAATATCAGCAGTATTAAAAAGATATAAAGCCTGACTATATAACATTTTCTGGAAGTGGAGAGCCTACTTTAAGTTTGATTTAGGTAATATTTCTAGAGCTATAAAAGAGGATTTAAAAGTATCAAGGTAAGATTTGTTTAATTACTAACAGCTTACTTCTAGCAGACGAAAACCTTATGAAAAGAGCTAGAATATATAGACTTAATTGTTCCTACTTTTAAATACATTAACTCAAGATATTTTTTTGAAAAAAATTGTTAGACCTGACTACAGGACAAGTGTGGAAGAAATTAGAAAAAGGTTTCATCAATCTAAATAATTCTAAATATAAAGGAAAAAATTTGGATAGAAATTTTTTTATTCTTGAAAATATTAATGATAGTAACAAAAATTTTGTAGATATAGCTAATTTTTAAAAATCTGAAAAATATTAAATATGATAAAAATTCAATTAAATACTATTGATAGAGTTGGAGCAGAAAGAGATTTAAAAAGCTATAAGTTTTGAAAAAAATTTCAAGAGCTAAGAAGATTTTAGAGGAAAATGGACTAAATAATATAGAAATAATTAAGAGCTTAGGTGAACTTGAAGAAGACAAGAAAAATTCAAGTAAATCAAGAACTTTTAGATAATATGAAACAAAAGAGATTATATCAAGAAGAAGAGATTAATAAGATTTTTCATTAAAATTTTTGAAAAAAGTTGTTGACAAAGTTTTTAGATATAGTGTATTATAGTTGATGTCCTTGAATGACACGAGCCGCTTTAGCTCATCTGGTAGAGCAACTGACTTGTAATCAGTAGGGTGATTGGTTCGACTCCGATAAGCGGCACCAGTGCCCCGTTCGTTCAGTGGTTAGGACATCAGATTTTCACTCTGGAAACAGGGGTTCAATTCCCTCACGGGGTACCATTACAATTAAATACAGATGGTTGGGTTTCCCGAGCGGTCAAAGGGATCAGACTGTAAATCTGACGGCTCAGCCTTCGAAGGTTCGAATCCTTCCCCAACCACCATCTAAAAACAATCAACTACACTTCGGTGTAGCTTTTTTTATTTTTCTACTTTTGTGATATAATAATAAAGAAGGCTAAAAATAAGAAAATGGTGATTGTATAGCTATGGAAAAAGATATTTGAATATGCAAGAAAAAAATAATATTTCAGACATACATATAATTGAAGGCGAAAGAATATATTTTAGAAAAGATGGAGAAATCGTAGCATATGAAGATAGTCAAAGCCTTTAGTAGAGAAGATATCTTGAAAAATCTGCTCAGGAAAAATTTGAAGAAGATTTTGCTTACACTGACTCTAAAAATCAAAGATATAGAATAAATTCTTTTTACAAAGGAAAATTAGCTTTTAGTTATAAGACTAATTAATGACAGAAGCTGTAAAGTTAAAGGTGAATTCATCAATAAAGTTATTGATGAAAAAAATCTTAGCTCTAAAAAGATGGCTTTAGTCTTAATAAGTGGAATTACAGGAAGTGGTAAATCTACAACTCTTGCTAATATAATAGAGAAATTTAATGAGAATAAGAGCATTAAAATCTTAACAATAGAAGATCCCATTGAATATATTTTTGAGAATAAAAAAAGCTTTGATCATACAAAGAGAATTAGGAACAGATGTTGAAAGTTTTGAAAAAGCTTTAAAAAGTTCTCTAAGACAGGATCCTGATGTTATTGTATTGGGAGAAATAAGAGATGAAGAAAGTCTATTCTCAGCTTTAAAATTAGCTGAAACTGGACATCTAGTTTTTCTACTTTACATACTATGAATGCTGTTGAAAGTATAAATAGATTAATTTCTATGACAAAATCTGATAAAAAAGATTTTGTAAGGGAGCAGCTCGCTTCTGTTTTGAGATTTATCTTTTCTCAAGAGCTATATAGAGATAAGAAAAACTAAGAAAGTTAAAAGCTATTTTTGAAATTTTTAAAATAACACTAAAGGCAGTGACAAATTTAATTAGCTAATAATAAATTAAATCAAATTCCGAGCCTTATTGAAAGTGGAATTGAAAAACTATATGATAACAAAGGAAAAAATATTTTTAAGAAAATAGAAATAGAGAGTGATTAAACTGTTAATAGAAACGAATGTAGAAATAAATTTAAGGAGTATAGAAGAATTTACTAGAGTAATGGCTTCTGAGCTTCTTGAAGATAAAAATTCTTTTGATATCCAAATAGAAGAAAAATTTAATTAAGATAAAAAGCAAGCTCTGAAAAACTTAAATAAGAATACAGAATTTTCATATATAGATTTAGAGAATAAGATAGAAGACCAAATTTTAACTATGTGTAAAATAAGTCTATTAAAACTTTTAAATAAAAAAATTATGCTTGGGGTTCTCTTTATGGGAGTACGTCCAACTAAAGTTTTTAAGAAGACTTTTAATCAATGGCTGTGGCTATGAAGAAGCTAGAAAAGATTTTTAAAAAGACTTCTACTTGGTTACAGATGATAAAAATAAATCTTATGGAAACTGTTGTAAAAAGAATTGGAGCTTTTGGACAAAGAGCATATAAATCTATATTTGGGAATACCTTTTTGTCCAACTAAATGTAAGTATTGTTCTTTCGCTTCCTATGAAATAGGTGGAGGAGTTGGAAGATTCTATAATGATTTTGTAGAGGCTCTTTTAAAAGAAATTCAAATAATAGGAGATTTCCTAAAAACATATAATAAGAAAGTTTCTTCTATATATTTTTGGTGGTGGAACTCCAAGTACATTGACAGAAATAGATTTAGAAAGAGTTTTAAAGAAATTACTTGAAAATATAGATATGTCAGATGTGAAAAGAATTCACTTTTGAGGCAGGTAGAGAAGACTCTTTAAATATTGAAAAATTAGAAATAATGAAGAAAATATTCAGTGGATAGAATAAGTTTAAATCCACAGTCATTTAACTTAGAAACCTTAAAAAAGAGTTAATAGAAGATTTAATAGAAAACTTTGACCTAATATTCAAAAGAAGCTAAAAAACTAGGTTTCATAATAAATATGGATTTAATAATAGGCTTGCCTGAAGAAACAACCGAAGAAATTTTTAGATACTTTAGCTCAATTAAATGCCTATGACATAGATAATTTAACTATACACTGTTTAGCATTTAAAAAGAGCTTCAAAGCTTTTTAAAAGAAAGCCAAGAAAGAAACTCTATAGATAGAGCCTTAATAGAGGAACATATACAAGAGATAGTTAAAGAAAAAGAAATGAAAGCCTTACTATATGTATAGACAAAAATATCATTGAATGGGAGAAAAATATAGGTTATTCTAAAGAAGGAAAAAGAAAGTATATTCAATATTGAAATGATAGAAGAAAAATCAAAAATACTATGGCACTAGGTGGAGGTGGTATAAGTAAGATTGTTATTGAAGAAAGAAACGGTATAGACTACATTGAAAGATATGTAAATCCCAAAAGATCCTGCCCTATATATATAGGGGAATTAGATAAAAAGATGTAAGGAAAAATAGAGATGTTTAGGAAGGGGAAAAATATGAAAAAATTATAGGCTTTTTACTATTTAGTTGCTTGTTTGCTAATTCTTATGCAGTACCAGCACTTAATAATAACGATTACAGATTGATTATGAGTTCTCAAAATATGCAAAATGAAAAAGAAGAACTATTAGATATAAATAAAGGCTAGTGAACAAGATATGTTAGGAAGAAAAATATCTAAGTCTTATGTTAGCTAAAAATTATGGAATATAGAGAAATAACTGGTGGTTTTTGACAAATTAGAGGATTTAAAAAGAATTAAAGGAATAGGAGATGCAACTTACCAAAAATTATCTAAGTTTTTAAAAAGTAGGTTCAGCACCAACTAAAAAAAGGTTTTAAATATTAATTCAGCTGATGAATTAACTTTAAAAATACTATGGTTTTTCTAAAAAAAGAAATTAAAAAAATTCAGATATATTTAGATAAAAAAATGATAGAATAACTGATAATATTGAATTTCAAAAAGCTAGTTAAGAAGAAAACTTATGAAGAATTAAAAGATTTAATTAATTATGGAGGAAAAAAATAATGGGAAGATTAATAAGAGGTTTAAGTAAAAAAATGCTAGATTTTTGTAGCAGATACAACTGATGTTGTTCAAAAAGCCTTAGACATACATAAATATGACGAATATTCAATGAAAAACATTTGGAAAAATTTTGTACTTTTGGCAGCTATAATGGGAGCTACTTTAAAAAGGTGAAGATAAATTAACTATAAGAACAGATACTGATGGTTATATAAAAAAATATAGTTGTCAAATTCAGATGCTAATGGAGATATAAAGGGCTACCTTATAAACACAAGTGAAGAAAAACTTTGAAGGTCTTGGAAAAGGAACTATGAGAATAATTAAAGACATGGGGACTAAAAAGAACCTTATGTCGCAATTACTAATGTTGATTATTCTTCTTTTGCCTGATGATATAAGTGCATATTTCTATAACTCAGAGCAAATTCCTACTATTATTTCATTGGCTTGTGAAGATACTAATGATGGCAAAAATACTATGTGCTGGTGCTTTTTATGGTGCAGTTACTTCCTGGAGCAGATGAGGATTTTATTACAAAATTAGAAAGAAAAAGCTGAAGCAATAAGACCTATGAATGAACTTATGAAAGGTGGTATGAGCTTAGAGCAAATAATAAATCTTCTATATGATGATATGGACACTGCTGATGATAGCTTAGTTGAAGAATATGAAATATTGGAAGAAAAAGAATTAAAATATAACTGTGATTGTAATTCTGATAGATTTCAAAGAGGAATTATGACACTTGGAAAAAGAAGAATTAAAAACATATTTTTAAAGAAGAAAAAGAAATTGAAGCAGAATGTCAATTCTGTGGTAAAAAAATACAAGTTCACTGAAAATGACTTTGAAGATATATTGAAGAAATAAAATGAATGGGGCTGTTAAATAAATTAATAAAAAGTAAAAATAGTTCGTTACTGAGTAAATTTCTTATTTTTACTTTAGGATTATAATCTTAATTTTTGTAACAACTTTCTTTATTTTCTGTCTTGCTTAAGGACAGACTGAACCTCTCACGACTGACACCCTACGAATGCTAGAGTCGAGAGTGTTCTGGCATATTCATAAAAGCGTCCATATAAATGAACGCCTTTTATCCTAAGCTTAAATAAATACTATTTTTAGTTTTCCCTTTAGGGTTGTTACTACATTCAATATATCATAATAATTTTTCATTGTCAATTGTAAACAAAGAAATAAGTCCCTATTACAAGGACTATAAGTATAATTAATAAAATAAACATCAAATTTTTACTACCATCTTTTATAAAAAAATATAGAAGCTGTTGCTCCTCCTAAAGCACCAGAGATATTATCATAAATTTTTAGGAGCTGTTTGCTCAAACCAAATTTATAAAGCAAGGTATCAATGATATATCCCAAAACAAATAATACCTATAAAATAATAAGTAGCAATTTTTAATTTTTCCAAAACATCAGTACTCATATTATCTACCTCCGTATCATTAGTTTTTGCTTACTTGAATTATACCAAAAATTTAAAAACTATTCAATACTTTTTATGATATAATATAATGTAAAATGTAAAAATCAGATTGGTGATATTATTTTCCAAAATTTTTTTAATAAATAGGAGATGAAAAATGAAGAATTTAATTGTAGCAATAGATGGACCTGCAGGAAGTGGAAAAGAGTACCATAGCAAAAACTCTTGCTAAAAAAATATGATTTAACATATATAGACACTGGTGCTATGTATAGAATGATAACTCTTTATCTTTTAGAAAAATAATATAGATATCAATGATTTAAAAAGAGGTAGAAAGAGTTTTAAATACTGTAAATTTAGATATGCAAGGAGATAAATTCTATCTAGATAATGTTGATGTGAGTACAAAGATAAGAGAAAAAGAATAAATGACAATGTATCTAAAGTTGCAAGTATTAAGATAGTTAGAAGTAATTTAGTAGATTTACAAAGAAAGATTAGCAATAATAAAAGATGTTATCTTAGATGGTAGAGATGTTGGAACTGTTATCTTTCCCTAATGCCCAAGTTAAAAATATTTTTTTAATAGCTAGTCCTGAAGAAAGAGCAAGAAGAAGATACAATGAATTTCTTGAAAAGAAAACTGAAATAACTTATGATGAAGTTTTAAAAATCTATAAAAGAAAGAGACCATATAGACAGTACAAGAGATGAAAGTCCTTTTGTTAAAGCTGACGATGCTATTGAGCTGGATAGTACAAATTTAACAATAGAAGATGTTATTAATTTTCATATCAAAAAGAAATTGAAAAAGCTAAATAAAAATAATGAGGGAAATCTATGTATAATTTATTAAGAAAAAAATAGGCTGACTTTGTATAGACCTTTTATGAAGGAGAAGATGAAAAACCTTCATAGATAAAAGATTAAGTCAAGATTTTTCAGATTTAAAAAGATGAAGAATATGTATGGATACATTGTTCATCAGTTGGGGAAGTGAATTTATCAGAGGATTTTAGTAAAGAAATTCTATTCTATATCAAGAAAAACATATTAATTTCAACTTTTACAGATACTGGTTATGAAAAATGCTGTAAAAATATTCTGATAAGAAAAAGATAAAAGTTATATACTTTCCAATAGATGATAAAGAGAAAATAAAATGAAATTTTAAATAAAAATCAAATTAAAACTTTTAGTTTTTAGTAGAAACTGAACTTTAAATCTAACCTTATAAATGAAGTCAATAAAAAAGAGTTCAAGAAATTATAGTTGTAAATGGTAGAATTTCAGATAGAAGCTATCCAAGATACAAAAACTTAAATTTTTATTGAAGTCTATGTTACAAAAGATAGATTACTTCTATATGCAATCTGAAATTGATAGAGAAAGAATTGTAAGTTTAGGTGCTGATGAAAAGAAAACTGAGAATGTTGGAAACTTTAAAGTTCAGCATATCTCTTGAAAAATATTCTGATGATGAAAAGGAAGAATATAGAAAGTTTTTAAATATTGGAGATAGAAAAGTTTTTGTTGCAGGTAGTACAAGAACTGGTGAAGATGAGATAATTTTTAGATGTCTTTAAAAAAGATTAAAAAAACTATGTTTTAATAATAGTTCCAAGACATTTAGATAGACTGCCTAAAAATAGAAGAGCTAATAAAAGAAAATAATCTAACTTATGTTAAATACAGTGACTTAGAAAAACAATATCTCAACTGGAAAAGAAGATATAATTCTAGTGGATAAAATGGGAGTTCTTAGAAAACTATATTCTATTTCTGATATTGCCTTTGTTGGAGGAACTTTAGTGAATATTGGAGGACATAACTTACTTGAGCCTCTGTTCTATAGAAAGGCTGTTATCTTTGGAAAATACACTCAAAAATGTTGTGGATATTGCAAAAAGAAATCCTAAGAAGAAAAAAATAGGTTTTCAAGTTAATGATGCTGAAGAATTTGTTGAAGCAATTAAGAATATTGAAAGCGGAAAAATTTCAAATGAAGAAATCAACTCTTTCTTTGAAGAAAAATAAAAATGATAGCATTAAATATTGTGAAAAAGGAAAATTTAATTATGAATAATATAAAAAGATGAAGCAAAAGACTTATGGAAGCACTTCTTCCACTCGGAGAAATCAAATTATAATATCTATATGTATAAATTACTTGATTATCCTGAGTATATAATGTATGATAATGATGTGATGAAAGCTAAAAAAATCAAAATGGAATGAATATTTTGGAAATTTAATCCTATTGCTGTGGAAATAGGTACTGGAAGTGGAAACTTCATGTATCAACTTGCTGAAAGAAATCCTAATAAAAAAATTTCATTGGTTTAGAATTAAGATTTAAAAGATTGGTTTTTAGCTACACAAAAATGTCAAAAAAAGAAATATAAAAAATGTTGCCTTCCTTAGAAAAAGAGGAGAGGAATTAGAAGATTTCTTAGCTGAAAATGAAATATCTGAGATGTATATAAATTTCTCAGATCCTTGGGAAGGAACAGAAAAGAACAGAATTATACAAGAAAGATTATTTGAAACTTTAGATAAGATTATGAAAAAGATGGAGTTCTATACTTTAAAAACTGACCACGATACTTACTATAGTGATGTTTTAGAGCTAGTAAAAAAACTTTAAAAATTATGAAGTAGTATATCATACTTGATTTACATAATTCAGAAAAAGCTGAAAATAATATAAAAACAGAGTTTGAACAATTATTTTTTACACAAACATAATAAAAATATAAATTACATTGAAATAAAAAAATTAGTATAAAATTACACTTTTAAAAAAATAGTTCGTTACTGAGTAGATTTTAAAATTTCTTTTTAACGATTACTTTGCCTCGCTATTAGTGTTTCAGGAGCTCGAAAATGCTCCTTCAACAATAATGGACGTCACAGTAATCTTAATAAAAGTAATTAAGTCAATTTTTAAGGAAAATTATAAGATTTAAAGAATATTTATCTAAAAATAACAGAGAATATAGGAGGAAAAAAATGGCTGGTTATGTTGTAGTAGGGTACTCAATGGGGAGACGAAGGAAAAAGGTAAAAATCATAGATGTTTTATCAGAAAAAGCAGATTATGTAGTAAGATTTCAAGGTGGAAATAATGCAGGTCACACAGTTGTTGTGGACGGAGAAAAGTTCATTCTACAACTTCTTCCATCAGGTGTACTTCAAGCTGGTACTTGTGTGATTGGACCAGGTGTTGTTGTAGATCCTAAAGTTTTCCTAGATGAAATAGATAGAATAGAGAAAAAGAGGAGCTAGAACTGATCATGTTATTATAAGTGATAGAGCACATGTTATTATGCCTTATCACATTGAAATGGATAAAATTAGAGAAAGTGTTGAAGATAGGATAAAAATAGGAACAACTAAAAAGGAATTGGACCTTTGTTATGCTGATAAAATTTCAAGAGATGGTATAAGAATGGCTGATTTACTTGATTTAAAAACAATTTGAAGAAAAAAATTAAGAGCTAATTTAAAAGAAAAATGAAATATTTACAAAAATTTATGGTATTGAACCACTAGATTTTTGATACTATCTTTGAAGAATACAAAGGATATATTGAACAAATAAAACATAGAATAGTTGATACTATCCCAATAGTAAATAAAGCATTAGATGAAAATAAACTTGTACTTTTTGAAGGAGCACAAGCTATGATGCTAGACATCAACTACGGAACTTATCCTTATGTTACTTCATCATCTCCTACACTTGGAGGAGTTACAACAGGAGCAGGTATTTCACCAAGAAAAATAGACAAAGGTATTGGTGTAATGAAAGCCTATACAACAAGAGTTGGAGAAGGGCCTTTTGTAACAGAACTTAAGAATGAATTTGGAGATAAGATTAGAGGAATCGGTGGTGAATATGGAGCTGTAACTGGTAGACCCTAGAAGATGTGGTTGGCTTGATTTAGTTGTAGGAAGATATGCAACTGAAATCAATGGACTAACTGATATCGTTATGACTAAGATAGATGTCTTAAGTGGATTAGGAAAAGCTTAAAAATATGTACTGCCTATGAAATAGATGGAGTAATTCATGAATATGTACCTGCTGATACAAAATCATTAGATAGAGCTATACCTATTTATGAAGAACTTGATGGTTGGGATGAAGATATCACTCAAATTAAAAAAATACGAAGATTTACCAGTAAATTGTAGAAAAATATATAGAAAGAGTTCAAGAGATATTAGATTGTCCTATATCTGTTGTATCTGTTGGACCAGATAGAAATCAAAAATATATATTAAAGAAATATAGAAAAAGTTTCATATAAAATAATCCAAGGTTGTTGTAAATAATAAAATAAAAATAGTTTGTTACAGTCAGATAGTATAGTAAAAACAGTTCACTGCTAGCTAGTCTTTTAATGATAAAATCAAGAGTTCGCTGTAATTTCAGCAAACTTGCTTGACAAGTCAGCTTCAAACACGCTGAGAATTACTCGGCTCACTCTGTTTGATTTTTATCTAAAAATTTAGAATGCAAATTCACTTGTTTTTACTAATATATTCAGTGTAACTCTTTTATTTTTTTATTTCTATTAAGAGGTATTTACAGCAACCTTTATTTTATATATAGATATTGAAAGGAAGAATATGAGAACTATTATTATTAAGAGGAATACAAGCAAGTGGGAAAGTCCACTTGGATAAAAAGAAAAATAACTTTAGAACCATACATATTAAGTGCTGATAACATAAGATTAAATATTGCAAACCCTGTTTTTACTTGAAGATGGTTCTTATGAAATTAGTCAAAAATACAATAAAGTAACTTGGGAACTTTTGTATAAATATTTAGAAATGAGAATGCAAAATGGTGATTTTACTATAATAGATGCCACTCACTCAGATCTTAAACTTTTTGAATAAATACAAAGACCTATGCAAGTACATACAAATATACTATGTATTGTCTAGAGTTTGATGTTCCTTTTAGAAGAAGCTTTAAGAAGAAATAGAGAAAGAGATAGCTATAAATATGTACCTGAAAGAGTTATAGAAAGAACTTATGAAACTATTAAAAATAATGAAAAATTACCAAGTGCTTTAAAGAAAATAGAAACAATTGATGAAATAATAAATTTCTATACAGCCGATGTAAATCAATATGAAAAATGTTGTAATTATTGGAGATATCCATTCTTGTGCAGAACCTTTAAAAGAAGTTTTAAAAAGATTTTAATGAAGAAACTCTTTATATCTTTGTTGGTGACTATTTTTGATAGAGGTATACAGCCAGTTGAAACTTTTCAATATAATGTTAGACTTATTAGAAAAACCTAATGTTATTTTAATTGAAGGAAACCACGAAGAAAAAGAGTATGAAAAAAATTCATCTATGATGAAGAAAAATATACAAAAATCTTTTGAAGAAACAACTTTACTACCTCTTTTAAAAAGAATATGATGTGGACTATGTAAGAGCCTCTTTAAAGAAAATATACAAGAAGTTAAGACAATGTTTTGCCTTTGAATTCAGAGGTAAAAATTCTTATGTACTCATGGAGGTTTACTCTTGTTCCAAAGCTAACTTTGGTTTCAGCTAAAGAAATGATACATGGAGTTGGAAAAGTATGAAACTGAAATAGGTGAAATCTATTCTGAAAACTATAAGAAAGGTTTATGCCAAGGTTTCATACAAGTTCATGGACATAGAGGTGTAAATGATGGGCAATTCTCTTATTGCCTTGAAGATAGAGTTGAGTTTGGTGGAGAATTAAAGGTTTTAACTATTGATAATGAAGGAAAAAAATTAAAAAGACTGGTATAAAAACTCTGTATATAATAAAGGTTTAAAACTACCAATGTCAGGTGCTGTAGAAAAAGTTGAATTTAATACTGCAAATGAACTTATCAATGAAATGATAAGACATCAATTTATTAATGTTAAAGAGTGTGAGCATAACTTAATTTCATTGAATTTCAATAGAGAAGCATTCAATAAGAAAAAAATGGAATGATTTTAACAATAAAGGCTAGAGGACTATTTGTGAGACAAAGATAGTGGAGAAGTTAAAATTAGAAGCTATAATAAATTTTTCAACTTTGGAGAAAGACATGTAAATTTAGGTTATTTAAAAGAAATATGCAACTTATCCAATTAGAGCATTTAAAAAAATACAATGGTTTCTTAGGTTTAGCCTCTGTTGTAAACAATGAAGTTGTGCTTACTTCAAAGTCAGTAACTTCTGGAAAGTATAAAGATATTTTTCCAAGATATCTGGAATAAGGTGGAAGATGAAGTAAAAAGAATTGTTAAAAACAAACTATGATAGAAAAATAATTGTACAGCTGTTTTTTTGAAGTAGTCTCACCTGAATATGACCCTCATATAATAAAAATATGATAAAGAACATCTATACTTATTGGATTTCATAGAAAATAAATTGGATTTAGACACTCATAATATAGATTTAGAATTTTCAGAAAATCTAATGAAAAAGTTGAATTTTCTTCTGATTTACTTACTACAAAAAGAAGAACTTACAAGATTAGAAAACTATGATGAGTTGTATAATTTCTTAGCTGAAAAAGAAAAAAAGCTTAGAAGAATTTGAAGGTTATGTACTATGTGATAATTCTGGTTTTATGTTTAAATTTAAAATTACCTTACTATAACTTATGGAAAAACAAGAAGAGCTTGGCTTGAAAGATATCGTTCAGCTTTTAGTTAAGGGTAAAAAGTTGAAGTAACTGAAAAAGATGAGCATAGACATTTCAAGAAATTTCTATTAAAAATTAGGTAAGGATAAATTACAAGAATTAAGTATAATAGATGTAAGGGAACTATATGAAAAAGAAAAATTAAAAATAAAAAGAGAGGGCTAAAATGAGTAATAGAGTTTTGTTTTTATTGATTGCTGGAGTTTTTGTTTTTGCTTCTATATTTTTAATAATTGGAATTATATATGAAAAATATATCAAAATAATATGAAAAAAATTTTTGATAAGGAAGTAGAAGGAAAAAGTTTTTAGAAGTTATAAAAATCTGGGAAAGATGGTGTTATTGGGAAATTATTTGCTACTTTTTGTTGTGTATCAGTATGAAATAAATAATCATAAATATATTGTTAGACCTTATAGTTTTTAGAAAAATTCATCTATAAATCAAAGATATTTTGATTCTGAAAATGTTACTTGTATTATTTATAGAGGAAATCATGGTGGAAACTAGTCAAACAAAAATATTGTACAGGTGAAGATATAATAGTAAAATATAATTCTAATAATCCTGAGAGGCATGAAATTTTAATGATAAGGATAAAACTTTTTACATTTAAAGTTTTCAAAAATAGTAGGAAAAATACTTATGATTATCCCACTAATTTTCTCTTATCATATCATTTTTTTGCAAAGGGACAGGTTCAATAAGTAAGGTGACTATATGAAAAAGAAAAATTAAAGTATTGATAAGTGCTTTGTTTATTAGAGACAACGTGAAATATTCAGGTGGAAATAATCTTACACCAGAACTTGTTACATTGTTGGAGAAATATAATGTGGACATTGTGAAAGTTTGCCCTGAGTGTTTTGGAGGTTTGCCCATACCAAGAGTACCCTCTGAAATTGAGAGAATAAAGTTTTTAGTAAGGATAACAGAGATATTACTGAAGAATTTTTAGCAGGAGCTGAAGAAACTTTAAAAAGTAGCTAAGGAAAATGAAGTTAATTTTGTTATTTTAAAAGAAAGAAGCCCCTCTTGTGGTAGCACTCATATCTACGATGGAAGCTTTTCAGGTAATATTATTCCAGGACAAGGAATTACAGCTAAAAAGATTGACTGAAGAAAAGATAAAAGTTTTCTCTGAAGAGAATTTAGAAGAGATTGAAAAATATTTAGTAGAATTAGATAAAAAATTAGGAGGTTTTATGGAAAAATCTATACAATGAGATTTATTCCCTTTTACCTATGGAAGAAAAGAAAGAGATTTTAAAAATTTAGCCAAGAAGTACAATATGGAGCTTTTAAGATTTGAAACTTTCTCCAAGTATTCAAAAATCAACTTTTACTGCTGTTTTTAAATATAAGGAAAGTGAGTTTGTTTTTGTTCCTGGAGATACTGTAACTCTAGGTTATGAAGGACTACCTAAGAACTTATCTGATGAAACTTTAAAAAGTTTAAAATATTGTTTTAGATGAAACTGAAGACTTAGATACAGTTTTAGGAGAATATATCAGAGATAACTTTAGTAAACTTAGGAAAGCTACTATAAAACCTATGTTAGTTGAAAAGAGACTTACAGACAGTGGCTTGGAGAAAAATCTAATTTAGAAGAATTAAAAGACTTTGACTAGTGACTTACTAAAAGACTATAATGAGTTTTAAAAAGTTCTAACTACAATAGATTAACACTAGATGAAACAGCTAGATTTACAAAAGTTGGAAATGACATAGAAATAGAACTATATGATGATATTATCTATGAGGAGCTTTGTGAGAATTTAAAAGAGGAAGGTTTCTCTTTAGCTAGTTTAGATGAGTGGGAATATTTATGTGGTGGAGGTTGCAGAACTCTATTTCCTTGGGGAGATGACTTGGACTACAATATGAACTTGCTATATTTCTCTAAAGAAGACAATGATAAATATGACTTAGAAGAGCCAAACTTCTTTGGACTTTCTATTGCTTATGACCCTTATAAGATGGAAATTATAGAAGCTGATGAATTAACATTTAAAGGTGGAGATGGAGGATGTAATGTCTGTGGAGGCTTTTGGAGAATTTTTAGGCTATTTATCTTGTTCTCCATATTACACTCAAAAACCTGTTGGTGCTATAAATATTGTTGATGATTCTATTGTTAATGAGTATGATGATGAACTTGATGGCGATTTCAATTTCTATCGTAGAATTATAAGAATAGGAGAGTAAATATGAAAAATACTTGTATTATTACTTATGTTAATTTTAGGAATCATCAGTTATGCTAAAGAAGATGATATACTGGGAACTTGGCTTATTAAAGAAAATAGAAAAAATAGCATTGACAAAAATCATATATTTAAGCCATAATTAAACGACGCTACAAAACTAATTTACTCAAGTCATAAAAATCAAAATTGTTATATATATTAATTGTATAAATTTTTATAGGGGATAAAATGAGAAATAACAGCCTACAAACTACTAGAAAAAGAATTTACGTTCTATTGCTAAAAGGTATAAAAATGTAAAATATTCAGTTGGGCTTGCTGTACTTTTTAATGAAAGGAATAAGCTGCTTTTTCTGAAGATAACAAGATACAGGAAATAGAAAAAGCAAAAAGGATATTTTAACTGATGCTAAAAAGAAAAAGCGAAGTAAAAAGAAAAGAAAAAGTAGCAAAGGCTACTCAAAAATTAAAAGCTTCTTGGGCTAATGTACAATTTGGGAGCTAATGATTTATACAGCAATTTTTGTTACACCAAAAACTAAAAGTGGATAAAGCTTCAATAGTAAAAGAGCGAAAATACTATTTTACTAGCTAGTGCAGATAATAGTGGAAGTTTACCTACTTTTTCTAAAAATTTCATCTGATATAGAAGAAACATATACACCTACAACAGAAGACATAAATACAAGCAAGGGAAACTTAAGAAATTCAATAGGAAATTTACAAGAAAAAATAAATAATGCTAGAGCTGAAAAATGCTAAAGAAGTTCAAGGTTTAAAACTAGAATTAGTTCAACTTATGGAACAAGGAAACCAAGTAGTTAAATCACCTTGGTCATCTTGGCAATTTGGTGCTAACTATTTCTATGATAATTGGGGATCTGCATACAAAGGTAGAGGAGATAAAATCAAGAATATAGGGATTATAGAAAGAGAGTCTGATATATTAACTGGTTCAATTTCAAAATCTAGTAAAAAAATATGCTGAGTTAAATATTGCAAAAAGAGAAAAATCCTTACAAGCTTATAAGTGTAAAAGAAGTAACTCCTCCTGTAAAAGATTTTAAATTCAGTCCCTGTTTTTAGCTTGAGAGAACCAACTAAACTAGAGGCATTAAATCTAGATATAGAAACAATTTCTCCAGAAATTCCAGCTGCATTTAGATTTAGTATTAATACTCCAGTTATACCAACAATTAATCCAGCACAAGTTAATATTGAAACAGTAGAATTACGTAATTATGCAAATGTTTGGAATAAAGGTATTGTTGGAAGACAAGATACAGAGTATTTCCGTAATCTTTATACTGTGCCTGCTGGAACTTACACTTTAGATGATACTAGTTTAGGGTTTTGAGATGAGTGGGTTTGCTCCAACAGTAGTTGATATGTCTATTATTGGGCAAGATGTCAAAGTTGAAAGAGGAACTATTTTTAATGTAAATAAGGTTGGAGGAAGAGCTGTTTCAATAGATATTAACCCAGGATATTTAGATTGGACAAACCATCCTGAAACAAGTTCTACATTTACAAATGAGGGTATAATCAACTTGAATGCTAAGAATACAGCGGGGATTGAAGTTCAAACTGAAACAACTCCAGAACCTTATGGAGTTAATCCTAGTACAGGTAGACCATGGGTAGCTAAAAAGAAATCTATGGTATAAATAGTGGAGAGATTAATGGATTTGCTGAAAAGCAAGTAGCAATGACTTTTATAAGAGAACAAGCCCCAGGTAGAGAACAACAATTTTTTTAACAAATGCGGCAAATGGTACAATAACTATGAATGGGCCTAAATCAATGGCATTTTCATTCAATGTGGACGATTTATATGCAGAAGCAAAAATGAAGGAAAAAATTGTTTTAAATGGTGTAAATAACTATGGGTTTGCCTTTGGTAAGACAGTTGCAAAATAACCATTTAAAAGAAAATTCTATTATAAGTAATGAGGCTACAGGAACAATAGAAGTAAATGGAGATAATTCTGGAGGATTTGCATTACAAGAAATGATAAATGCTAGTAAAAATCCTTATATCAAAAATATCAACATTACTAATAAGGGTAAAATTAATATTAATTCTAAAGAATCTTTTGGTATGTACTCTGAACAAATGACAGCAAAAAAATATTGGTGAAATTAATATAATTGAAAAATTCTACTAAGTCTATTGGGCTATATGCTACAAAAGAAAAAAATACTGTGACTACTGAACTTATTAACGAAGGTAAAATTAATCTAAAAACTGAAAACGATTCAAACATCGGTTTATTCACTGATAATGCAAAAGTTATTAACGATAAAGATGGAGAAGTAAATATATTGAAGGGTGAAAATATAGGGAGCCCTAATATCAGGAACAGGTGTTGGAGAAAAACCTAGGAAAAATATCTGGAGTGGCTGATGGTTCTATTGGAATCTTAACAAAAGATACTGGAAGTTTTATCAATAAAGGTGAAATAACTGTTAATGCTAAGGCTTCTTCTACAAATAAAGGGAGCAATTGGAGTATTAGCTAATACAGGTTCAAGTTTTACTAACCCAAGTGGTAAATTAGATATTAATGTAAGTGGTAGAAACTCTATTGGTATTTACTCTAAGGGTACTGTTAAACTTGGTGAAACTAGTGTTTCTGCAGCAGATAATGCTATAAACTTCTTTTGCAGATACAAATGGAAATATAGAATTTGAAGCTGGTAAAACTGTAACTTCTACAACAAAAATCTGGTGCTTTTACTTTTCTATGATGGAAACTCAAATGGAAAAAAATAAAAATTAGTTGGTGATTTAAAGGCAACTATTGAAGGTGGAAACAGTGCTCCTGAAAGAGGAACTGCTTTCTTCTACAGATCTTCATCAGCTCCTGTAAATGGGTCTGTAACAGGATATAATAATGCTATTTCTTATGGTTCATTTACTCCAGGTGAAGTACAAACTTTCTTTGATAATCTATTTGGAACAGGTGCTGCTGGAAGTAGTACTCTAAATAAATTGGAATTAACTATGAAAGAAGGTTCAAGATTATTTATTTCACCTAATGTAAAAAGCAAAAATAAGTCAACTTGTTACAGATAACTTATTCTCTGGAATAACTGGAGCTCCAGTTATATCTCCTAACAGTAGTGATGACTACGTTAGAAATCTATTATTAAAGAGTGAATTAGAACTTGATAGAGCTGTTAATCTTGACTCAGCAAGTGAAACTTATAATAAACTAGAAATATCGAATTCTTCTATTATTAATAATAGTACAATAAGTGGAACAAAAAGATAAGCAATATGCTATGCTTCAAGAAAATGATGATCCAAATAGAGGATATGTAACTCTTTTAAATAATCAAAATAAAGAAATTAATTTAGCTGGTAAAGATTCTCTTGCTATGTATGCTAAAAATGGATATATCGTAAATAAAGGTCAAATAGAATTAAGTGGAACTGGTTCTACAGCAATATATGGAAGAGATAATACGCTTATCGAAGATACAAATACTAGTAAAATTAAATTAAATGGTGATAAATCTACAGCTATTTACTATGATAACACTGATACTGCAAGTACAGGAGAAAAACATAGAAAAACTATGGTGAAATAGAGTTAAATGGAATTAAAAGATACAGGTATAGCCTATAATTCAGTATCTATTCCTACAACAAATCCAACTTTAGTAAAGAATTTTTGCAGATATAAAGATAAATGGTAGTGAATCTATAGGTATTCACAGTGATGTTACACAAAAGTAATCCTTATGTTATTGAAAACCAAGGAAATATTACAATAACAGCTCAAACTCAAGATATTAAAAACCAGCTGTTGGAATTCATACTAAAAGATAGCTTAGCTAAGATTATCAATGGAAATAACGGAAATATAAAGGTTTCAAAAATAATATAGCTATTTTAGGAACATCTGTGGATAACCAAGGAAATATAGAAGTTGATACCGCTGGTACTGCTATTTATTCTAATAGTGGAACTGTAAATCTTCTAAGTGGAGATATCACATTAAAAGGTGGTAGTCAAAAACAATGAAACTAAGGGTGTTATATTAAATGGAACTAACCAAACATTGAATAGAGTAGGGGAAATATAAGTACTGAGGACTACTCACATGTTATTGTAAAATACTGGTTCAGGAAATACGATTAACTTGGCTGGTTCTTGATGTTGTTCTTAAAAATAATTCTATTTATACATACTCTAATGATGTAAATTGAAGATATATAACAATGTTAATTTAAAATTTGATGGAACTAGAGGAGAAAAACTTAGGTATATATTCAAATGGACTTGTTGAAAACTATGCTAATATAGATTTAAAAAAGGGTTATGGAAATATTGGTATATACTCGTATGGATCAAGAGCAAAAAATACTGGAGTTATTACAGTTGGAGCTTCTGACACAGCTAATGACTTATACAATATAGGAATGGCCTCTGGTTTCACAAGTGGACACTCTCCAAGAGATACTAAAGACACAGTAATAACACCTAGATACATTGGAGAAATAGAAAATGCTGGAACCATTAATGTTGATGGTAAAGGTGGAATAGGACTATTCTCTACAGGTAGAGGAAGTGTTGCAAGAAATACAGGAAACATCGTATTAAATAATGATGATACTATTGGAATATATGCAGATGAAGGAGCTACTGTATATAACAGTGGAACTATAAGAACAGGTAGAACAGGTCTAAAAAGGGGTACAAGGTGTTGTATTAGGAGTAGGAAGTAAACTACATAATACAGGAAACATCATAATTGATGCAGATAATGCAGCAGGAGTAAAATTAAAAGGGGGAACAATTACACTTGAAGGTAACATTATTGTGACTGGAGCAGGTTCTGAAAAGAATTGGTGCTACTACTACTGAAGATATGAGTTTAAATTTCTCTGGTCTTGATATAAAACATGATAAAAAATACTGGAGATGTAAAAATCTATAAAGATAATAAATTGGAAAAACTGAAATAGTAAACTATAATGAGACAGGTCAACAACCAAGAACTGTAGATGCAAACTCTATTGGACTTTACTTTAATACTTCTGGTGAATTTAAAACAAAAATCCTATAAGAAACTTAGCAGTTCTAACTGATGAAGCAGATTTCATTATTGGTGCAGAAGCAGCAAAGAGAACTACAAAGTAAATATATAGAAATAAATGATCCACAAATGTTGAAACCATATAGAGAAACTATAATGTATAACCCTAGAATTAGAAAAATGGAATACATATTCAGGTTCTTTAACTTGGATTGCAACTTCTGTTTTAGATTCAGCAACAGCCCTTCCAGAAAAAGTATATTTAGCAAAAATTCCATATACAACTTTTTGCTGGAGATGAAGCTAAACCTGTTGCAGTTACAGATACTATAATTTCTTAGATGGATTAGAACAAAGATATGGAGTTGAAGAGTTAGGAACTAGAGAAAAATCAATTATTCCAAAAACTAAACTCTATAGGAAACAATGAAGAAGTTCTATTCTATCAAGCAATTGATGAAATGATGGGACATCAATATGCTAACACTCAACAAAGAGTAGAAGCAACTGGTAATATTTTGGATAAAGAATTTAACTACCTAAGAAATGAATGGTCTAATCCATCTAAAGATTCTAACAAAGTAAAAAAACTTTTTGGAACTAAGGAGAATATAAAACAAATACAGAAGGAGTAATTGACTACAAGAATAATGCCTATGGAGTAGCCTATGTTCATGAAGATGAAACTGTAAGACTTGGTGAATCTGCTGGTTGGTATACAGGTATAGTTCATAATACATTTAAGTTCAAAGACAATGGCAACTCTAAAGAAGAACAATTACAAGCTAAAACTTGGAGTCTTTAAATCAGTTCCATTTGATGAAAATAATAGTTTGAATTGGACAATATCTGGAGATGTTTTTGCAGGATATAACAAAATGAACAGAAAAATTCTTAGTAGTTGATGAAGTATTCAATGCAAAGGAAAATACCACTCATATGGACTAGGATTAAAGAATGAAATATCTAAAGAGTTTAGATTGAATGAGGACTTTACTTTAAAACCATATGCAGCATTAGATTTAGAATATGGAAGAATTTCTAAAAATAAAGGAAAAATCTGGTGAAATGAGATTGGAAGTTAAATCTAATGATTATTTCTCAGTTAAACCTGAAATTGGATCTGAACTTGCTTTATAAACATCATTTTTGGAAAATAATTCACTAAAAAGTCGCTATTGGAGTGGCTTATGAAAATGAATTAGGAAAAGTAGCTAATGGTAAAAATAAAGCTAAAGTAGCTAGAACAGGTGCTGACTATTTTAATATCAGAGGTGAAAAAGAAGATAGAAAAGGAAATGTTAAAACAGATCTTAATATTGGATGGGATAACCAAAAAGTAGGAGTTACTGCTAACATAGGTTATGACACTAAAGGCGAAAACCTAAGAGGTGGAGTAGGATTAAGAGTTATATTCTAGTAAATATAGATTATTATTTCTCTAAGAAGAAGGCTGAGAAATCAGCCTTCTTTTTACTAATAAAATTACTTTTTTTATCAGATTTATACAGTACTATTTTTACAACTAATATGTTGATATCATTGACAAAAATATATATTTTTGTTATAATAAAATAACTAATAAAAATTTATTTACTTAAGTAAAATTTAAGGCAATTTAGATACACTAGTAGCATTAATTAACTAAAGAAAAATTTAAAAATTTAAATAAAAATTTCAGGGGAGAAAAATGGTAAATAATTTATCTACAGTTGAAAAGAATTTACGTTCAATTGCTAAAAAGATATGAAAATGTAAAATATTCAGTTGGACTTGCAGTCCTTTTTGATGAAAGGAACAAGTGCATTTTCTGATGATAATAAAATACAGGAAATAGAAAAACAAAAAGATATTTTTAACTGATGCTAAAAAGAAAAAGCAGAAGTAAAAGAAACTAAGAAAAAGAAAAAAAGCTACACAAAAATTAAAAAGCTTCTTGGACAAATGTACAATTTGGAGCTAATGATTTGTATAGCAATTTTTGTTACACCAAAAACTAAAGTGGATAAAGCTTCAATAGTAAAGAGTGAAAAATACTATTTTACTAGCTAGTGCAGACAATAACATAAGTTTACCTACTTTTTCTAAAATTTCATCTGATATAGAAGAAACTTATGCACCTACAATAGAAGAAATAAACACAAACAGAGGAAACTTAAGAAATTCAATAGGAAATTTGCAAGAAAAATAAATAATGCTAGAGCTGAAAAATGCTAAAGAAGTTCAAGGTTTAAAAATTAGAGTTAGTTCAACTTATGGAACAAGGAGATCAAGTAGTTAAATCACCTTGGTCATCTTGGCAATTTGGAGCTAACTATATGTACAATAATTGAATGGAGCATATAAAGGAAGAGGAGATAAACTAGCAGAAGGATCTATAATAAATAGATCAGCTAATTCTCTTGATCCTCTAGCTAAAAATATAGCAGTTCCAGATTTAAAATCTTTCAATTACAATATAACAAACTTGAATATTATGGAGGAGCCAAATGCAACTATTACTATAAATCCTAAATTTACACCTGTTATTATAGAAAAATCCTGAACTAAATATTCAAGAAAAAGATTTATTTGGTTTTACCTTATTTTAAAGACAGAAATATAACAATTCCTAAAAATTCCAACTCTTGTAAATCCTTTCGTTTCAATACCTCGTTCTTATAGATTTAGAGGAGCTTGGATCAATGGAGTTAATGGAGTTTATTCATACTGGCACACAGATAATTCTATTGGACAGACTCGATGGAAACCTATACCAAACATCTGTAGAAAAAGGGAGAAGTCTTAAAAAGAAAGTGGGGAGCTGTAAATAATATTCAATTAAAAAAATTATCAAAGAGGGCAGATACAAGTAAGAGCTATAAACAGAGATGTTGGAGTTGAACCTCCAGAAAATGCTAATATCACTAATGATGAACCTACATTTTTATGTCACTTGAAGATATTCCGTATTCATATTTTTGGAAAAAGATAAAATATTGCTACCATTAATGAAAGTGAACTTGAAAGTTCAAATAGTATTCTTATACATTTTGAAACAGAAGGAAATACTAATGATAAATTTGATAAGTTAAAAACAGATGGACATATAACAGAAGAAGAATTTAATGAAATAAGAAAGTATACTACTGATACTGATTTTAGAAATGATGATGGTGGAGAACTATACCATGTAAATAGGGAAATGTAGAATTAGGTGGAAGAAGTGTAAGATATATTCAAACAACCTTTGCTTGAGGGACTTGGAAAAAGAGTAAACCTTATAGAAAAATCGTGGAAGCATTGTTGGTATGAACTATGAGGAAGGAAATATTAAGACTCATTCAAATGTAATTTTCCTTTATGGACCTGATACAGATCCTAACTATACAGGAACTCAACATATTTATGCCAATAATAAAACTGGTAAAAATAAGTCTGTATGGAGAAAAGTCTTATGTTGGTGTCTTTACTGCAGATGGAGGACAGTTAGGACGTGGTGATGTATCTTTCATAAATGATGGTGAAAGTAAATCTATATGGTAGATCCAATGTTGGTTTATATATAGCAGAAGATGACCGTGGAAAATTAACTACAAAATCTAACTTTATTATGAACAAGCCTATAAATCTTCAAGGAGATAATTCTACTGCCTTTTATGTAGAAAATAGTGGTGAGGGGCTAAAGAACCCATTGAACACTGTCAGATTTGTAATAGGGAGCAAAAAGATAACACTACAATACCAACTTATGTTCCTAAAAATAGTCTTCTTAATCCAGCAAATATAAAGAAAAGCTTATCATAATAAAGAATATAATGATGAAAAATTTAGCTGAAGAAATATTTGGAGTTATTTTTAAGAAATTCTAATGCTGAATTACATCTAAAAAGTTCCTCAATTAGAAATTGAAAGATTTTGCTAAAAATCAGTAGGACTTCATGCCAGAGAGGGCTTAATTAAAGTCACTGAAGGAAATATAGAAATTAAAGGTGGAGAAAAATAACACAGCTATTTCTGCTGACGGTGGAAATATTGATTATACAGGAAATATAACTATAAAAGAATCCTCATTGGATGGAGATACAGGAAATAAAAAGGGAA
>BNJV01002916.1_pt1 | contig 76183 bp, 85 predicted proteins | sample 8540591 | NCBI WGS metagenome assembly BNJV01 (sample SAMD00202457, study PRJDB9452) | human saliva metagenome | host: Homo sapiens | reverse complement strand
TTTTTTTATTGTTCTCAGGAGTTGCTGGAGGGAAAAAGAGGAAGGAATAAAAAAAGTGAAATAAAAAAAGCAAAAAAACCGCTTGACGATAACTAACTAAAGAGTTATAATATAAATGTAGTTGAGAGAGGCAAGCTCTTCCCTCAACACTAAACAAGCAGCTGTGAACAAGAAAAACCTTGACGCAACTAGCTATAGATGATAAGATAAATTCCTTTGCCAGAATGGCCAAGGAGAAGAAGGAGAACATAACATGGCAAAAATTGAATTAGGTCTAGTTTCAGGCCGTCACCCTCTTCCAGTTGAAGATTATATTTTCCAGGAAGGAGACATTACCTTCCCTATTAACCCAAGCCAACTAGGTCAGTTGGTCGCTAAAAAGTTCAATGACTTGGGAGTTGAACCACAAACTGGAGACTTTGTTGTTTACGTCACTGGCTTGACTCCAGCAACCACAGCAGTGATTAGAACATGTCTTACAAATGGGCATTTGCTGACTCTTAAACACTATGATCGTGATAGTGATAGTTGGATTGATGATCCTATTCTTACAGCCTCTATGGTGAATATGGACACTGAAATCCCAACCTGGTTAGCATGTCCATAAGACGCTGGGAAACAATGTCTGTCCAAGACATAAAAACTAGGAAGGTGAAAAACTTATTAGAGTAAGGACAAATACACAAAAATCTTACCTAGTAAGCGAGTAGGACTGCTCAATGGCAGGCAGTATAAAAAAGACTTGTATAGAGTCTAGTAGTGCGCAATACTAGAGCCATCGCTGGTGTAGCCAAGAATTGGATAGGCTTCGTTTGTTAGTAACATACGAGATAGGCAGGTTCGAATCCTGTGGCCAGAATAAGATATAATAGGCAATAGACAAAAGGAGAAAAATAATGGCAATTACTAATTACGTTCATGAAAATATCGCTGGAACTGGATTAAAATGGCATCCAGTGACAGACGAGGGGGATGTTTTATACTACCCTTGCGGTGAGAACCTTGAAGATGTCAAGGCGTTTGTGGAAGCGTGTGGCGATTTAATCGCTGACAAGCTGGCAGACGAAGATAATAACTATGGGCTAGCATTTTACGCCTGTGGTTATGACGGCAAGGCCCAACAAGACTTCATTGACAGTTGGGCAGAAGAAGGCGTGTCAGTATTTTAGACACGCAAGGGAGAAAAAGATGGTAGTTAGAGTGATAATCTACGCTGTTGTTATTGTATCTGCAACGCTCTTTATGTTGGTGACTCTAAATGAGATGATAAAGCGTAAAAGTAAGGCTCCCACGTCATATAGGAAAGCGCCACTTATTTCTATTTTAGGAGGCCCAAGCCATTACTATGTAGAAAATTACTATGGCGGCAAGTTTGCTCTAGTAGAAGCTGCTTTACTTCCTAAACTAGAAGGGCGTAAGGATTCTTTAGGAACTCCCCTCTTTATCCGTCCGATGCACGGAGAAGAGAATTGGGATAAAACGATTAATCACGAAGAGCAATTTGATAAGATCTATTGTGTGCTAGATGAAAGCAACATTGAAGACTTCCTAGCGGATTGACCAAGGAGGATAAATAATGACATCAGAACAGCCTGACACATTAGATGCCCTTTATTCAGGTGGTATGCTTACAGGAAAGGTTATTTTGGGGGTAATAACGGTACTTTTATTCTGTCGTTACTATGAATTTGTAATGTCAAATATCGCAAAGAACCCACGGTATGCCTTTGCCCACCCTATATCATTTGGTAAGAAACAGACACTACTGAACAAGTTCTTTTGGTTTGTAATGACACCGTTTCTGCTAGTCAGACTAACCATGTATATCATTTCGGTTATAATGGTTTATTTCTAGCCCCCAGCCCCAAGAAGGGGCTTTTTTGTTACCAGCAAGGAGTAACTACTAAGAAAACCCCTATAAAATGCTCTCAGCGTCTCAGATAGCCCAAAAAACGCCTATGTCTTATCACCCAAGACCGATAAGACCACAGACAAAATCACACGCTTAAAATGGTTTATAAGAGTCATCACGCGCGTGATTTTTTATTTTCACAAAACGAGCATAATCCAAAAAGGCCAGTGCAAATGCACTAGCCTTTTTTTTGTTGTTATGAAACCCCCAGGACCAAAGAGGTCGAAGGGCGCATCAATCTAAAAAAAGAAAAAAAGATTGCTGTTGTTTTGTGCCATAGAGGACACGTTATGAAAAAAGTATAAGTCCGTAGGTTGCTTAAGCCTACAAAAGATATTATACCAGTCAAATCGGAAATAAACAAAGTGATATGACCTAAAGCAAGGGAAAGCAAACTAAAACAAAGGAAACCGATCTTAAACACCGAGCATATTAAGTCTATACCAGGCATATAAATACTGCCAAGGTAAACCAAACTAAAACACCGATAAAGTAGTGAAAAACAAAATGCGAAATGATATTTTCGAAATTCGCCATATTGATCTATATATAGTGTGCTAAAAATCATCCGATTAGTAACACAAAATAACGAAAGGGGACTTATGCAAATGTAATAGGTATATCAATCAAACTTGAAATGTCATCTTACTGCTCGAAAAGTGACTATCTTTTAGAATAAAAAAGAGTCTAATAGGCATGAAAGAATTTTTATGGTTTCAATAATTTTCTTTTTCGCAGCAAAAATCAAGCATAATAATGTTGGCAAAAAAAGTGTGGATTTTATGGCAGAATTTATAAGACGTACTAAAGTTAGTTTTAAGATGGCGTGCTAAAAATCGGCTAGAATAAAGAGCACAAAAGCTACGGAAAAAGAAAAACTTTTTATGGTTTCAATAATTTTCTTTTTTAAAAATAAAATCGAGCATAATAAATTTGTACCAGGAAAGGAGCCATTTATGGCATATTTGATAAAAGATTTGTTGAATGTAGTGATTCAACACAGCAGTAGTTTACTAGAAATTGTAGAGTGGGTAACATTACTAATCGCTGTCATTACTTTGTTTGGAGAGGTGTTTGTTGTTTGTGGATCGTCTAAATATGACGCTAAACATTGTATTCGTAAGAAAGCACCAAATGAAGGAGCGTTGATTATCGCACTTGATTTAGTTATTAAAAGCGATACACCTGCTACGGGGACGCTGACGCAATAAAAAAGCCTGCCAGGGGAAAAGGGCCAGCGCGTGAAGAACTGTCTACCAGGAGGTAATAAAGGCTATATCAGATGCAACTGGCAGGTATTCTATTCGGGAAAAGGGGTTTTTAATCGATGCGACTGCGTACCCCCTTTAGGCCTTTTTACGCTTTTAAGGTATTCAATTGCAACTGGTGGGGGTTCTATTCTCGCACTTTGCAAAAATTTGTGTCAGATCCCTCTCAAAAAGGGGTTTTTATTCTCACACTTTGAAAAATTTGTGCTTTTTTTCTTTGCCAAATTTGCGTTAGTTTCGACAAATTTGTGTCAGACTTTGCAAAAATTTGTGCTTTTTCTCGGAAAAAAAGGGGTTTTTTTAATCGATGCGACTGCATCCCACTTTTTAGGTCTTTTAACGCTTTTAAGGTATTTAATTGCAACTGGTGGGGGTTCTATTCTCGCACTTTGCAAAATTTGTGCTTTTTTCTCGGAAAAAGGGGTTTTTAATCGATGCGACTGCATCCCACTTTTAGGTCTTTTAACGCTTTTAAGGTATTTAATTGCAACTGGTGGGGGTTCTATTGCAACTGGCTGGTATTCTATTCGGAAAAAGGGGTTTTTAACAAACAAAAAAGCACCTGGGGGAGATTACCCTGGGTGCTTTTAAGACGATCACAGACTGGAATTAGTGAAGGTTAGTAGGAGGTGTCTCTGGGATTTTAAGGAGATAATCCGAGAGACTAGAAATTTATTGATTTACAGGGTAGGCGGATAAGGCCTACAACGCTATTATATCAACCCTTTGTCAGATGAACAAAGAGAGAATAATTAGAAGTCAGCCAATCCAAGAAATGGGCCTGATCCTGGTTAACTACCTAGACTAAACACCTCATCAACTACCAGGCTGCGCGTGGAAGTCTTTCTAATCTCAAATTTTACAATATCAGCCGTAGTTAGAGTAAAAAAAGGAATAACAAAAGACCAAGGAAAGGCAGTCCCTGGTCTTTTGCCGTACCTGAAAAAGCACGGAGTCAACCAGGTACAAAGAAAAGTTTGATTTATGAAGTAGGCTAATAACCTACGAGGATATTATAGCATAAATACGTAATTGATATCTCCTCTTTAAACCAGGTTAAAAAAGTTAGTAAATGCTGAAAGAAGCACCAGCAAGCGTAAGCACTTCATAAGGCATCAATCAACAAGCCCCTAAGTTCAGACACAAAAAAAGCTAGGGAGAAAAAGAAACCTAGCTTTTTAATATGGTACTCTCAAAAAATTCCCTTTAGGAGATTAGGATTGTGAGTGAGAGTCGATAAGTCTCTAAGCATTAAGGATAACAAAGAGACTGGAAAAAGTTAAAGAGTAGGTGGATTAAGCCTACAAAGGTATTATAGCAGGTTTTTGGAAGAAATCTATAAGATTTCAAATAGCTATTTGGCGCGTGACTAAGACCAGGGTAAATAGCCTCAAAAAACACCTAAAAACTAACACCTTTCAAGGTGTTTTTTGTTTTACCATTACTTAAAATCAACCTAAAAACAAAGAAAATTTAAGAATATCCTTGTAGCATCCCTCTTTCCATGCTATACTGAAGATGGTTTTAATGAATAAATGTTAGCGCTGGAGTGGTTACTAGCGTTATTTTTTTGCCCTAAAGGTCAGATAAAGTCAGATATTACCAGATGAAAGTTATTACTAGCTGAAAAGTCATTAATATCAAGCAACTAAAGGAGTCCTAAAGTGATATTTCTATTAATAGTTTTCAATCCACAGTTATTCTTTGACAAATGTTTAAACATAGTATAAACTATAAGAAGACTTAAGGAGAAATAAAATGGCTATGAGTAAAACCGTCCTGACAGAGACGAAATCTGTCCGCAAGTGGGGAAATGGGTTAGGTGTGCTTATCCCAGCAAAGGTTGCAAGCACTCTAGACCTGACAGCAGGTGATAACCTTGTAATGCACCTGACTGACCAGAACACCTTGGTACTGGAAAAAAAAGAGGAAAAACGTCCAGTGCCAACCTTTAACATTCGTGATATCGCTGAAAAACATGATTTTCAGCTGATAAATAAAAATCATAGGAAGCCCATTGACATAGAGCCAGTGGGAAGAGAGGTTTTCTAATAAATGAATAACTTATTCATTAAAACCAACCCAGACGAACAGCCATCAGATGCTGTTTCAAGCCAGACCATGCAGGAGAAGACATATTATCGGAACCTGGAACAAGGTGATATCATCAAGCTCGATGTAACCACGTCTAACCAACGAGGGAACCGAGAGAAGAAATACTATCATCCAGCCGTGATCATCAGTAATAACCTAGCAATTTGTGTTACTGGTTTAGCTAAGGCAGTGCTTGTTCAATCAGTCAATTTTGATGATGACTTGACGGTAGCTTTAACCACTACAGCAGATAACCCACATGTCACTGGTTATGCAGAACCATTTCAGGAACACTCTTTTGACTTGGCAGCAAGGCCTTACAAGTATTTTGGGAAAGTCACTGAAGATGAAATCCTGGAAATTCTTGGTAAGCATAACATGCTGACAGAAAGACTGTAAAAACGAGCACCCAACGGGTGTTTTTTCTTTTTATCAAAAAGCCTCCAGCTTTTTCTAAGTCAATACGAATAGATAAGCAGGAGGACAGAAAATGATCACTATAAAACGAGTAAAAATAGACCACTATGGCCGCAGCACTTATGGCCCTGAAGTCTGGTGCCGTGTCTATATTGAGTATCGAGGTAAGTTCTATAAGCTCTTTCAACTGATACAGACGGATAGAATACTGACCGAGGAAGAAGCGACTGTAATCATTGCTGGTCGTTATCAAGAGCTGTCAGACCACTACGCACGTGCAATCTTTGACTAGCCTATATTATCGCATTTAAACGCCTTAGAACCACATTCACGCGCGTGATAAACTTAAACCCAAGCCAGACTAACTGAAGCTATAAAGAGCATAAAAAAAGAGCGGTTAACTACTCCGCTCAGCCGTTTAGGAAACTTCAACCAATCCCGTTGTCATGAGGAGACAAGGACAAATCCTAATCGACAATAGCTATTATACCATACTGGCCAAAGCTATCCCAGCACACGTTCCATCAAGTCAACCCATGTCACTCCCTTACAACGGGCCATGAAATAAGTTAAGCTACCCTTATCATCAAAGATAAAGGAGTAACACCATGACAACGTTATATCACAGTTACAGCTATACACCCTATGAGAACGCCTCTATAGAGCCGTATAACTACCCTGAAGGACAAGTAATCACTAGAGAGCTGATAGAAGATACAGTAGCATATCAAACCGAAATTAGGGAGCTAATACGCTACGAGGAAACAGACCGCTTTGGAATCGCAGAAATATATCCTTATGGTGCTGATGATCAACCAGAATATTTTGATCGATTGCTGACTTACCTGATTGAAGAAAAGCTATTAAGCGACTCCAGCCAGTTCCTAGCTATCCTAGAGGATAGTTACAAGGCTGGCAAGCTATCGCTAGACCAAGCACCATCCCAGGGTTATCTTTGCTTAGTCAACGACAAGCAAGCTAAAAATGGCATAGGTTATCTAACAACCATGACGCAACAAGAACTAGAAGCCTATCTATCGCCTTACAAGGCCGAAATCATCAAAGAGGGGATAGATAGAGAGGTGAAGGAGCGTATAAGGTCTTAAATGCTCACTAGAGGCCCAAAAAGGGCCTTTTTTGCGTGCGAACGACTTTTCTGGTCCGATAACACTACCTCAAAAGAAGATGCTGGCTATAAGCCCCTATTAGGGATAATAAAGCAATCAAAGAGAAGGGATAACTCACGCGCGTGGTTTAAATTACCTGAAATCCACAAGGAGGGTTTACTTTTATTCTGTACGTGGTATGATAAAAAACGTAGGTACGTGATGCAATAAGCACGCCTACACTGTCGTCCTTTGCTAATTAAATATAAAGAAAGAGGTATTCTTATGGCAAAAGCTGTAAACCGACGTTCTATCGTCGAAAAACTTAACAAACACGGTTACGAAGTTGTTCGTACCAATCAACTCTTCGAACTCTTTAGTAACGAAGAAGGGAAGGCGTTCCCCCTTGCGAAAAACGCCCCCGTTCACCAGGGGACTCTGAAACGTATCGCTGCCGTTACTGGCATCGATTTGCTTTCTGAGTAAGGTAACAATAAACCATAAGTATCACAGCTTATGGTTAAAGAAGGAAAAGCGGTTATACCGCTAAGAGCAGTAACGGTACTGCTCACCGAAATTGCGTGAGCGTTCTGTTACTGTTTAAACGATGACTAAAAAAATGCCATATTAAAGAACTCGCTTTATATTTTAAGAACGACAGTAGTCCCAGGTTTAGCCTGGGACTTTTTTTGTATATCTTAAACCGATAACATAACCTAATTAGAACTCTGATGATACACCCTTGTAAAGGGATAAGATAGCCTATAAAGAGCCACTTTATATCAGGCTTGTGACAATATCCTATAAAAGTGTATGTAATACCTAGAGAAAAGGTTATAAAGACAAGAAGGGGTTGACTTTATATTACACATATACTCTAATATAAGTGTAAGGCTAATTAGCCGACAACATGGCAGTATCAGAATCACATAAACAATGCGACAGAAGAGGATCTAAAGGAACTTCAGGCCCTAATTCTGAACGCTTAAAGGAGGAATCAGAATGAAAGTATCTTATGAGTCAGAAGAGTTAATTGAAGAGGTCCTGGAAGATATCGAGTTATTTGGTGAGGAAGATGAAGTATTTGCCATATACTCTTATTTTGAGGTGGTAGATGGTCGAAAAGTTGACGCTGAATTTATCACAGACTATTTCTCAGCAACTGAACCTGTTAGGGAGAGCGCAGGCCTACCCTGGGATGCAGAAGATGAACAAGAGTATCAAGACCAATTAAAGCAGTGGCAGAAGCTTTATAAACAGTTAGAACAACTTAAATATGAACGACTAACGTTAGGAGAGCTACTTAAGCGACTAGAAGAACAAAACAGAATATTTTAACCAGGAGAGAGTGGCCACGTCGTCGCTCTTTTTTGTTGTCATGCTGACATTGCCTTTAAACAGCAAAGTTGCGCGTGTTATATCTACTTAAAAAACAAATACGCAAAAAAAGTGCGCAAAAACTATTGACAAGAATGGAGATATGGTGTAATATATAATTATAAGACGTGCATAAATTGTACGCAATAAATTCTTATTAAAGAAGGTGATTAGTATGGGTTTTATGCCCAAGCGACGCGATGTCGCAAAAGTGTTGAAAAAACACAATTTTAAAAGCGTTAGGTTCAATGGGGACCATGAGATTTTCAAAAACGATGAAGGTATCACATTCCCCTTACCTAAAGACAAAACAATCCCTAAAGGCACCCTAAAACGTATTTCCCAGGCTACTGGAATTGATATGTTTAGAGAGCTTGGTGCAGGCAACAAGGGAAAGAAAAAAGGCTAAGCCAATCACAATAAACGAAAGGAGGAGTGATAAAATGACTAATCAAGCGACAACTGTTAACACTAGCTAGTTGTCTGCTATTATGGCAGACACTGGAGCAACAAACTAATCACACTAATCACCCACAAAAATAAATAAATAGAAAAATAATTAGTAACTACTAACAGGAGAGGGGCCAACAATGAAAAAGCATTACCCAGCTATTATTAGCTACGATGCAGAAGATGAGAGATACTATGCTGATTTTCCAGATTTTGAAGGTAGCTTATTTACGGATGCCGAAACTTACGAAGAGATTCTTACACGCGCAGAGAGCGTCTTAAAATTAATGGTCTTGGAATATCTCGAAACTGGCCGAGAGCTACCAGAACCAGAATTTTCTAATAAAGCTCAAGACGGTGAAACAATCGTTTCAGTAGGTGTTTGGCTTACACCGTTACAGGACAAAGCAGCTCAGCAAATTGTTCGCAAGAATACTTCTTTGCCTCGCTGGTTAGCTATCGAAGCAGCAGATGCTGGCTATAACTTCAGTGAGGTCTTAAGATTCGCCTTGTTGGAGAAATTAGGCTATTCCCTTCAGGAGGGACAATACCACAAAGCGGAACCAGCAAAGGTAAATAAATAACAAATCACGCGCTAGATCGATACCGAAACAACGAGAGAGAAAATCCCTGATAAGGGAATAACTCAAGATGACAGGGAAACACCCTGGAACAACCTGGTTGCGCGTGCGCTAAGAGACGGATAAAGGAGGTAAACTGATGCCGTTTATAATAGAGGCCGAGAGATATGAACCCCTGGATTATAACGCTATACTTGCTTATATGATTCAGCTCCCTATCTTTAAGAGTCCAGATAAGCGCCTAGAGTATTTTTTTCTCGGTGGATTAATCACTTAAAAGCCATTGATGACGAAATGGCAAATGCCCGTCTTGTGGTTAAGTCGCTGGAGTGTTTCAGCTTCCCTATCTCTTTCGACGCTGTCCAGGTACGCATTCAGTTCAATATCGATGCCATATCTAAACTGGTAGAAGATAAACAAGAAATAGCGATCCCTTTAGATATGTTCGGCCCAGAACGAGGGCAAATCAATTACACTCCAATCGTAGACGATGAGTCTTATAAAGTGACAGAGCCCCCGACAATCCTGGTAGCTGCTATTAGAAATGATCCTGGTAGAAAGGGAGTCGTAATTGACGGGAACCACCGCCTTGCAGGTGCTATGGCAAATGGCTTGGAGTCAGTTAATGTCAAATATCTGGGGGACAAGTTCTTATCTAGACACCCAGAGGCCTTTGTCACTGCCTGGGACCACGCCTTCTATACGTTTATCAATGAAACGATATCTCTACACGAATGTATAGACGATGGTTTGTTAAATGATAATCAGGCAATCGACCATTCTTACCTAGCTAGAGACGTAGGCCGTAAGTTCTAGAAGCAACCCTAAAAAGGTTGCTTTTTTAGTATTTATTTACATGAAACTATTGACTATAACTAAATAAAGAGTTATAATATAACCAGAGTTAAGAGCGGCAAACTCTTAACGATAACACTAAACAAGGAGGCCGTAAGATGGCACGTAAATATTCAGGATTCAATAGCAAAGAAGAATTTGTATTCTCAGAGTTTGATGAAAACTATAAATACAAAGGGTTTAAAGCTGAGCAAGTTAAAAAACTCAGCAATCAATATAAAGAGCTAGTGGGCCAACATGTTTCAGAGGATGGTAATAACGCTGTTTTGAAAATTGCTGCTGGCCACGTCTTCAAAACAAGATACGGTTATGGCGTTATTGTCGATGCTACCCACGTTGTCTTTATTAAAGACTGGCAGGTTTGGGGCTTAAGCCGTGATCAGCAAAGTTATATTATTAATTTCAATCGGGATTATTACCAGGTGAAAGAGTACGGGGATTTTCCCGACTTTGAGCACTATGAGGACCTTAAAGATTCAGACCTTGCGACATTTGACCAGGTAGTGGCCGTTGCTAAGCAGCAAGAAGAAGCTTATAACAATCCCGAGAAAACAAACCACATTGACGGATTGGGGCTAAGCTTTAACTGGAAATAATAGGGGGTGATAACTATGATTCAATCATTTGTCACAACCCAGGAACAAGAAAAGGTGCTTCAGGACTATTTAGAAGGTCAGTTAAGGAACGCCTTAAAGATGGCCAGAATTACCGTTGAAAATCCCTTCCTAGGGGGTATTCAGCAGGTGCTGCTAATTGATGATAGTTACTTTGTTAGCCATTACAACTTCAATCTTCGCTATAGTGAGCTGTTAGAACGCCTGGAGGTGTCCTGTGATAAGAAATACAAGACCTCTAGAGAGTTTTATGAGGGAGAAGAAAAGGACAGTCTTCGCCCCTTGTTTAGCAGTATTATTCTGGTAGACGGGAAAGAAGGCTATTCGAACCTTACCGCATGGTCGGTTTTAGAGGAACTAAGGGGATGCGATATAAAACTGGTCCCCCTAGCTAAGGCTGAGCTGACTTATACTAAAAACCGCTGGAGCGGACAAAGGGCAAGCCATGAGCTATATTGCACAACGCTAGCAGTGCCTTCAGTTATTGCTGAGTGCGATAAGCAAGGTATCTGGCATGATTGGGCTTATTATGGTGATGACTTTGGAGTTATCGCAGTATCTAGAGAGCAGGAACGAAAAAAAGAGGTAGTGAGAGAGGAAGAACGCTTTTTGTGGTTTAAAAACAAAAAGAAATCAGCATTACTTACAAGGACTATAAACCTCTAGATAGTGCCCAGGAATTAGTCTTTAAAGAGCTAGCAGAATACTTTGAGCAAAGACTGTTAAGAGAGGTCTTGAAATTGATCGATAAGGAACTTGAAAAGTTGGTACAGCCTATGAGCAAAGAAGAAGTAAAAGCGATTTTAAGGGTAAGTCAAGCATAAGGCACAAGATACAACCAAGATATAAGATACAGTCAAAATACAAGATACAACCAAAGCATAAGACACAACCGAGGTATAAGATACAGTCAAGGTATGAAATACAAGGGGGCGCGTGCTTATAGTGATGACAAACAGATAAAGAAAAACCTCTTCAGCAATTGCTGGAAGGGGCTTTTTGTTGCCTTAAAAATCAATGGTTAAACTAGCATTTTTGAAAGCGCTACAATTATTTGTCAAAATGATTATCCTAGATAACGACCAAACAAGGTCATATCATCCCATAGCACCCCTAAAAGTAGCTTTCAACGGCATAGGGTGGGTGTTTAGCCGTCCTATCAATTACAAGGGCTTATATAAGCCTTATATGAGCATATCAGCCCGTTAAATATCCAAAGCACGCGCCACGTGGTCGACGCTATCAAGTACCATTACAAGCTTTTAGGCTTGTAATGGCAAAAGAGCTAACCTTTTGGGGTCAGCTCTTTTGTCTGTTCTAATATTTTCAAGGTAGACGATTGTGAGAGTTTGGCGAAAAGCCCAGACGTTTTCTGGTAAGCTTTAACCCCCTCTAACGCCCTATAGTAGCTTGTTTCCTGTCCACTGGGTCTATTGGTATGCTACTAGAGTAGCAAGACACTACAATAGCCCATAACAAGCCTATAGGCGATTATAAGGACAAAAGCAGGCACTGGCACGCGCCACGTGTCAGAAAAACACTTGATTCACCTTTTTCAAAGCTTTTGGGTTTTCAAAAGGTCAGAAACGCCCTAGATAACGGTCTTTACCGTCCATACGGCTATTTATTCCATGTTTCCTTGGTAGCAAGTAACCTAGGGCTGTTTTATTACTGGCGTGCGAGTCTCAGGCTTTCAAGCCTTACAACTCGAACACCTAGTATAAATCCGCCTAGCTTACTACAAGGAACTTTCACGGCATAAAACGCCTAGTGACTGTGCTTTTCGATGTTTTTCGAGGTTCTTTAGATTCCTCTTTGCGATTTTCAGACGCTTTTGGGCTTGCCATTTTTGATTTGTGGGCTTTGACGTTTGCCATGCTACCCTTCAGCATAAGTGGTGAAAGTAGCAGTAAGCCCAGCACAACAACGATAAAATAGATGCTCATAACCTTTTCTCTATGCTATACTGTAAAGAGGGTAACAGAAAGGGGCGGTAGCCCTCTCTGCTACGTTCCCTAGCCTTGCTCAATTTCTTGTTCTTGTCTCTTCTTCTCGTATTCTAGCTCGAGAAGAGAAGCCTCGGCGTTTATTTTTCTCGCTTCGGCTTTCGTCTTTTCTCGGTTTTCCTTACTGTTACTGTATCTAACAGTAAGGAACAAACCGTAGACGGTCAAGATTCCTTGAGCAAGGTCTTTGAGTAACTCAAAGACTTGCATAGATTTCTCCTTTCCTTATTGATATAACTATTATAACTCTTTATATAGTATTCGTCAAGTGGTTTTTTGGTAAAAACAAGGGAAAAGTGCAATTTTTTTGTGCAATAAGAGAGTGCGAAAAGCTATCAGATTGATAGCTTTTTTTGTTGTCTAATCCTCTAAAAAAAGCAGAAAGATGTTGACGAATAATAAATAAAGTGTTACAATATAGATAGTTAAGGAACGGCAAAACCTTAACAACAACACTAAACAAATAGGGGGTAATTATGTATAACGTAATTACAGAGGAAACAACCTCACCACGCCAACGCTTAATGTGTCGTGGTGTAGAAACACTGACTGACCAAGAGATTTTGGCATTAATCTTGGGCAGTGGCGAGCTTAATGACTTAGAGGTTGCTGAAAATGCCCTCGATAGCATGGCAAGTTTGGAAGATTTGGAACGCTTATCTTTCAAACAGTTAGGGGCTATCGGTATCGAGGATTTTAAGGCGTTGCAAATTAAAGCGATGCTGGAACTGTCTAAAAGGGTAGAAAAGGCTGGCATGGAGCGGACAGAACGCATTATGTCGAGCAAACAGATGGCACGCCGTATGATGTTAGATATTGGCGATAAACGTCAAGAACATTTAGTAGCTATCTATCTTGATACGCAGAACCGTATTATTCAACAAAAAACGGTGTTTATTGGGGGTGTACGTCGTTCAATCGCAGAACCCCGTGAAATTCTGCATTATGCTTGTCAACTTATGGCGACCTCTTTGATTGTGGCACACAATCACCCGTCTGGAGAGGTGTACCCTAGCCATAACGACCTTGATTTTACAGACAAGCTCAAACGTTCCTGCGATGATTTGGGCATTTGCTTTCTCGACCATTTAATTATCGGGAAAGGCACCTATTATTCTTTCCGTGAGGAGAGGGAAGATTTTGAAATTTAAGGGATAGCATAGGTTTTACCTATGCTATTTTTTTTATGTCATAAAGCAATAGAAAACCGATAAAAAAGAATATATAAGTATATTATTTATATCGAAAATAATATATACGAATATAAAATATTACAAAAGAATATAATGAGATAATGAAAGAGTTGACGAAATAAATAAAGTGTTATAATAAAGATAGTTAAGGAACGGCAAACCTTAACAACAACAAACAAAGGAGAATTGACAAATGGAATTAACAGATAGTCAATTTAAAAAGTTGCAGACGATTGGCAAACGTCTGTGTTCAACTCACCAAGGAGTGAGAACGCAACTAAATAAATATCACGTAATCGACAACGTTGGATATTTTACAAATACTCATGTAGCGTTCAAATTTAAGAACGGGATTATTAAAGAAGATATCCCTGTTAGCTCACTTGAGCAGTCGGATGGATATCCAAATGTTTCAAGTTTGTTTGACGGATTCCCAAAAGGAGAAGAGGTCACGATTTCAGTGAAAGATTTGCTTAAGCAAATCCGAAAAGAGAGAACAAATTATAAAAATGGAAGATGGATTGAATGTCTAAATAAGTATATCGATAAAGGTTTAATCCATTTAGTCGTAGATGAGCAAACTAAAAAAGTGGAGCTTATTCAAGGGACGAAGGAGGGAGTGTTTAATGTAGATTACAAAAATCTATATGAGATTCTGCTCATGGCAGACAGTCTCAAAATCAAAGAGATGACTTGTTATTTTCATGATGGCAAAAGGAAGGAGAGTATTAACATTCGCCCCATGCTGCTGGAGGGGGAAAAAATGGATGCTTTGCTGTGTCCAGTAAGAACTGCATAGAAAAACAAGAGGGCAAAATCTGCCCTCTTTTAAAATTAGCACGGGACGAGGACGAACCAGGGCGACGATCGAGACCAGGGCGGACGGGGAGGACTAGGGGGGGAACGCCTTCCTTCTTCGTTACTAAAGAGTTCGAAGAGTTGATTGGTACGAACAACTTCGTAACCGTGTTTGTTAAGTTTTTCGACGATAGAACGTCGGTTTACAGCTTTTGCCATAAGAATACCTCTTTCTTTATATTTAATTAGCAAAGGACGACAGTGTAGGCGTGCTTATTGCATCACGTACCTACGTTTTTTATCATACCACGTACAGAATAAAAGTAAACCCTCCTTGTGGATTTCAGGTAATTTAAACCACGCGCGTGAGTTATCCCTTCTCTTTGATTGCTTTATTATCCCTAATAGGGGCTTATAGCCAGCATCTTCTTTTGAGGTAGTGTTATCGGACCAGAAAAGTCGTTCGCACGCAAAAAAGGCCCTTTTTGGGCCTCTAGTGAGCATTTAAGACCTTATACGCTCCTTCACCTCTCTATCTATCCCCTCTTTGATGATTTCGGCCTTGTAAGGCGATAGATAGGCTTCTAGTTCTTGTTGCGTCATGGTTGTTAGATAACCTATGCCATTTTTAGCTTGCTTGTCGTTGACTAAGCAAAGATAACCCTGGGATGGTGCTTGGTCTAGCGATAGCTTGCCAGCCTTGTAACTATCCTCTAGGATAGCTAGGAACTGGCTGGAGTCGCTTAATAGCTTTTCTTCAATCAGGTAAGTCAGCAATCGATCAAAATATTCTGGTTGATCATCAGCACCATAAGGATATATTTCTGCGATTCCAAAGCGGTCTGTTTCCTCGTAGCGTATTAGCTCCCTAATTTCGGTTTGATATGCTACTGTATCTTCTATCAGCTCTCTAGTGATTACTTGTCCTTCAGGGTAGTTATACGGCTCTATAGAGGCGTTCTCATAGGGTGTATAGCTGTAACTGTGATATAACGTTGTCATGGTGTTACTCCTTTATCTTTGATGATAAGGGTAGCTTAACTTATTTCATGGCCCGTTGTAAGGGAGTGACATGGGTTGACTTGATGGAACGTGTGCTGGGATAGCTTTGGCCAGTATGGTATAATAGCTATTGTCGATTAGGATTTGTCCTTGTCTCCTCATGACAACGGGATTGGTTGAAGTTTTCCTAAACGGCTGAGCGGAGTAGTTAACCGCTCTTTTTTTATGCTCTTTATAGCTTCAGTTAGTCTGGCTTGGGTTTAAGTTTATCACGCGCGTGAATGTGGTTCTAAGGCGTTTAAATGCGATAATATAGGCTAGTCAAAGATTGCACGTGCGTAGTGGTCTGACAGCTCTTGATAACGACCAGCAATGATTACAGTCGCTTCTTCCTCGGTCAGTATTCTATCCGTCTGTATCAGTTGAAAGAGCTTATAGAACTTACCTCGATACTCAATATAGACACGGCACCAGACTTCAGGGCCATAAGTGCTGCGGCCATAGTGGTCTATTTTTACTCGTTTTATAGTGATCATTTTCTGTCCTCCTGCTTATCTATTCGTATTGACTTAGAAAAAGCTGGAGGCTTTTTGATAAAAAGAAAAAACACCCGTTGGGTGCTCGTTTTTACAGTCTTTCTGTCAGCATGTTATGCTTACCAAGAATTTCCAGGATTTCATCTTCAGTGACTTTCCCAAAATACTTGTAAGGCCTTGCTGCCAAGTCAAAAGAGTGTTCCTGAAATGGTTCTGCATAACCAGTGACATGTGGGTTATCTGCTGTAGTGGTTAAAGCTACCGTCAAGTCATCATCAAAATTGACTGATTGAACAAGCACTGCCTTAGCTAAACCAGTAACACAAATTGCTAGGTTATTACTGATGATCACGGCTGGATGATAGTATTTCTTCTCTCGGTTCCCTCGTTGGTTAGACGTGGTTACATCGAGCTTGATGATATCACCTTGTTCCAGGTTCCGATAATATGTCTTCTCCTGCATGGTCTGGCTTGAAACAGCATCTGATGGCTGTTCGTCTGGGTTGGTTTTAATGAATAAGTTATTCATTTATTAGAAAACCTCTCTTCCCACTGGCTCTATGTCAATGGGCTTCCTATGATTTTTATTTATCAGCTGAAAATCATGTTTTTCAGCGATATCACGAATGTTAAAGGTTGGCACTGGACGTTTTTCCTCTTTTTTTTCCAGTACCAAGGTGTTCTGGTCAGTCAGGTGCATTACAAGGTTATCACCTGCTGTCAGGTCTAGAGTGCTTGCAACCTTTGCTGGGATAAGCACACCTAACCCATTTCCCCACTTGCGGACAGATTTCGTCTCTGTCAGGACGGTTTTACTCATAGCCATTTTATTTCTCCTTAAGTCTTCTTATAGTTTATACTATGTTTAAACATTTGTCAAAGAATAACTGTGGATTGAAAACTATTAATAGAAATATCACTTTAGGACTCCTTTAGTTGCTTGATATTAATGACTTTTCAGCTAGTAATAACTTTCATCTGGTAATATCTGACTTTATCTGACCTTTAGGGCAAAAAAATAACGCTAGTAACCACTCCAGCGCTAACATTTATTCATTAAAACCATCTTCAGTATAGCATGGAAAGAGGGATGCTACAAGGATATTCTTAAATTTTCTTTGTTTTTAGGTTGATTTTAAGTAATGGTAAAACAAAAAACACCTTGAAAGGTGTTAGTTTTTAGGTGTTTTTTGAGGCTATTTACCCTGGTCTTAGTCACGCGCCAAATAGCTATTTGAAATCTTATAGATTTCTTCCAAAAACCTGCTATAATACCTTTGTAGGCTTAATCCACCTACTCTTTAACTTTTTCCAGTCTCTTTGTTATCCTTAATGCTTAGAGACTTATCGACTCTCACTCACAATCCTAATCTCCTAAAGGGAATTTTTTGAGAGTACCATATTAAAAAGCTAGGTTTCTTTTTCTCCCTAGCTTTTTTTGTGTCTGAACTTAGGGGCTTGTTGATTGATGCCTTATGAAGTGCTTACGCTTGCTGGTGCTTCTTTCAGCATTTACTAACTTTTTTTAACCTGGTTTAAAGAGGAGATATCAATTACGTATTTATGCTATAATATCCTCGTAGGTTATTAGCCTACTTCATAAATCAAACTTTTCTTTGTACCTGGTTGACTCCGTGCTTTTTTTCAGGGTACGGCAAAAAGACCAGGGACTGCCTTTCCTTGGTCTTTTGTTATTCCTTTTTTTACTCTAACTACGGCTGATATTGTAAAATTTGAGATTAGAAAGACTTCCACGCGCAGCCTGGTAGTTGATGAGGTGTTTAGTCTAGGTAGTTAACCAGGATCAGGCCCATTTCTTGGATTGGCTGACTTCTAATTATTCTCTCTTTGTTCATCTGACAAAGGGTTGATATAATAGCGTTGTAGGCCTTATCCGCCTACCCTGTAAATCAATAAATTTCTAGTCTCTCGGATTATCTCCTTAAAATCCCAGAGACACCTCCTACTAACCTTCACTAATTCCAGTCTGTGATCGTCTTAAAAGCACCCAGGGTAATCTCCCCCAGGTGCTTTTTTGTTTGTTAAAAACCCCTTTTTCCGAATAGAATACCAGCCAGTTGCAATAGAACCCCCACCAGTTGCAATTAAATACCTTAAAAGCGTTAAAAGACCTAAAAGTGGGATGCAGTCGCATCGATTAAAAACCCCTTTTTCCGAGAAAAAAGCACAAATTTTGCAAAGTGCGAGAATAGAACCCCCACCAGTTGCAATTAAATACCTTAAAAGCGTTAAAAGACCTAAAAGTGGGATGCAGTCGCATCGATTAAAAACCCCTTTTTCCGAGAAAAAAGCACAAATTTTGCAAAGTCTGACACAAATTTGTCGAAACTAACGCAAATTTGGCAAAGAAAAAGCACAAATTTTGCAAAGTGTGAGAATAAAAACCCCTTTTTGAGAGGGATCTGACACAAATTTTGCAAAGTGCGAGAATAGAACCCCCACCAGTTGCAATTGAATACCTTAAAAGCGTAAAAAGGCCTAAAGGGGGTACGCAGTCGCATCGATTAAAAACCCCTTTTCCCGAATAGAATACCTGCCAGTTGCATCTGATATAGCCTTTATTACCTCCTGGTAGACAGTTCTTCACGCGCTGGCCCTTTTCCCCTGGCAGGCTTTTTTATTGCGTCAGCGTCCCCGTAGCAGGTGTATCGCTTTAATAACTAAATCAAGTGCGATAATCAACGCTCCTTCATTTGGTGCTTTCTTACGAATACAATGTTTAGCGTCATATTTAGACGATCCACAAACAACAAACACCTCTCCAAACAAAGTAATGACAGCGATTAGTAATGTTACCCACTCTACAATTTCTAGTAAACTACTGCTGTGTTGAATCACTACATTCAACAAATCTTTTATCAAATATGCCATAAATGGCTCCTTTCCTGGTACAAATTTATTATGCTCGATTTTATTTTTAAAAAAGAAAATTATTGAAACCATAAAAAGTTTTTCTTTTTCCGTAGCTTTTGTGCTCTTTATTCTAGCCGATTTTTAGCACGCCATCTTAAAACTAACTTTAGTACGTCTTATAAATTCTGCCATAAAATCCACACTTTTTTTGCCAACATTATTATGCTTGATTTTTGCTGCGAAAAAGAAAATTATTGAAACCATAAAAATTCTTTCATGCCTATTAGACTCTTTTTTATTCTAAAAGATAGTCACTTTTCGAGCAGTAAGATGACATTTCAAGTTTGATTGATATACCTATTACATTTGCATAAGTCCCCTTTCGTTATTTTGTGTTACTAATCGGATGATTTTTAGCACACTATATATAGATCAATATGGCGAATTTCGAAATATCATTTCGCATTTTGTTTTTCACTACTTTATCGGTGTTTTAGTTTGGTTTACCTTGGCAGTATTTATATGCCTGGTATAGACTTAATATGCTCGGTGTTTAAGATCGGTTTCCTTTGTTTTAGTTTGCTTTCCCTTGCTTTAGGTCATATCACTTTGTTTATTTCCGATTTGACTGGTATAATATCTTTTGTAGGCTTAAGCAACCTACGGACTTATACTTTTTTCATAACGTGTCCTCTATGGCACAAAACAACAGCAATCTTTTTCTTTTTAGATTGATGCGCCCCTTCGACCTCTTTGGTCCTGGGGGTTTCATAACAACAAAAAAAGGCTAGTGCATTTGCACTGGCCTTTTGGATTATGCTCGTTTTGTGAAAATAAAAAATCACGCGCGTGATGACTCTTATAAACCATTTTAAGCGTGTGATTTTGTCTGTGGTCTTATCGGTCTTGGGTGATAAGACATAGGCGTTTTTTGGGCTATCTGAGACGCTGAGAGCATTTTATAGGGGTTTTCTTAGTAGTTACTCCTTGCTGGTAACAAAAAAGCCCCTTCTTGGGGCTGGGGGCTAGAAATAAACCATTATAACCGAAATGATATACATGGTTAGTCTGACTAGCAGAAACGGTGTCATTACAAACCAAAAGAACTTGTTCAGTAGTGTCTGTTTCTTACCAAATGATATAGGGTGGGCAAAGGCATACCGTGGGTTCTTTGCGATATTTGACATTACAAATTCATAGTAACGACAGAATAAAAGTACCGTTATTACCCCCAAAATAACCTTTCCTGTAAGCATACCACCTGAATAAAGGGCATCTAATGTGTCAGGCTGTTCTGATGTCATTATTTATCCTCCTTGGTCAATCCGCTAGGAAGTCTTCAATGTTGCTTTCATCTAGCACACAATAGATCTTATCAAATTGCTCTTCGTGATTAATCGTTTTATCCCAATTCTCTTCTCCGTGCATCGGACGGATAAAGAGGGGAGTTCCTAAAGAATCCTTACGCCCTTCTAGTTTAGGAAGTAAAGCAGCTTCTACTAGAGCAAACTTGCCGCCATAGTAATTTTCTACATAGTAATGGCTTGGGCCTCCTAAAATAGAAATAAGTGGCGCTTTCCTATATGACGTGGGAGCCTTACTTTTACGCTTTATCATCTCATTTAGAGTCACCAACATAAAGAGCGTTGCAGATACAATAACAACAGCGTAGATTATCACTCTAACTACCATCTTTTTCTCCCTTGCGTGTCTAAAATACTGACACGCCTTCTTCTGCCCAACTGTCAATGAAGTCTTGTTGGGCCTTGCCGTCATAACCACAGGCGTAAAATGCTAGCCCATAGTTATTATCTTCGTCTGCCAGCTTGTCAGCGATTAAATCGCCACACGCTTCCACAAACGCCTTGACATCTTCAAGGTTCTCACCGCAAGGGTAGTATAAAACATCCCCCTCGTCTGTCACTGGATGCCATTTTAATCCAGTTCCAGCGATATTTTCATGAACGTAATTAGTAATTGCCATTATTTTTCTCCTTTTGTCTATTGCCTATTATATCTTATTCTGGCCACAGGATTCGAACCTGCCTATCTCGTATGTTACTAACAAACGAAGCCTATCCAATTCTTGGCTACACCAGCGATGGCTCTAGTATTGCGCACTACTAGACTCTATACAAGTCTTTTTTATACTGCCTGCCATTGAGCAGTCCTACTCGCTTACTAGGTAAGATTTTGTGTATTTGTCCTTACTCTAATAAGTTTTCACCTTCCTAGTTTTATGTCTTGGACAGACATTGTTTCCCAGCGTCTTATGGACATGCTAACCAGGTTGGGATTTCAGTGTCCATATTCACCATAGAGGCTGTAAGAATAGGATCATCAATCCAACTATCACTATCACGATCATAGTGTTTAAGAGTCAGCAAATGCCCATTTGTAAGACATGTTCTAATCACTGCTGTGGTTGCTGGAGTCAAGCCAGTGACGTAAACAACAAAGTCTCCAGTTTGTGGTTCAACTCCCAAGTCATTGAACTTTTTAGCGACCAACTGACCTAGTTGGCTTGGGTTAATAGGGAAGGTAATGTCTCCTTCCTGGAAAATATAATCTTCAACTGGAAGAGGGTGACGGCCTGAAACTAGACCTAATTCAATTTTTGCCATGTTATGTTCTCCTTCTTCTCCTTGGCCATTCTGGCAAAGGAATTTATCTTATCATCTATAGCTAGTTGCGTCAAGGTTTTTCTTGTTCACAGCTGCTTGTTTAGTGTTGGGGAAGAGCTTGCCTCTCTCAACTACATTTATATTATAACTCTTTAGTTAGTTATCGTCAAGCGGTTTTTGCTTTTTTATTTCACTTTTTTTATTCCTTCCCTCTTTTCCCCTCCAGCAACTCCTGAGAACAATAAAAAAAACACCATCTATTGACGGTGCTGGTCGGTTATTTTTGACGAACTTCCAACCTGGCTTTTTAGACTATCTAACCACGCGCAGAGGCGTTGTATTACCTTTTAAGACCTGTACGTGGCTATGGGGGTTGGGTGCCCTAGAAATAGACTATTATAAATAAAACGATAAATATGGCTAGTCTGATTAGTAGGAATGGTGTTACTACAAACCATAAAAACTTGTCCAATAATGTTTGTCGCTTACCAAAGTCGATAGGGTGGGAGAAAGCGTATCGGGAATTTTTCATGAGATTTAGAAGCACAAATTTGGTATAAGGGTAGAATAAAGTTACCGTTAATAACCCGAAAAGAATCTTTCCTGAAAGCAAACCGTATGAGAAAAGACCATCTATTTTATCAATTTGTTCTGGTGTCATTGTTTATCCTCCTTTTTAATCTGCTAGAAAGTCTTCAATGTTGCTTTCATCTAGCGCACAATAGATCTTATCAAATTGCCCTTCGTGATTAATCGTTTTATCCCAATTCTCGTCTCCGTGCATCGGACGGATAAAGAGGGGAGTTCCTAAAGAATCCTTACGCCCTTCTAGTTTAGGAAGTAAAGCAGCTTCTACTAGAGCAAACTTGCCGCCATAGTAATTTTCTACATAGTAATGGCTTGCCTTCATGCTGGCACCTCCTCGAACATCATTGTCTTTTCCTTGATCAAAGACTTCCTTCTCATCCTCTACAGTACCAATCTGCGTTAGGCCTGTACGCGATGCGTCTTCCGTGAAAAGAAGCTTGCTGCCATCTGATAGAGGGATAACAATTTCCATTTGTCCTGAATCCCCTGAATCATCCACCCCAACTGTAAGACGCGCTTGAAAGGCGAACAACTCATCACTCATGCCACCTTCTTTGTAGCCTAGCCACTCTTCAAAGATAGAGGGATCATGAACCAAAAGGAAACTTTCTACACTGTTAACCATTTCCTCGCTCATATTTGGGTACCAGCGCCCGTTAGATTGATGCGCCAGGATGCTTAACTGTTCTAATTGTTGTGCCATGTCTTTGGCCTCCTTGTTTAGTATTGTCGTTAAGAGTTTGCCGTCCCTTAACTTCTTTTACATTATAACCCTTTGTTTATTTTTCGTCAAGTTGTTTTTTCTTTTTATTTTGCTTTTTTTCCTTCCCCCTTTTCCCCTCCAGCAACTCCTGAGAACAATAAAAAACACCATCTATTGACGGTGCTTATTTCAACTCTCACCCACGCACAACACCTAGCTTTGTCGTTTTCTTAGCGAAGACAGCTTTTTAAAACAGCTTTTACAAAAAAGGTTGCTCATCATTTCGTCATCGTAGATACCTTCGATATCATTGAAACAAGAAGTGACTTGCCAATATTTATGACATAAACACCAACCATCCTCGCCGAATAAATGAGGTTTGGCGTTTCCATGTATATAGCCTGTATTATTAAGTTCTACACTTACCATAGGTAATTGCCAGTGAAATTCTTCACCATTCACATTAATTATTGTACTCATCCTATTATCCTTTAACCTCTCTAGTCCTTGTTTTAATCCGTTATTCTTGGCGCTTCTCGTAGGTGAGCAGTGCACTATAAGTAATTCCTGACAACGCCCCCTCTTTATAGGTGCTGTATTGAACTGGTCCCATTAAGTGGTAATTGGTTTCTGTCAAAAAACTGATAAAGTTGTTTACGATATTCTCTAATCCTTCCAAGCTTTCTGCCGTGAAGGCTTTTACCAACGTCCCTGGAAGTGATTTTTCTTCTGGGCTGTAAGCATTTATAAGTACATCCATACGCTCAGCTAATCCACTATCTCCAAACTCTCCGTCCTGATAAGCGTTAAATAACTGAATGAACTTACTTAACAACTCATGTTCACTTTTTATGGCCATTTCCTAATCCTGCCTTTCTTTCTACAACTCTAAATTACTTCTTTATTATAACTCTTTGTATAGTTATTGTCAAGTCGTTTTTGCGAAAACACCTAGATTTTTCTAGGCGTTTCGTTTTTTTATTGATAACTCAGTTGCTCCATATCCATATTTGGAAATGCTTCTTGATATATTTAGCAGCATCGTCATCTGTCTTAATCTCGTCGTCCGTTGGAAGCCAATTCTTTTCTTGTCCAACAATAAAGTTCAATTTATCGAGTGCCTTAAGATCCTTAAACCAAATATGTAAGGTTCCTTTCTTAAATACCTTGAAGCGAAGAAGGTCGTTTTCAAATTCGTAGTCTCCTAGCTGTTGCCATTCCCCTGGTGGGACTTTGCTAACTAATTGAACCACTTTTAAAACATCTTCAATGCGTTCTCGGACTTGGTAATCAACGTCTTGATACCCGTTTCGTTCCCAGCGTAGCCAACCAATAGAGCCCCCAATAGGTGTGATTACTTTCTTGTTCATCTTAAAAGCGTCATTTGTCTTCCAACCGTTGTAATAATGGATATTCTTTGAGAACTCTTTTTGATGATATGAAGTGAACTTATCAAACAACTCTTCCAAGGCACTTGTTAAAATAGCCTTGTTATTTTGAGATAGAGACACCAGCATCGTATAAACATTTTCCAGTGTCGGTTCCATGTCAGCCAAAGCTGTAATTTTTTTCATCAAGTCAGTGTAAGCAGATGAGGTCAATAACTCCCTAAATTGATCTGTTTTAAGCATCTTTTCCCAATAAGCAATACGTAGTTTTTGAAGCTCAGCATTGTAGCTTAAGTTAAAATCTACCAGCTTATTTCTAGTCGTCAAATCTGTATCATCTTCAACATATTTTGAGTAAGATGATAGATCACCCAAGGCATTGAAGAACGCTTTAAAACGTTTAACGTGCTCGTTATAAAGAGAAATAAGGCGTTTAATCTCTTCCTCCTTATAGCCAAGGTCCGTCGTTGGAAGGGCCAAAGAGAACTCTTCTGTTCGCTCCTGGTTACACTTATTTAAACATCTTCAAAGTAATCCTTAGAGCGTTTTGACTTGTTTACTGTTAGAGACACTAGGGCAACTTCAACCTGCGTTGTTCTTTCAGCGTTCGCAAAGGTACCTTCCAGATACTCAACTTCAGCACCATATTTCTGAAGGAGAGTCCCCAAATGTTTCCGAGAATTGCTGAAATCATTTTTCAACGTCTCTGCATTAAGTAGGCAGATGATTTGGCAATCACTATAAACCTGCTTTTCAGCCAGTTCAATCATCTTCAGCAAGTGTTTAACACCTTCTGAAAAGGGAGGGTTTGCCAGAATAAGGTCGTACTCAGTGTTGGTTTGGTAGCTCAGGAAGTCTTCTCCTGTCACTGTGTAGCCTTTTCCAAACAAAATGCTCCTTAACTCGTTATTCTTTTCAACGAGTTCCCAATATTGTCTACCCCCTCTATGACTTAATGGGGGCTTTGTAAAGTGATCTACAATATCACCTTTTCCTGCTGATGGTTCCAGGGCATAGGTTACGTTTCGCCAGTTAACCTTATCAGCCATTTTGTAGATCAGTGACTTTGGTGTAGGGTAAAAATCTTTGTCAAACATCGTTGACCTCCAATTGTTTAGTGTTGTCGCTAAGAGTTTGCCGTCTCTCAACTACACTTATATTATAACTCTTTATTTAGTTATCGTCAAGTGGTTTTTGCTTTTTATTTTCTTTTAGGGAGCAAAAAAAGCACCGAAAAATGGTGCTTGGTTACTCTTGTTTTCTGTCAAAATCAGGGGCCATTAGTCTCGGATATAGCCTTTTTAAAAGCTCTACTTTCTCCTCTTTATTCGTGATCAACCATTCACTTTTAGGAACAGCTAAAGTAAAGAATTTTCTCCTTGTCCTCTTTATTTCGCTTAAAGGTATGCGTCTATTGAAAGGTGTTTTTGTCACCAAGGCAATATCTGGCCAAGGAATACTTTTCAGATCAGTCTTATAGGCTAAAAATTCAACCGCTCTATTAGCATAATTGATCACAAGGGTAAGATAGAAAACTTCCTCTTCTAAAATCCTATCCGAGAAGATGATTCTAGGGTTTATGTCCCTTCTTTTGTATTTAGGGGCCTCTTGTTCTTCATGCGGTTTCTTTCCCTATCTCTTAACCTGTAATCTCGATCCATCGCCTTCTGGATTTGGCGATTTCTGTTGTGTGATACTACCATTTTAACCCCCCGACTTAAACACCACGCGCCCAAGAAAAAAACAAAATAGTTTCACTCCTTGAGATACGGAACCAATTTATCGGTTATATAGAAACGGTTTGGCTGGCCACTGCCCACCTTAACTTCTTCAATCAAACCATATTGTGCTAGCTGTTTTTTCACAGAAATAACGGTACTCTTACTTTGGTTAAGAAATTCACATAATTCCACAATCTTAAATTGAACATAGGTGTCTCCATTGTCATCATAGCCTTTATGGATAAAATCAAGAGGCTCTCTCAACCTATCTAACAAAAGTGAGTAGAGCAATTTTGCTTCAAGCTTGAGTCCATTAAAATCATTATGCTCGAATAGGACTTTAGGAAGATAAATTGTTTCAAGGTCTGCATTCACCAATGATGGGTCTAAATCAGATAGTTTTGTTAAATAAGCCATTGTAACACTCCTTATTCCTCATAATTTCCTAGTTCATGCTTATAAACTGTCGCAAAGATATTTCTTGACTTGCGGACTTCACCCATGTCCATGCTGCTGAGTTCATCTGCAAAACCATAGGTCTTAGCGTCAAGATTATCTACATGATGGATAATAACTGCTTCAATAATCGCTGGTTCGACTGGACTTCCCCACTCTTTAATGCCGTGGTGAGATAGAATAATATGCTGTAGCATTTTAATCTCTTCCGACTCTGCTTCTTCTTGGCTGACATAGCGTTTAGGCAGTTCAGCGCCAAGGAAGATATGGCCAAAAAGAACACCATCCGCAGTGAAGTCCCCTGCAATGCCATGATTATAAGTGTATTCTTTGACTTTCATTATATCATGAAAAATGACACCTGAGATCAACAATTCTCTATTAGCAACTGGATACATTTTCTGAACGCAAAGTGCCAGATTAAGCATTTCTTGAACATGTCGCAGCAACCCTCCACGCTTATAATGGTGGACGTGTTTGGCTGCTGAAATACTTTTTAAAGCCTCTCCATATTCTTCTAGTAGGCCTAGAGTTGCCTTTTTCAGTAACTCATTTTGAAAAGACTCTACTTCTGCTTTAATACTGGAATAGATACCCTCTACATCAATAGGCTCATTTGGCACTAATTCTGAAATAGGTACTTCCCCACTTGGAAGAGAAACATTTTTGATTGTAACCTTATAGGAACCGCCAAAATTGTCAGCTTCTCCATCAACATAGAGTACATCGTAATTTTTTAAAATCTCTTTGACTTCTTCCGTAACGTCCCACACCTTACAAGCTGGAATAGTCGCCGTCTTGTCCGATAATGTCAATTCTGCATAATCTTTTCCAGTCTTGGTTTTTTTGAACATAACTGAGCTTACCATGCAATACTGTGAGATTGTTTCTGGTTTTGTATTTAATGTCATTTTCCTTTATCCCCTAACTCTTATTAGCTACTTATTTGTTATTTTTCCTTATTCTTAGCGTTTTTCCAATAAGATACTGCTAAATAACCGAACATCCAAAGTCCTGAAGCAATGCCGATCAGAAGCCAAGCTAGAAATGGTGTGAACAAGCCTTTTTCAATCGGAATATCGCTAAATGCCTTTGCACGCTTAGCCAATGTACCTATTTTGATAAAAACCTTTGTAAATTCTACATAAGTCATCCAATAGGCCAAAAGATTAAACAGAAAATGCACGATGAAAAGCACGCGCTTTCTGTTGGCCCAACTCAACAACTTGTTTCTTTTACCCTTAACAATGTCATTCGCCATAATGATCCCCTTATTTAGTTAACTTTTTCCTTCTTTGGTGCGTTCATGAACGAGAATGTCAACAAGGCTAACTCTAATCGGTGATAGAGTTCTTCTTGTGAAATATAAGCATTTCCAGAAAAGACAAATTGATATAAAGCTTGTTTGTCACTTTCATTCTTCGCCTTCAGCTTATTTAAGCGCCCTTCCCACAGTTCATATTGTTTATGCGCGTGCTTCAACTGAACACCTGCCATCTTCGCATACCACTGTTCTGCAAATGGTTTAGCAAGTCGTTCTTGATACTCTACTGTAAGCATCTGAGCATCCTGAAGCTGCTTCAAATAGCTCTCAATTGTTTTATCAGACATCCCCACGCGCTGCTTAAGCAAAATAGGGTTGAAATCGCCTTTGGTGTTTAGGTAAGCAAAGGCTTTAAACATGTTTTCTTCCTTACGTCCTGAAGAGGCACTTCCCAGCGCTCTGAGTTTATTGCTCATTTACATCTCCTTATTATTTAACCTTCCATCCATCCCTAACATCTACTGTAAGACCTCCGTAGAGATCATTCATTGTCTGTTGTTTTTCCAAATCAGCATCATTATCAATAAATGTTACTTCTGTACGATATTTTGTATCAGGGTTTCCTTCTAAAACATAAGGGGTACTTCCTCCCTGTGGATCATAGTAAAGCTTTCTCCCGTTGTTAAACGTCTTAACCACCTTCATCCCTGCGTAATCACTCTGTTTTTTGTGACTCCAAAAGGATAATGTGGGTAAAGCAATTAACAACAACCCTCCTGAAATGATACAAAGAATTTTTTTGCGCTTCATCTTCATTTTCCTATTAGTTATCACTACTGCTTCTATGCTCTAACCAACGGCCAGCAAATAGATCTTGCCAATTTACTCCCGTCTCTTTTTCTTCAGCTAACAGATAACGTTTAGCTGAAGCTACAAAATCACTGCCCTTCTCGTCTACCTTAAGTAGCATATCCAGGGCCGTATATAGGCTAGACGTTTTTGAGTAAAAATCTAAAAAAGTATCAAAATCTTTTTTATCCATCGTATTTTTTCCTTTATCTGACTTATTATTAGTTTAACTTAGATAGGCACTCTTTAGAAAAGACGAGACAGCGCCGCAAATAAAATGGCACTTGAAAACAAAATCATTTTTAACAAGAAGCGTGACTCTGCCTTGTCTTTAGGTAAGGGTGTTTTTCTACGTTGATCAACCACTATTAAAATTAATCCTACCAAGCAACTTACCACACCTAGACCAAGCGTGATATAAGCCCAAACACTGTCTAATGCCATATCCCTAACTATTCTCCTTTACTATCTTCATCATCAAATATAGCCCTGGGGATATAATTTGTAATCCCTAGCTCTTGCTTCAATGCTGCTTGTAAAACCTCCGAAAAGTTTATGCCCTTCTCTTCAGCCAACCTGATTAGCCATCTAGGGGCTGTTGTGTTCTTGTTTACAGCTTGCATGTTAGCACGATCTATAATAGGCTCCAGCCATACATCAATCTCTACAAGGAGGCCCGTCGTTAACGGGATGCCTGTATAAGGTTTAGGAAGTTTGTTCCCTTGCTGCGCGTGCTTAAAAATACATGTATGTAACGCTTCACGTGCCCCTTTAACAGTCTCTTGTAGATTATTGCTGCTTGCGATACAGTCGTTTCCAAAATCAGGAAGATAAGCTTTATATCCTCCTTCGCTATCCTGGATGACGTAAGCTGGGTAATATACCTTCTCAACGCTTACCATATCATCTCCTTATTTCTTCTCTGAAATGCTAGACGATACCAGCATAAAACCTAAATAAAGCACTAGAATAATGCCTTTTGTCTCAACTGATTTCAAATAAAACAGAAAGAAAGAAGTTACGACTGTTAGTAGAACGCTACAAAATGCTGAAGTTTTCATTGAAACCTCTCTTTCATTTCACTCTTTTAAGTCAAGTCCTGTCAGTCTTAACTTTATTATAATTATACACGCTTAAATTAAGCGTGTCAATAAAAAATGGCCCTAAACACGTTTTAACTAATGTTTAGAGCTTTCGTTTTTTAAAAGAGATAATGCCTGTTTTACTGATTAAGCAGCATAGTCAGTTGACGTAACGTGATCATCATTTCGACTTTGGTTTTTACGGGCGTACTCACGTTGCATCATCTGTGAGATTGCGTCTTCAAGGTGTTCCAGGTCGGTCCAGTTGTTTTGTCCTCCTCGGTAATCCTTAGTATCTTTAGCTGTCCGATACATAACATTCGTTAACCATTCGTCTTGGAAACTACGAACATCTGATACAGACATATAGACTACCTCTCCTGTCTCTTTTTGTTCAAAGAACGCTGAGAAACAGAAATGATTCTTGTTGACCGTAAGGATAGCATTTAGATTAGTTGCCATATCCTTAAGGACATTAATATACTTAGTTTGGAAGCTCTTGTACTCCTTGGTTGTGAAGCAAGAACTTTCAAAGGTGTAGCCACGGTAATTCTTGATTAACCGTTTCATTTTTGGGGTTTGTTGAGCCATGTTTAGCCCTCCTTATGTTTAGTGTTGTCGTTAAGAGTTTGCCGTCTCTCAACTACACTTATATTATAACTCTTTATTTATCTATCGTCAAGTGGTTTTTGCTTTCGTGCAAAAAAATAAGGCACCTGATTGGGTACCTTTGTTCCTTAACAACAACACTTAGGCTAAAATCATAGCCTCACTATCTCTTCTTGCAGGGATAGTGTTTTAATCAGATCCCTACGTTGGCAGTCGCAGAATTGGCAGTTCTACTTTTTCAACTGACTTCCTAGAGGTCTGTTTTTTTACACCTTTATAATAACCCTTTGATTATTATATGTCAATAGGTCTTTTTGTTATTTTTTAATTTTTTGCATGAAATGTTAAAAATTTTTGGAAATACCGCCTTATTATAATCCAGAAATTTCTGTAATGCGGTTGCAAAAATTCTCAATTAAGATATAATTATTCTAAATACGACATAAAAAAAGTATAAAGTGTTGGCGCACTTTATACTGAGAATAATGTTACAAATCCAACCCAATGGATTCAACCCAAACCGATCAAAAAATGATCGGACGACATAAAATTTTATTTACTGAAATTTTATCACTAGTTTCATTTTTTGTCAACGTTAAATAGCAGGTATTTTTCGTTAGGGTTGGATTTTGTAGCATTTGTTCATGTCCTCTTACGAAAATTTTTTTAATTCCTGTTCGACTATTTCAGTATATTTGTCAGAAGCATTAAAGTTATCTAAGAGGACCTAAACTGTGTTCTCTTTTTATGTTGTAAAATAACTTTTCTAGGAGAATTATCATGGTATCTACTACAACAAATAACTTAAACCTTATCAGCAAAGATGACTTTCAAGATATGGGGCGTTTCTACCCTTTGGCAAAAACGCTTTTTGAAAACGACCTCTACATGGAACTTCGCCTTGAATCCAAGGTAGTTTACACATTTTTTTGGGATCGTTTAAACCTCTCTCGAAAAAATGGATGGATTGACGAAAACGGCTTTGTCTTTTTGATGTACTCTAACTCTAAACTTGCTAAGATGCTCAACTGTTCTAAGAGCACTCTTTTAAAAGTCAAAAAAGAGCTTCTTAAGCATGGACTAATTTACGAGATTAGACAATCTAACAGTGCAAAAGGGAACCTTCCTAACCGCATTTATCTTGGAAAACTAGAAGATGACTTTATCCAGGAAGCACCTGAAAACCAAAGCCAAGCCGTAGAACTCGCAGCACCTATCCCACAACCTACAAACGAGACTATTTCCTCTAACACAAAAAAACGCAAGGAACGTAAAGAACGTAAGGAACGCAAGGGGGGCTGGTTTCAGAAATGCACTAGGGTAGCACAAAAGTTAAGCACTAATGATACTGAATATAGTGAGACTGAATATAATACCCAAATCGATACTAATCGATACACAAAAGAGGATGAGCCTCTAGCTACCCTTTCACACTCTGAAGCTTTCCAGATGGGCAATCATGGTTTCTTGTCGTCACGCGCAGTTAAACTATTAAGCCTATTTGGAACAGATGCAAAAGCTCTGGAAGATAAAATTTACCAGGCAAAACGAAAAGTCGAGAAAGACTTTTCAGCTGCCTTATTTGGTGATGCCAAAATTTACGGGGAACTATGGACCTCTGACATAGAGGGGACTATCGAGCGTTTTATTTCCAAAGTGAAAATTGGCCAACAAAGTGGCCATGCAATAAAAGACCTCTTCGCCTACTTCTACACTTCGATGGTTCATTTCTGGAAGACAGCCCTGTTCCTAGAAAACAGCGTTGGTTTCATTGCGCTACAAAATCAGAACGACCAACTTAAAACAAGCCCTACAGGCCCTGACAGCCTAATTAAATACAATCTGCCTACACCTATGACGGAAAAAGAACTTGACTTTGAATTAACTCTTCTTGGCCAAAAATCTGATAGCGTGGAGTGTTTTTAGTGCACCGTTTTTCAAAAAGTTATAGCTTATTTGTGCACCCAAAAACTCTTAGTAGCCATACTCCTTACCTGTGTTATAAAGCCCCAAAAAGGGGGTAAAAGCGATAGGGTTTTTTGCGCGTGCATTAGGGTGACTGCGACTATCTAGAAGGCCTCTAAGTCGTCTATTTTGGGCCTATCTAAGGCCCGTAGTCCAAATGTATACCTTTGGGCGATTATTGCTTCCTAGAGTCGTTTAGAGGGGGATTATGCGTGTTCTAATAGCCAAGGCTATGCTGCTTGAACATAATAAAAAACTACCCAAAGACTTTCGGGTAGGAATAAGGGGTTATGAGCTATTGCTGCGCGTGGCGGTGACTCTATCAATGAGTCTGTAAGTGGGCTTTAGCCTCCTTTTTGAGATCGTGATAAGCTAGTGCAAATAAGAACACTATTGAGCCTATTGAAAGTCCTAATACGGTGACAAGCAGTTGTACCAGCAAGTCCACCGCTTCAGCTGCAAAGAAAATAAAAACTACAAACGCAATCATTTTTTTCATGTCGCTGCTCCTTCCTAGGCTACGTCTTCTGATTCCTGGTGTTGTTTACAAAACGCTTCAGCAACTTGGTCCTTGTTGCTACGTTTGATAGTGTAAACACTATTCCAGCAGTCAATATACATAACGTCAATCATGACATATTTCCACTTATACCCATCTGGGTATGTAACTAGGTAGTAGTCCAGAAGTGCTCCAGGGAAGCAGTGAATTTCAACCCCATCTTTTTGTGCGCAATTTGAAAGAAAATCTTCTACTGCTTTTAGAGTGTACGTTGTTGCCATATCATAGGCCTCCTTGTTTAGTGTTGCGTTAAGAGTTTGCCGTCTCTCAACTTCCTCTATATTATAACTCTTTGGTTAGGTATAGTCAAGCGCTTTTTGTGTTTTTTTAATATTTTTATTTGCTCTAAATGTGAATAAAAGCCTTGTCTAAGCTATTTTTTATGTTATAATTTTAATTAAAGGATGGTATATAAAATGACATTTAAAAAATTATTTCTAGCTGTTTTTTCAGCACTTCTATTAATTGGTCTTGCAGGCTGTGTGGGACAAAAAGATCTTGCAAGCACTGTTAATCAACAGGCTTATAATTACGTTTGGAATAAAAGTAATGGTAAGACTATTAAAGGGGCGTTATATTTTGGAGTATCTGATAAAAACCAAGGTTATTACCGAAAATATTCTTATACTTTAGATCACACAGACGCCAACTTTGATAGTGATGTTAAAGATGAAAAACATACATATTCCATTTCCAAAGATGGTAAAACAATTTCTCTGAGTGATGATGGGGATGGCAACAATAGTGGTATTGGTTCAAATGTCGCTGCGGTAATGTTGAAAGATGTCTCTATCAATGGTGATAAAATCACTGCAAGAGTATATTATCATGATGATGATGAGGGTGACATAACACTCACACCTGTTAAAGAATAATAATTTACTTACTTTTAAGATCTCCCAAAATATAAAAAACACTGCTTATAGTAAGCAGTGTTTTTTATTGAGTGTTTTTGATAGCTGTGTTGAATTTTTCAATATTTGTATCGTTCGATAAGCGTCCTGTATAGATTAAATGCAATTTACCGTTATCATCGTTAGTATTGTCAGTAACGACTACATAGGGCGTTTTAGCTCCTTCATAAGTCCCTTCAGGAAAAGCTGCGGACAGATACTTAGGAAGACCATCTGTAATGTCAATATAGGTCACGTTCACATTTTTAGGTAGTTTCTCAGTAGCTTCAGTAATTGCCTTCTCTTGTTTTTGACAAACAGGGCAGGTCTTTTTAAAAGCGATATAAATATCGATTTGTCCCTTATTAGGGGATTTCAAGCGTTTCTCTGCGGATAAAGCTTGCTTTGATACCTGGTAATCATAGGTATACTTGTTCTGGGTGTTAGTAGACGATACCCAGAAAAACAATCCTCCAACAAGGGCAATAGAAACGCAGATTGCGATAATGATTGTTAACTTGTTCTTCAAGCTATAATCCCCTCCTTATTTACTAGCAAAGAAATCATTAACCAGGGCTTTCTTATACGCTTCTACCTCTTCTTCAGAATTAAAGGCCTGTGAATCATCAGGATCGATATAATATTTGTCTTCGTAGAGATATGCGCGTGCTCCCCAGCCTTCTTTAGTTTCTTTTTCACTAACCTTTAGTAGATTGTATGTTGTTTTGTCCATATCTTTTCTCCTATCATTTTCCTTTGCTTTTAGCGAGCAATTCGTAAGGTTCTACCTCTAAACGTCTTGCAAAGTTTTCAAGTGTATCGAGAGATACTGTACCCGTTTGGTTGTTAAGTTTGTAGTTCGTTGAAGACATTCCTGTCGAAACTATAAACTTCGTCATTCGTCTTTTTGCTTCTGAAGGACTTGTGCTATCCGATATCTGGATAGCATTTCGGATATTTCTCCAGAAATCCTTCGTTACTTCCTCAGGTTCTTTAGAGAACTCAGGGTGTTCTTTCTCGTCTATGTTTTCGCTAGACAAAAGTGTTGCTAAACTGACTTTATCCTTTGTTATTTTATCTAGTCCATTTGTAACAGTCACAATTTTCTCTATGCTGCTTTTAGGACGGTTCATGAACAACATGCGAAGACTACCTTCAGGTATGCCAGTAGCTTCCGACAAATCATTGTATGTCCTTCTATCCTTCCAAAATTTGCCATTAAGGGTCTTCTTGGCATTGTTCCAAAAAGTCTCTCTAAGAGACTCTTTTTTCAATTCTTCAGTCATATATACTCCTCTCTAGTTAAAATGGTAAATCATCATCTGAAATATCGATAGATCCAGCAGCACCAAATGGATCAGATCCTGATTGGAAGTTGTTTGCTGGTGTGGAATTAAATCCGTCCGTAACAGGGCCGTCACCAAAAGCTCCTGATGTGTTCCCAAAGTTATTATTGCTATATCCTCCAGGGCTAGCAGCCTCACGACTAGCTCGGCTTTCCAACATTTGGAAGTTATCAGCAACAACTTCAGTTACATAGACACGTTGCCCTTGCTGATTTTCGTAGTTACGGGTTTGAATACGCCCTGTAATTCCAATCAATGCCCCTTTTTTAGCCCAATTGGCTAAATTTTCGGCTTGCTGTCTCCAGATAACACAATTAATGAAGTCAGTTTCACGCTCTCCATTAGCGCCTTTAAAGTTACGGTTAACAGCAAGACTGAATGTAGCAACAGCGACATTGCTTGGTGTGTAACGAAGTTCCGCATCACGAGTCATACGACCTACCAGCACAACATTATTAATCATATTTTATCTCCTGAATCATTTTATAGTTATATTATAACTCTTTCGATACTATACGTCAATAGTTCTTTGTTTTATTATAAAAAAAGATAGCTAATGCTATCTTTTTACCACTTAGGCTCTCCACTGTCTGGATAAGCAAAAACAAAGTTATCTGCTTTTTGTTGTGCTACTGTGTGAATGCGGTAATTCCATGTCCATGATTTACCGTAGTAATCCGCTCCAGATAGAGGGGTGTTCTGCTCTATAATCAAAATATCACCGTTTTCAAAAACGTGACTCACAATACCCGTATGTCCAGGATTTGAAGAACCGCTAGAGAAAACAGCTCCTGCTTTAGGTTTGGTTTTGGTAGAATTTCCAAACACACCAGCCCAACCTTGAGCCTGTGAAATACCATCCCCTGTTACACTACCTTCATGGCCCCAAATAATATTGGCCATACTGATAGTGAAGTTTACACACTGACCAGCTAGGTAGAGAGAACCTGGATCATACCATCCTTTTGAACCTCCATACTCCATGCCTAGTTTTGCTGGATCATGGATAAACCTTTCAAGCTATCAGGAACTTCATCTGGTTTATACCCCCACGCTGTGGCATCAGCAGGAACTGTTCCAGTCCCATCAGTTGCTCCACCACTATCTGAGTCCTTGCTTGAGTCCTCATCACAATCAACGTTATCTTCGTTAAGACCAGCTTTAGTAGTAATGGTTGCTGTATTCGAAGATGTTCCGCCTGAGAGTTTCCATTTAGATTTATCAGCTTTTACGTTCTTTGTGTTAAACAATGAGTTGGCTGCTTTTGCAGCTGTAAGACGTCGTTCTCTGTGCATTTGAGCAACATCCCCACGCTCATATACTGAGAAGAAGATAAGCATTGCATTTTCGACGTTATCGTTGTCTAAGACATCATCGATGCTATCTACTCCGCTTAATCCAAACCAAGAGGACGCATTAGGAAGATAGCTTTGGTAGGCTCCGTTAGCAAATTCACTGTTCCATACAAACTCCACTTGGTGTTTAATTTCTTCTTCTTGGCTAGCGCCTTTTTTATAAAATTCACTATTCAAATACTTTGAACCAGGGGTGAATTGGAAAAGACCATATCCCCTACCAGCATAACTTTGGTTGTTCTCTGCTTCGACGGCTGCCATATCAAAACCAGATTCGGCTTGCACGTTCCCAATCCAACCAGCAGCACTTGTTCCACTTAGTCCAAAATCCTCTGTTAAAATCTTGAAAAGTGTTTCTGCAACTTTGTAGCTTGGTGTTCCTGGAGTAGTCCAATCCCCTCCAGCATCCCCCATAGAAGCTGATTCTGACGAAGGACCAGAAGATTTCCCATCCTTTTTAGATTTTTTTGATTTAGCTTTTGGTTTATTCTTTAGTTGTTCGAGATATTTTTCTAAAGATAAGCCTTTATCTGTCATGTATTTAGAACTTTCGGTTCCTACATATCGGTAATGCCAATCCTCGTTGTCAACCCCTGTTTCATCTTTATAGTTTGATTCAAAACGCTTCACAAACCCTAATTCTACAGCAATTTTTTCCAAAGCATTAGCATCAGATTCACTCATTTGGTTAAGAGAATCAACCGTTGAGATATCTATTGCTAGCCCCGTCATGTGTTCTGATGAACCTGGAGGCTGGGAATAAGTTTGAACAACTTTTTCAGCTTCCTCTTTAGAAAGGTGCTTTTCTGACATCTCTTTCTTAGTGTAGTTCTCGTAGAGGGTTTTCTGTGTCTCTACACTACGATAACCTGAAATCAAATGAAACGCAGGATTAATCTCTTTGGCTTTTGCAATCAATTTCGGTTGCGTCTTTTATTCGAGAATCTACTTGAATATTGTCAACTGTAGCCAAGTTAGGATTCATTTCTTCTTTGACGTTATCCCGATTGACAAGAACTAAGTTCCAGTCAGATGGCGATACATTTGGCAAATCACTTGAATCTTGGATTTCTTCAATATCACAATCATTATTCTTCTTTTTCTTAACATAGATACTGCGATCATCTTGAGCGTAAGCCACCGTTGATACAGAAGCTTGAAGCGTAATGGCAGATAATTGTATAGCTAGCAGTACGAGAGCTACCAACTTGTTAACTTTTTTATTGATAACAGCTCACCTCACTACTTTTCCTTAGATGATTCTTTTTGAGTATCACTATTTTCCTTATTCTCAGCTTTATCACCATCCGTCGTCTCCTTCTTCTCCTTAGGTGAGTTAGGAGCGAAATTATCAGTGCTAGTATCATTTACTGGCAATCCTGTCAAAATACTATTTAAGTTATCATACCAAAGCTTGATGTTACCATTATCACTGATTTTTCCTTGATAAGTTATTGCTGTGATTTTTTTATTTCTATCAACTTTCACGATGAAAGATAGGTTAGCAAACTCACGTTTTTCATTAGTTGCTGGAACAATAACATTGTAAATAATATTTTTATCGTTTGAACCAGCCATGATGCTAGGAATAACACTACCAGCTAAAGCTGTTTGACTTTTGCTAGATTTGGCCCAGGAATTGCTTTCTAGAAATTCCATCATGTTATCCGTTAGTTTAGTAGCTTTTTAGAACTGTTGTCAGCTTTCACATCGTCAGCTAGGTAATCTTTCAGCAGAAGATATCGACTTTCAGCGTTTGTCGTGTAGTCTAATCCTAGGTATGTTTTGAAGAATGCGTCTAGCTCTGTTTGATAATTGACAGAAGCAATAGTATTCCCTAAATTATTCTCTGCTTCTTCATCACTTGCTGCAGCCGATGAAGAGGGGGTTGATGTGGATGACGTAGAGGAAGAAGATGTAGAATCATCTGTACCTAACTGTCCGAGTGTATTCTTAAACACCTCTAATTGAGTGTTTTGAAGCTCAGAGACTTGTTCTGGTAAGTCAACGGTATTCACAATTGATACGTTGCCTGATTTTGTAGTTAAGGCTTTAGTTAGATTTCCCATCTTATAACCCCATGTAAGTCCGATTATTAAGGTTATACCAATAGGTAGGCCATGTTTAAGTCCTATGCTTTTCCAATCTAGTCCTTGCCAATATTCACGATTTCGCCAAGTATATTTCTTTTTTCTTGCTTTATTTGGAGAATCAAATTCTAGTTTTGTCATAACTTTCCCTTCTATCGAGTTGAGTTAAGTTCTTCAATCAACCATGTAACGCCGATAAAGATAGCACAGCATGTGAAGCTTGTTGTAGGGTGATTTACGAAAAAATCTAAGATTTTTTGTCCCAGAAGCTGAAGAATGTAAAATATCTTGGAAGAATACTCAGTTATAACGTCCATATTATTCTCCACCTTCTTTTGATTTGTCTGCACTTTCTTCGCTTTGCCCACTCTCTTTGCTTGAAGTTCCTTCAGCTTCTAGACGTGCCAACAAGCCATCTACCCATTTCTTATCAAATGTGGTTTCTTTTTTATCCTCGTCAACCACGATCAATTCCCCATCGCGAGTGAATTTCTTAATGCGTCGTGTTGAACCGTCTGAGAATTTCAATTCTCCACCTAATCCACCATCTGAATTAATGTAAATTCCAGAAAGAGCTGATAGACGGTTTACATAGTCTTCATATTGAGATTTGCTGAGTTTGTATTTTTTGTTGCTATCTGTATCATCTGAAGACTTAGAGTCTTTGTTTTTTGATTTAGATGAAGAAGAATCGTTCTTTGTCTTAGAAGATTTACTTTCAATTTTTTCTGATTTAATAGAATTGTCTTTAGGGGTGTTCAACGCTTTAGAGATGCTTAACACTGTACTGATTCCCAAAATTAGTATGATAACACCGACAGCACCTGTCACACCAAAGAAAATCTTTTCTTTCTTTTCCAATTTATTAAACTTACCAACAAGACCTTTCTTAGACGCTTGTTTGTTGGGTTTCTTAGGAGTTTTTTCTTCATCCCTTGGCTCTTCTATTTTGGTAGCAACAACTTCCTCTTTTTCGGTAGGTGTATTGTTAGTATCAAACCAACCATCTAGTCCTTGTGCCTGATCTTCTGTGTGTTCTTCTTGTTTCATTTCTTCTTCTCCATTTTCTATATCTGACTTTTCCTCTTTAATCACAGGTTCCCCTTCGAGAGCCCTAAAACCTGAGACTCCAAACTGCTCAGCGTCTTCATTATTCAATGACGCATCCAAGTCTCCTAAATCAACTTCTTCCTCGGGTTCTTCCAAGGGTTCATCTTTTGGCTCTTCTGGAAGTCTATCGTCTTCGATGAAATCTGATGCGGTTGTTGAAGAGTCAACTTCGTCCTCTTCAGGGGTAGGGTTATCAGGTTGCTGCGTATCGTTTGTTTGAACTTCTGATAAAACCTCAGGTACTTCATCAAACTCTTGTAGATTTTCGGTTTCGGAACTTGGTTCACTATTTGTTTCGCTCTCGCTTGGAGAACTCAGAACATCTAGTAATAGACTATTAGGTTGCGTAGGTTCTTCTGTCTGTAAGTCACCCTCGTCTAAAACCTCTTTTAGTGAACTCAGAAATTCTTTTTTCTTTTGCGAAATTGCAGCTAGACTAGCAAAATCATAATCTACTTGTTGGTCAACAATCGAGATGATTTGATTACGTATTGATTTTTCTAATTGCTTGATTTCTGCTTGTTTTTCCGTCGGAATCGAAACTTCACCTAATTCATCGATTTTCTTTTGTAGCTCGTCTAGGCGACCTCCCTCTACATCATATTCACGTATGGTATCTGCATTTATAGGAATTTTGTTCTCGAAAAAGTAGTTTGTTTTTTCAAGCTCATATTGTTCCTGTAATGCTTGAGCCTCTTTTTCGACCTCTTCAGGATCTACCTTAGAGTGATTTTGTAAATTGACAAGTTGCTTGTACTCTTCACTGCCAATTACCTTTTCAATAGCGTTCTTTTTAATTTCTTCAATGTTTCATCATTGTGGTAGGCTTGAATATCTTCTGGTATAGCCTGTTTCATATCGTTTAATTCTGATTCAAAACCAGAAATCATTTGAGCATAACCTTTAGAAATATTATCCAAATTAAATCCCAAACCAGGTTCCAGATCTACTTCGAGGGCCTCGTTGATAATATCCTCACATTCGCTGGTACCATTTTCGTCAATAGAAACTTCTTTCCAATATTGAACTGGTGCAAGGACACCTTGCCCTGTATCTGAATCTGTCTCATAGTACGAAGTGTAGGCAGCATCCTTTTCCACTTTCCCACTTTTTATGAGCTCAACAACTTTCTGTTGATATTCACTAGGGAAATATAATCCAATCTGATTATGGCCATAACTAAATGTTCCTACAACTTCTTTTTCCCCTTCAGAAAGTCCAAACAGGTCACTGTACTCGGCCAATACTTCGTCAGGAATAGTTCCAGAAGTTAGAACTATAATGATTTTTTGTCTTGTGTCCATTTATACCCCTTCTTATTGATTTGGTAATTATACTCATAATAGTAGTTAGTCAAATCTGATACATTATCACTATTTATTTTTGATCGTTTATAACGTTTTACGACAAAGTAAATAGATAGGTGAGTGCCGTACTCAACAAATTCTAAGTCACTCATGATTTCATTAAAGAAAATCATATCTGCCATTGCATTTAGACGTAAATTACTTCCCAAGACCGCCAACTTTTGCCAGCTATTCTTGTTGAATATCCTAGAGGCCCCGTTTCTAAACTCATCATCATATAAGACAGGTTTCATTAATTCATCTAATTCAAATTCTGAACGATATAGATTGATATTTCTAACAACTCTCTGGCTGATCTGTTCGCTAACATCAAATAAATATTCTCGAACATCCGAGGTGTTAACCAACTCAATCTGTTCATAATCTACTCCTGCCTCAATAGCCCCTTTCAACCCCAAACCTATAATGTCACTAATAGCAGCATCGTTAAGGTAGCTTGAATGAGACAATTCCTGGGGAATCTGTTGCTCTAATTTCTTGAGAACTTTGATTCTGTCGATATAATCTATATCCTTCCTTACTAAAACAGGCTTTGTATCATGTGGCACCTGTTTGTTTTCGTTAGCGTCTTTATCTTTAGACAAGATAGAAGATATATTCGGAATAGAGGAGATCCTTTTGCTTAAGTTGCTTTCTTCCCCTTCTTTTATAGTTGCTTGCAATGAAGCTAGCAGTTCTTTCATATCACTCATTGGTAGCTTCCTTCCCGTCTATAGTATTGATTGCCAGATAGATTGTGTAGATTGGTAACATACAGTCATAGGCACGCCTTTTTTGCTCAGTTTCCCCTGATTTTTTTATGTCGACGGAAAGTGCGCTGTGGTATCTTATGATTTCTAGGATATCCTCCTTAGTCTCAGTTCCATTCCATATTTGTTTAAAATCATAAATAACATAATTCAACATATCTGCGATATAGCCAGGCTCTATGTTTCGGATTCTTTCCAAATCTTTTATCACACTTGGTAGTTCCAATGTGGTGTATAAGTCTTTTAAATCTAATGCCATATTTTATGCCACCTCGATTACACTTCGCATCAATTTATCTAGTTCTACTAAAATCTTCGCTAACGATTGGAGACTTTCATAACTATCAATAATATGCTCGATATTTGTGTTTATGGTCTTTGCTTTAAATCTAATTTCATCAGATTCTACTGACTCTTTTAAATTTACTTTGTAGTCATCAAACGTATTCCCTCTTAAGTCTTTTAAGGTAATAGGAAGTAGCTCCGCAGCTTCATTTGATTCCTCTACAAACAAATCATCTTCGGTTACATTTTCAATTGAGTAAGCGTTCTTCAGTTTAGCGATTACCTCTCCTAGAATATCAATGATTTTCAATTCTGCGGAAAGTTCTGGTACAAAACTTTCAAGATCTAGGTGGCTCGTAAAATCTTCACCTAGTTGCTTTTTGATTGTTTGTAAATATGTTCTGTATAGATCACTCTCAGCCTCTATTTTCCCAATAGACGTTCTCACGCTTTCAGAAATACTTCTCAAACTAAGAGTGGTGGCTTTATTAGTCATGTTTGTTCCCCATTTTTATTAATAAAGATTATATAATAATATTATTTATTGTTTTATAATATATTGTATTACTTTGTGATATATATGTTTTTTATCCGAATGTAGCCCCTTTAACTTGCCCTTTATATGCTAACAGCTGCATTTGTTTGAGAGTGACGTTGTAGTTACCAACAAAATAAACGTCGTCTTCTCCATCCTTTTTCATTCGAACTACAAACTGTCGAACATCGCTGCTATTTGAAGTATTTACAATGATAGATGATTCATCATACTCATACTGGTTAACGTTAACCAATATCCCTAGCGTAGAAACCAGGTTAGTATCACTCAAGAAATATTTTGTAGATACTTCTTGAACGCTGAAGGTTGGTCCTCCACTACGGATAGCCTCCACAGCATTTTTAAATAGTCCACTAACATCGTTTTTCTCGTCTTCATTGGCTGATTTAGTGGACTCTAGTAATCTTTTGGCCGCTTCGAAATTCTTTTCATTTTCGGAAAGGTTGTCTTCGTTACCTTTACTTTTATTTTTTTTAGATGATTTGTCCGACTTCTTTTCTGACGGATTAGCTGCCTTCAGCTCGATTTGAGTTTCTTTATTGGTGTTGCTTTTATGAGTAGTAATGTAGATACCCCCCAAAAGGACTGCCCCAATAGCAACTCCATAAATAACTTTTTTCTTATCCATATACATTCACCTCTAGTAACAATTTACTCTATTATACCACAAAATAAAACGCCCTAAAACCCCTTATATATGGTTTTAGAACGTTTTTTATTATCCGAAAGCACGTCGTAAGACATCTTCATTATTAATCATCTGACGGTAATCTGCTGAATTTCCCTGTCCATTAGGTAGAGGGATGGAAATGAAAGCACTGTTAAGGCCCAAATTCAATGTTGTCCCGTTGCATTGTAGCTTTTCGTCAATCTTTTCCGCAATCATTTTTTCAGCCCTATCAATACCTTTAACATTAACTTCTTCAGGGATATTAAAGTAAAATTCTGCTGTTGTTGCTTGAGGTTCATTTCTATCAAAGATCGCTTTTATACCGTTACCTCTAAGCATCTCATTTAGAACATCTATTTGATTGTCTGCCCAGCGCTTTGCTTCGCGTTTTCTCTTCTCATTTTCGGCACTATGGTCCTTCAATCCAACATAGGTCTTGCCATCTTTCTCGATACTTCTATAAGGCATTGTATGCTCATAATTGAAAGCTTCTTTGCGCTCCTGAAGTTCTTTTATTTTGTTACCAAAATAATATGGATCGTTTATCCTATCACCAATGGCTTGGAAATAGTAATTACCTTCGCTTGTCGAACGTTGTTCCCCGAAATAAACTTTGTAGCCTGTAGCTTTAGACGCTGTATCTGGCAATTTCCCTAACCATTTTTGTTCTAGCTCACTCTGTCCACCCGTAGATTCAGGAGGAGTCACCAAGATATTATAGATAGTTTCTATCATGTGCTCGCTATTTTGTCTGGTATTTACAAGAACAGTGATATTCAACATTTGTTCTAGAGCTTCCAATGTGTAAGTTTCTTCAACGGTAGCTCCTAAATCGCTACGATCAGCATCTTTACTATTTTTTAGGCGCTTGTCTCGTTTATTAATCCGACTCTCAATGCTATTTCTGCTCTCGAATCTTGAGATTCTTAAGAATGCGTTTCTTTAATTTTATTGCTTGCAAATCATTTTTCAGAACGTTACGTTCATATAAACGTTGTCTTTTTAGTAGATTTGAGAAGTACGCTAGTGCTAGAAATCCCTCGAATAACCATGCTATTTTCAATAAAATGGTTACTACTTTTCTCATATCAAAACTAATTAGGTGTACTTTAGTGTCAGAAGATGTGGTTTGTGTATCTTTCGAAACACTAGATTGGGTGTTAACCTTGTTAGTATCTCCACCTAAAGAGGCAATAATGTTATCTAGAATACCTTTTTGCTCACTAGATACTTGTTTTGAAGTAGTTATATTCTGCTCTTTATTTTGAGGTCCATTATTTCGAGGTCCTAAAAATAACAATGCACCAACATAGAGTAACGTCAAAATTACAAGTGTGACAAATAACTTTTTAACAAAACCTAACAGTTTTACTCCAAATGCTGCGTGGGGGAAGACATTATTTCTTAGATGGTATTTTTCTTTAACTTCTTCGAAAGTCATATATTATCCTGCCTTCCTTTTTTTAACAACAATATGGCGTTCCTCTTCAGGTGTATCTTCATTAACATCAGGTCCCCATTCAGCCAATTTCCAATTAATCATCTCTCTTTTGTATGGAATCTTATTAACTTTAGGGTAGTGATTTTTATACCATTCTAGCTGGCTTTTAAGTTCGTCGTCGTCAAAATAAAGCGACTGACAGCGTATTGGTTCAGGTCCTTTATTAGCTGTGTCTAATAGAAGTAGATCTCCTCGGCCAAGTAATTTTTCGCCACCTTCACGATCATTTAAGATAATACGGCTATTTCCTGATGTAGGTACAGAAAAGCAAACTCGGGCTGGGATATTAATTTTAATAACTCCGCTAACTACGTCTGCTGAAGGGCGTTGTGTAGTCAAAATCAAGTGAATACCACAAGCACGGGCCTTCTGTCCAATTCGTTTGATATAATCGTCTACCTTGTCTCCAGCAACGTCTCGGAGGTCTGAAAACTCATCTACAATAAAGACAATGTCATTAAGATGAAAAAGACTATTTTCTCTTGCCCACTCAACATTCTTGGCAATTTTTTTGTTATAACTACCAATGTTTTTAACTCCTGCTGTTTGCAACATTCTATATCGCTTATCCATTACCTCACATACCCATGCAAGCAACGCAAGAGCATCTTCCATATCAGTTACAGGATCGATGGGGAAGTAAGGGTTATCTGTATAGGCCGAGAACTCAACAAACTTCGGATCGATAGCGAGAAATTGCACGTTAAATGGCGTGTTGTGAGCCATCATTTGTTGTACCCAGGAGTTGACACCAACAGACTTCCCTGAACCCGTACCACCTGCAACCAGGAGGTGAGGACATTTAGACAAATCTAACTTAACAGGTTCTCCAGCTTTATTTATCCCAACGACAAACTCAAGATTTGCTTTCGCCTTCGTCTTTAACAAGTATTCTTTTTCAAGTTCGGGATCAAACTGATATTCCGTATTGGTGTTTTCTTCATCCTCACTATTTGTTTCAGATTCATAATCCATAGGAATATAGACACCATCTCCATAGTTCCAGTTGGTATCTATTGGATTTGAACGAGAACCCATCTCTGTGAAAAGTTCGCCTAAAATTTCGCCACTTTCTGCATCAACAACTTTATAATGCCACTCCAAACCATACGGTTTTCTAGTTATCCCTGTATACCAATAAATATCGCTTTGGGTATTTTTCATGCCATCTTCAAAGTTATTGAATGTCACCTGATTGTCTTTACGATCCCATAAAACCATCAAGCGGTTATCACTCTCACTTCCATGATAGCCTACAGGGATTAGGTGTGTGCGATCCATCGGAATTTCCTTAGGGTCCACCTTAGGTTGGATTCTGGATTTTAATTTACGTCTGTTGTTTTGATTTCTAGATTGATAATGTTGACTCGTTCCTTTTTCAAGGTATGCCAGGACCTCTAATCTTTTTGAGGTTTGGTTAAACCAAACGGTTCCATAGTCTCTAGGATATTCGCCGCTCTCAAAGAGCTTTTCTAAATCAACACTTTCATCGTGTTTTGGGTTTCCTTCCAAAATTTTTAACTCAGGCTTATCACCTCTAACAAAATTTTTAGCCCCTTTCCCCTTTGAGTCTATATAAATTTTAGGTTGAACATAATGTTCTGGGATTTGATAAATGCGATCTGGAATAATTGGATGTTCTTTATTCCAATTTTCTAGTTCTACAAGCTCTTTAGGTTTGGGATGGTAGTATGGCTGAAAAAAACTCCTTACGGAGCTTAGGAAGGTCAATATACGAGTTGATTGTAAGGTTATTTGTCCCATAATTTTCCTTCCAACGTAGTCACATCCTCATCAATTTGTTGCCCAAATCTTTCGAGAGCTTCTGCAATTTGAACGTATTCTTCAAAGTTACCATCATCTTCAAAGGAGAAGTTGGCAACTCTGTTCTTAAAGTTACTAATAGTTTCGTCATAAATCTCTGTTTTGACTTCTAGGTTTTTAAAACGTTGAGTCGCCTTAAAGACACGTCCTTTAATTGTCGTTTCAAGGCTGCTAGAGAATTGTTCTAACTGGTCAAAGTAGCTGTTTCGTTTTGCCTCTACTTCGCTAATCAATCCCAACATTTGTTCTTTATATAATTCAATAGCTTCATTTATTTCATTCATTGTTCTAACTCTCTTTCATAGCTCATTACTTCTTGAGTATTTCTATCAACCTGTTTGGTAAGGGTAGCGGTTTCTTCGGTGAAACCATTCCAATCATTCCTCATGCCTAATAACTTATTTAAGTGATAAACAAGGTTTTCTACAATAAGGTCTGCACCTGGAACATTTTGTGTTTTCATAACAGCAATAGATTGTCGATACTCTTGAATCAGTTTATCCAACGTGTTCATCTTTTCTCTCCTATAGGCTTTCTATTGTAAATTCAGTAGGCAATAGTAATGTTCCGCCTTCGACTGTATGTCTCATTAGATGGCTCAGCTTCTCACCAACCTTAAATCGCTCCATCGGGATTTGCTCTTTATAGCCAGCAACAACTGAGTGCCAGTCACCATCAATGCTTAATTCGCCGTAAGTTCGAGTGCCAATAAATTTAGATTTCCTAAACACTCGTTCGATTTTCCAAGCACCTAGCTTATACTCATCCACTTCTACGCCAACCGTCTTTAGGTATTCGATGGTTTTTGCTTCGTCGTAATCCCCGTTAGTTAGACATTTAGGTGGAAGTAATAAGTGAATACTATCTGTATCACCGTACAAATAGTATTCTAGACCAATATTATTGATCACTTCTGCCATTTGTACCCTAGCATAAGCATTTATAAAGCTTGCAGCAGCGACATTACTTTGAGTAGAACGTCCTCCATGCCCCATATTTTTTTGGCTATCTGGATTAACTCCTAGGTATCCTACGACTTTATTTAACATCGCCTTACTTTGGAAATAAGAAAAGGTGTCACCGTTTTCTTTACTGATACACTTCTCATTATACCAAAACTCCCCATGCTTTGAAAGTTTTTTCATCAATTTTTCATGTAGGTTAAACACAAATAAACGCGTATTTAGAGCTTCTTTTATTTCATAGTTTTGGAGCATATATTCAAAGTCAATTTGTGTAAGTATTAGATTTTTATAATCGATTGAATCTTGATATTTTTTTGCCTTAACTGCATCTTCAAGTGTGGATTTGTTCCCTAAATCATCTTCTCTTATCTTGATGATTGGGACCTTTCCTTTTTTTACAGAGGCTTTAATCGATCAAATCGAATAAAGTATACAAATTGATTAGGGTTAAATTTGTTAGTAAACTCTTCAACAGAATCAACAACTCCTACACATTCCATAGGTAGTTTTTGTGTAGTGTAGTTTGAAGTATGACGGCTATTTACATCGATAGTAATTCCAATACCCTCTATCCATTTATTTTGATATCTTGGATTAGGATAGACAAGCCCACCTCTATAACTCTCTCTACAGTAGTTATTTGTGAGGTTTCTTCTCATCATTTGAATTTGCACTGATTTGTAAGTGTGCAACTTATCTAGAATTTGTTCAAAATAACTTTTTTCATCTTCATTTTGATACCTGCCCTCAGTTATCAGTGTTTCAAAATGATCGATGTAAGCTTCGATTTCTTCAATATGCTTACGAGTCCTTCTTTTTGTTTTAAATTCCAGCCCCTCAGGTTGTCTAGCTGTTACGACATTCCCGATTTGAATTTTAGAGTACCTTTTTTCACGATATAATTGCTTATATCCTTTGTACTTGTTGAAAGGTTCAAATTCTTCAATCCGTTCTACTTCTAGATGTGGTTTTTCCGATAAAGCTGTTTGATAGGCAATATTGGAAATAGAATACATTCTATTTTCGATACACTCAACCAGTCTAAACTTCTTCAAAGCGACCTTTAAAATACGTGTGTCCATCTTAATGTATTCAATGTCGTCGTCAGTGATAATATGCTCTTTGATGGAGTAAAGATATCGCTTTTCTCCTCCACCAGGAAGAGCGATTTTTTGTTTAGGGTACACCCCTTTAATGAGATGTCCTTTTGTTGTTAGTTTAGAAAATTGTATCACTTTCTCTTTTTTTGGGTGTTTAACTAGAGGTGTCTTTCCTTTTTTCAATCCGACAGTCTTAGCAATCTCAGAAAGACTACCGTCTAGAACTTTTAGCGTATCAAAAAAGTTGAACATTTTATCACCATCAAAGACTGTAAAACTTTTAGAATCTCCGATAAAAAATTTCTCTAACCAGTCTTTTTTGGGCAACCCTTTTTTAAGTAACTTAGCATTATCATCTTCAGTTGGACGAGGTACATCTGTTTTTGTCACCCTATGATATCCATTCCTATTCAACCAACTAAAGATGAAATGAGCATCATATCCACCCAGATTGTGGAAGAGGACATTTGCACATTCATTCTCTAAAATGCTATTCATAAAATCTTCGATAGAATTGCCAATGATATAATGATTGCTCATGTCAAAATCAGAAATACAAGATAACCATACTTTGGTTTCTTTGTCTCTTCCGTTGAAGGTTGTTCCTTCAAAGTCGCAAATCAAAGTTTTCACGCAAGTCCCTCCTTGTCCTACCAGCTGTGATGAAAAAGCTTATTTTATATTCATATATAATATATATAAATATTTTAGATTATATAATATTAAAATATATTATTATATGTTAAATTTTAAGCGAGCGTTTATTGCTCGCTAGTTTTTTCCTTCAGATATTTGTAGAGTTTATAAGCTCTATCTAATCGCATAGATTCGGTAGATCTCTGTCCTTTTACATACAAATTACCATTTGTTGCGTTCATAATACCTGTTTTTCTAATTTCATATCCTGTGATGATTCCACTGTGCAGCAGTTTATCAAACTCCTCAACATCTAGGATTTGATCTGAGGAATCCAGGGGTTCATTTTCAGATTCATATAACTCAACAAGTTTGTTTACTTGCAGAGCAGTCTTAACAGACATTTGCTCGCAACTCTCCAGTTCATAGTATCGTAAAAGAACTTGAGGTGTTATGCCTGCTGATTTAACAGCCGAACGATAAGGTGAATACGGCTGGAGCTTTAAAAATATATCTAGTTTCTTCAAATCAATCATGTTCTTATCACCTTTCTCTTACATATATTATAGCTTTTTCGATACAATTCGTCAATATCTTTTTGTTTTTTATTAAAAAAATAGCAACCAGAATTTCTGGTTGCTCTGTTATTGTTAAATATAATTATTTGGCAAAATCTAACAACAACACTAAACAAGTACATCTATATTAATATTTTTTTAGGGTTTTGTCAATTTAGCTTCGACTAACCTCTTCTTCAATTTAGCTCCAGCCTTAAAAACAACGTTTATTGTTTCTGGTTTATCAGCTTTAGTGGATTTCCTTTTTCTCACATTATAAGAACCAAAATTCTTAAGCATTACAGCGTCATGCTCAACCATCAGTTCCTCTAAGGTTTCTAAGAATATTTCAATATCTTTTGAAGCGTGTTTCTTAAAAATGCCTCTTTTCTGGGCATACTTTGTGACGATCTCGTCTTTATACGCTATGTCCTTTTCTTTCCGTGTCATCTCTACTTCCAAACCTTTTGTAGTCCTTTAGAAATATTATAAAATATTTTTCTTAAAAATTCAAAAAGACTTTAAAAAAATTTAAAGTCTTTCTTCGTTTATATTACAAGTCTCGCTGTTTTCGAGCCTTTGCAATTAGATATCTAATGGTAGGACCTGTTCCTAAGATTCCTTCTTCTTCTCCTACTGAACGTAGAAATTCTAGCTCATCTGTAGAGAGTCTGATTGTAGTGGTTTTGAACTTAACTTCTTTTGGAGCTTGTTTTTTAGTTTGACTTATTTTCTTTTCATCTTTTAGAAATGAAATGTCGTGGTTTTTAGACAACTCTTCTAAAACCTCTTTTTCACTATCCTTGCCTTTGATTCTAGTATTAAAAAGTTCTAAGGCTTCTTTGTATTCTCCATCATTAATATAAGATTGAATATCATTTAAAACAGATACAACAACAGCATTTAAAGTCATTAGGCAACCTCCTCAATTAACATTTTCACAAATTTAGCGATTTCTTTTTTAGGAACAGAATCTTTAGAAGACTCAAATACATTTTCCTTTGTTTCAGCAATCTCCTCGTATTCGATATTGTACGAAATAAACATGTCAAATACTTTAGTATCAAGCTCTTTAGCAACTTCTTCTAGCTCTTTAATATGTTTTTGCGCCGTAGTCTTCTTAGGCTTTCCAAAGTTACCTTTCTCTACTTTTGTAGGAATAATCCCTGCAACTCGAAGGTTAGGATTATCAAGGTATTCTTTAGTATCGTCGATATCCTCTTTTAGAGCGAGAATACGTTTAACTGAAAATTCTTTTGCTTCTGTAGGGATAATAATGTGTGTTGCAGCTGCTAAAGAATTTATTGTGGCATCGTCTAGAGCTGGTGGATTGTCGATTAGGATGAAGTCATAGACACCTTCTATCTCCTTCAACGCTCGTTTCAAGCGCGACTCTTTAGATTTGAGAGTCTTAGCGATAGAGTTCCATAGCTTCATTTGAGAAGTTCCAGGGATTATGTCGAAATTTTGAACTCTCTTGATGGCATCGATAATAGAAATATCACCTTTCAAAACAGAGAAAATGTTCTTATCCTCTTCTTTTAATCCCACGCCAGTCGTAAGGTCAGCTTGAGCATCCATATCGACTACCAGAACACTGTACCCCAGGGATGCCAAAGCTTGGGCGCATAATAGGGTAAGGGTGGTCTTCATGACCCCTCCCTTTTGATTAAGGATAGCTAGTATTTTGTCTTTTATTCTATCTTTCTTGATCATTTATTTTACCTCTTGTTTAGTGTTGTTCAGAAATTCTGATCATTTACAATATAACACAAGAAATATTACTTGTCAATATAAAACAATATTTTTAATTACTTTGTATCATATAATATTTATATGTATTAACAAATATTATCATATAATATATTGTATTACTTGTTACTCTATTGAATTATCGAGGAAAACTAGGCAAGTTTTTTATAGGCGTTCAATTAGTTTAAATAAAAAAGCCAGCGATGCTGACTGGCTTAAAAGACGATAGCTTCGACTTCTCTTCGATACTCAATAATTGCATTATACATGACACCATTTAGATGTTCTGCAAATCGTCTAAATTCACTAAATCATCCTGGTACTTAATAAACCATCTAGTAGCTTCTTCCATAGCATCCTCTTCACTAAATTTCTGGTCCATGATTTCACCATATCCCTTGTTATTCGCTTCTCTTATAAGACGGTATTCGTCTTTCCAATCTTCAACGAACAACCTCATTCGGCCAAGGTCAGGTACAACTCTAACGTCTCCAGGTTCAACATCCAAGCCTAACCTTTGAAGTTCTTTCACATAATCAACCCAAACCAAAGGTTTTGTTTGGTAGTTATCTATGACCTCCGCTTTCTTCTCTACTATGCGTCGGCTTACTTCCCTCTTGATGTATTTGTCGACTTCAGTTGAGTATTCTTCTTCAGCTGCTCTTAGTTGCTCCCGATAAAAGTCAAGAGGTAGCTTAGAAACATAATCCTCAAAATCAGATTCTCTAGTTGTTTCCCTACTTGTTGAGGTTTTTACAGTAGAAGTAGCTTTTACTTTTGGAAGTGGGGCTTTGGTTGTTTTAAGCCCTGAAGCAAAATTCTGTACGAGGTTTGAGCTAGAAGAAGAAGTTTTTGCTGATGGTGTGGCAAATTTTTGCTTTCTTGCCTCTTGTTTTAACTTATGACGTAGCTGTTTTGCTCGTTTTCTAGCTTTCTTATTGCCTGCACCAAGATTCCCAGAAACTTGCTGCTTTTCGACTTTCTTCGGAACCTCTATTTCTTTAGCTACTTCTTTTATTTGCTTAAGATTCTTTTCCTTTTTAGCCTATGTTTTAGCAGCTTTTTGCGATTAACTTTCTTTCCCATGACTGCTCCTATTTATTCAATTCAGCCATCAATTCAGAATATCTTTCGAATGTCTTGTTATATTCTGCAAGTGACGTTTCGTGGTAATGGATGTTGGTTAGAAATTGATAACACGCCTCTAGCTCATCTTCTAATTCGCTATAGTTAGTCGAGTTCTTTACTTGTTCTTCAATTTCTCCTTCAATATCTCTTGATTTTAACATGTTAAATCCTTGTCTTTCCTACTCTTTTATTCCGTTGTTTACTTCTCGACGAATTTCATTAGCAATCCCGTTGCTAATGTATTTAGCTAAATCGGAATTATCTTTAATATAGCGTTTTGTTTTTAAAGCTTTACTGTAAAATCTCGAAAAATAAATATCTCCAAAATACTCCCCTATTGACTGGCCCACATCTTTAATCAATAATTCAATGACTAAGGGCTTTATCTCGTCTTCCGAGAATATTACTTTGACTCCTTGTTGTTTATCTTCAACATCCTCACTGGTTTGGAAAATAAAATCAGGATCCAGAATATCCATATCTTTATAAGCTTTATCTAGTTCTGTTAGAGCTTTATTCCCTGCAAAAATAATAGCATTAGCATTTTTCTTTGTAAGGCTACGATAATCAGATTTCATGATTTCTCTGAGTTTCATGTACTTATCCTTATGTCTAAAGGATTCATAGTGGTTTAGCTCCTCGCTTAAGTTTTCTAGAGCTGACATTTGTTTGGTCGTTAGAGAAAATTCTGTTTGCTTAATGGACCAAACCAGCTCGATAGCAGTAATTTTTTTTCCTTTTCGAATTTTATTATACTTCAGATCCATCTCAGAAAAGCGGTTGATTTCGTCTACAGCAACATCAAGAGTTGCTTTAGCGAAAACAGAAAAATTATTATAGCTGCTTTTATTTCTTACGTTAAACAAACCTTTAAGCTTATCGACATCGATTTCGCAATGTTTTATATTGCGTTTGTTGTAGTTTATTTTCAAGAACTCGTATAGGATCCAGGAATAAACTGAAGAAAAGTTTTTTGTGATTGACATATCAATCATCATGTAATAACCTTCGAGGTTAGTTAGTAGTGGTAGTACCTTCGGATTCCATTCGAACGTCAGCACCCCATCTTGATAATACGTATCAATAACGATAGATCTTCTTGAACGTTTACCTTTGGTAGTGTCATTATTCAGGAAATCGTCATCAACAGTGACAAATTTTAAGTCTTGTATAGCATCGCTATCAGCAACAGCTTGTCTCTTAAGATATTTAACAACACCTGAGTATTCAGAGAACTCTTTCAAGGTAATCGTTGATTCTAATTCTTCAGGTCTAAACTTAAGAATGGCTAGTGACAGTAGTTGTGCTTGTTTCAACGAAATCGGACTTTCTAAATTGGCCAGTGAAAGTCGATTTGCTTTTGTGATAATGGCATTATTATCTAAGATAATCTTTCCATTAGTTTCTGTTTCATTCATTGCTTTATACCTCTTTCAAATATCAGAATATTTTAAAAAATATTCCTAAAGTTGTATATATTTGATTTTAGCATGTTTGATGTATTATGTAAAGTTTTTTTAAAAAAAATAAACTTCAATAGGGGATATATAAACTTCAATAAGGGATATTTAAACTTCAATAGGGGATATATAAACTTCAATAAGGGATATTTAAACTTCAATAGGGGATATATAAACTTCAATAAGGGATATTTAAACTTCAATAGGGGATATATAAACTTCAATAAGGGATATTTAAACTTCAATAAGGTCTTCGAAACGCCTATTTGATAGGGTTTTTGTTCCATACAACATAATAAACATAAATAACATAATAAACATATATAACCTATTAAGAACTTATTGAACAACGACGAGGAAGAGAAGAGCTGGTAGTAGTAAAAAGAAAAGGAATCCCCCTTCTTTCTTTTATGAAATTTACAAAAAACGCCCTAAAAGCTAATATATGCGTATTTAGAGCAATTTTATCTTTACACAAGATTAATTTTTGATATAATAAACGTATCAATAAAGAAATACACAGGCGTGATTGCCTGGATAAGGAGAATTATTATGGCAAGTAAACAAGACTTGGTTAACAAAGTTGCTGAAGCAACTGACCTCACAAAGAAAGACTCAGCAAGCGTTGTTGATGCAACGTTTAAAGCGATTGAAGAGTTCCTAGTGCAAGGTGAAAAGGTCCAACTTATTGGGTTCGGTAACTTTGAGGTAAGAGAGCGCGCAGCTCGTCAAGGTCGCAACCCTCAAACAGGGGAAACCATTCAAATTAAGGCTTCTAAGGTGCCAGCCTTCAAAGCAGGAAAAGCATTAAAAGACGCTGTAAACTAAGAGCTTGATTTCTTAATAATCAGCTGAAAAAGCAGTGCTATCTTAGCCTGCTTTTTTACTACAACTAATCCAGGAGGATAAAATGACTAAATCTAAACAAACACTAAACAAGACACAAAAAAATAAAATCAAGAACCTTTTCAAAGAAAAGTTCTCTTATAGCACGCGCAAAGGTAAAATCGCCCTGGTGACAGTCGGTGTCCTAGCAGGTATGGCCGTTGGGACAACAATAACACTGGCAGGAACTCGAGAAACATTTCAAAATATCGCCACTTACGACGGTGGAAATCTTACAGCTCAAGACTTGTATAAACAGATCAAAACGTCTACTAATGCCCAAACGATTGTATCTAATTCCCTTATCCTAGAAGTTTATGATCATCTCTATGGCGATAAAATTTCAAAATCTGATGTTGAGAAAGCTTACAAGTCGGATGCTTCTGGAGTATCATCTTTGGCTCAGCAACTGAAAAATGCTGGTATTTCTGAACAAGAGTACAAAGACACTCTAAAAAAACAGCTAGCCTTTAATTATGGAGTTAAGAAGCAACTCGCAGTATCTGAAGGTGAATTGAAGACCGCATGGGCTAACTTCCATTCTGATGTTAAAATCCAGATGATGACCTTTACTTCAGAAGAAACAGCAAATAATGTCAAAGAACAGTTGGATAATGGTGCTGACTTTAGTACGTTAGCTAAATCTTACTCAGAAGATAGCTATAAAGGTGAGACAAGAACTTACAGTAATTCAGATAAATACTTGCCATCAAGTGTGATGAAGGAAGTTTATAAGCTTCATAATGGGGAGTATACCTTGCAAAGCTATAGCCCTGATGACAATACGACTTACTACTTTATCGTGAAAATGGTAGAAACATCCGATAAAGGAAATGATATGTCTAAATACAAGAGTGAGCTTACAGATAGCATTAAACAAAATAAACTGGACAGCGACACAGACGCAGTTGAAGCTATCATCAGGAAAGATTTCAAGAAAGCAAATGTCAAAGTAACAGATAAAGACTTCAAGTCTACCTTGTCAAAATACATGGAGAAATAACACGTGAAGAATAAAAAAGTAATTTATGGTGTAACAGCTGCATCAGCAGTTATCGCTCTTTCTATCGGTTATGTCGTATTAAACAATAAACCAGAGCGAACAGATCAAGTAACACTTTCTAGTGCCAAAAAGTCTCCTTCAAGTAGCACTAAAAGTAGCTCAACAACTGAAAAAAGTAGTAGCTCATCTGAGGAGAAATTTCTGATTGCGAATCATACGAAAGAGATTCTAGGAGACGTAGAAGAATTAAACGATTTCTCCCAAGGTAGCACTCAGCACTACGAAGATGTGAAAAAATCACTATCAGAGTTGCATGTGAGCCTTGATGATAATACAAAAGCTATGTTCGGTATGTTTGATAATTCTGGTGTGGTTATCTCAGGCATTGTCCTAGATAGCAAGATTGAACCAGATGGCAACAACTATAAAATCACTCTTACTGCTAGGACGGCTAAATCAGGAAATAGTAACGGAGATAGTGTGGCTTCAAAAGTTGCTGAAGAGCTCCGTAAAAAGTTGGCTGGTGATGAGTATGAAAAATTCAATCAGACTGTAGTTTATAGCCTGACTGTTAGTGAGGATGGAGGAAGTGCGGTGCTGAAACTTGAAAGTGGACAATGGTGGTAACGAATGAAGAGAATTACAACTTTTTTTAAAAATTTCTTTGCCTCTCAGGAGGGGAGTTTCTTTTGGGTAGTAGCTGAAATTATCAAGGGGATTTTCCGCTTTTTCAAATCAGTAGGTGCCTTCGGGATAGGGGTTCTATCCATCTTGAATCATGAAGACGATGATACCCCACAAACTCCTTCTGAACCAAAAGAAGAGAAGAAACAAACAGAAGGGGGTGACTGGTAGTGGCAGATTTGACAGAAGACTTGGAAAACGAAGAAAGAACGGAATCTTTGAGTGCCATTCCAAAATCGGATTTCATGACAGATGTGCGTTCAAACTTCTTTTCTACACCAGTTTACTTTTCTTTCCTGGACTCTCTAACAGGTGGTAAGGCATTATCTTTTTCTAGGATCGCCTTATCAGGCTTATCTTTGGTTTTAGCTTTTGCTGTGCCTTGGTACTTATCAACTCGTAGTGTTATCGAGAAAAAGAGCTATCTTCTTTTACCTAACATTCTGATTGTCATTGTGTTTGTTTATATAGCTTACCTTATTCTTAAGCCAATGAAGCAGAAAAGCACTCTAGAAGTGGGAGTCCAATATTTCTTATCTAACTTTTTCTATTATCCTTTCAGCAAAAACCGCTTCAGCGTGGATCGTATTGAGGGGAATTTGGTCTATTTCACTGATCGCACAATTGGTATGTGCTACGAAGTAGAGGGAGTTTTCAATCAAACGATGTTTGAAAAGGATGTTTTAGAAGCTAGACGTAAGTTGACTACTATCCGAAGTCGATTGATGGAAACAACTACAATTTCTATGCTTGAAATCTCTAAAACAGAGTTTCAACCACAACGTCGCTATTTAAACAAGGTACAGGAAAACGCCAAAACAAACTATCAAAGAACATTGGCCAAACGCACGCGCCTACACTACGATAGAGAGTTGGGGAGCGAACAGATTTTGAAAACAACCGTAATGTACCGCGTTCATAACAAAAAGGAACTTGAAGAAGTTAAGAAATCACTAGGCTTGCTATTGAATAATAACTTCAAACGAGTTGTTACTTTATCTGAAGATGAGACACGTAAGTTCTTAGAGGGAGTTTAACGATGACAGTTGAATTAAGAGAGCTCAACCTTGTCGAAGGAAAAAATGTCTTTTGGAAAGACGGTTATTACTATACCGTCTTTTCTTTAGACGTTCCTGAAGGTCGAGGCTATGGCTTAGATACAGAAGATATTTTGCAAATTACAGCTTCCAACGTTTTGACGGGCTGTGATATTCGCTATTTTAAAGCACATAAAAACATTAACCACGCAAAAATGCTGAAGTTCATGAAGAATTTTAAGCTCAATAAAAGGGTGACGTCGGCCACAGCTAACGAGGGGGATGAAGATGATTTCCGTAATACCCTCCTCGCTGGTCGTGCGAGACACTACAACGCCTATGAGCAATTGAAATCTTCCGACGATAGCGTAGGAACCGCCTTTAAATGGAGTGTTGTTATTAAGGCTACCAGCATTAAGCTGATTGAAGAACAGTTAGAGATTATTCGTGATAACTGGGATGGTCTTTCTGAAGCAAGTAGAGGCCGTGAGCGTTTGAAATATTTTGAACTAAACCCTGTAACAGGAGCTCAAGGCTCAGAATATAGCAAACTTTTTGATGACTTGGATGTAGATGATCCATCACTATCAACTTCTACACCAGATAACTATAGCGGTCTAGATTTTTACTTGGTTTCAACGTTGCAAGATGATAACGGTGTTAAGATTGGCTATGATACCTTCTCTACAGCACAAAATACTATCATGTATGACTTTGTGCGAAGCACACACCGTAGAGCAGCTATTGCTATTCCTAAGAACGCTTCTCATATCTTCTTTAAACGCAAAGACGAACCTTCAGAAATCAGCCCTATCAGTAGTGTCCTGGCTCAAGCTTGCGCCAATCAATTTGTTATGGAAAACCACAAGGTTGTTCATTTCGTCTTAAATGACTTTGATTATGCCCAAACTGAAAACGTGGACCTCTACAGCCACAAGGAAACAGATATTCAAAAGATTGATGTGTCAACAGAGTCTGTAAATGTCATTCAGGCTTATGGTAGTGTTGAAGACCAGAAGATGATTTACCAACGTATGCAAAGTAAGATCTCTTTGATTTTCGATATTCTACAGAACTTCACGCTTGATAACAACGCAAAGGCTCAAATTGAGAAAGCCCTACGTGAGACTTACAATAAGACACGTAAGTGGAGTACAGAAGCCGATAAAAAACCCAACCTTGGTAAGTTGGTTAATCAAAACCCTGAGTTGTTCCCAACGCTATCTACGCTTGCAGCAACACTAGAAACTCAAACGGAAGTTCACTTGGAACGTAACTTGAGTGAGTTGGCCACAGCTACCGAAACACTGGTAACAAACCTAGACCAGGTTATTGAAAATAACAAGACGCTTCTAGGACGTGCAACCAGTCTACGCTTGCCAACAGCAGAACAAACTTATTATGAATTTGCTAAAGTTGGTGACGATAAGACTAAAATGTTGCAGTTTGTAAATATCATCAACTACGTTTCGGATTCCCTAAAAGAAGGGGACCTAATCGTTATTCATGGAGCAAACAAGTTAGATGGCCGTCTTTTTGACTCATACCTTAAAGAAGAATTTGACGCGATCTCTAAGAAAAATGTGCGTGTTCTCTATTCGTTTGACAACACAACCGAGATGGATAACAGCAACATTTTCTCACTAGGAGGAGGGCGTGCTTACTCTGATTTTGACCTTGATTTTGATTGGGCCATCCTAGGACGTGTTCCTTTGATGCACATTGATCAAGTTGAGCATTTGTTTAACCAAAGTCTGACTTCTCGAATGAGTGCACACTTGGCATCTCAGAATGTTCAGAGTCGTGTTTGATTCGTAGACGTGAGACAGCAACGCTTCACTTCTGTGACTTGTTACCGTTTATCTAAAAGGAGAATCTAATTCATGGATAATAACACCGCAAAGACGAATACTTCAAAAGGGGTGCGACTATTTGCAGCATTGACTTTGACCTGGTTCCTAAAGACACTATTCAAATTGCAATTGGTCGCCATCGCCCTATTTGAGGTCGGTATCATTCTGAGCCATTCCCTCCCCAAAACGCAAGCCTATGCTTTTGCTTTTGGGATGCAGCTAACGCTATTGGTAGTGGTTATGTTATGGCCCTTTATTAAACGTCATTACAACAAAGCACGTCGCTTTGACTTAGGGCTGTGGGTGATGACCTTGGCCGTTGCATTATTCTTTTTGAAATTCGTATCGTCAGGGATTGCTGTAGGTCTGTCTACCGCTTCAGCGGTACAATTGGGTGCTGGTAGCCTCTTCTTGTATCTATGTGGCACTTACGCAGCTTCGGCACTATTTGATAACTACCTTTTTAGCAAAGTGTTAAACAGCACCTACCTAGGTGTAGAGCCTTCTGACTTAGAAGAGGGCACCTTGTACGAAACCTTGAAAGTTGATGATCTAAATGCCAAGTTGAGCGCTATTGAGAAGCAAGCAATTCAAGACGATTACCGTGATTGCGTTACGTTGAATTTACTTAAAACAACATCGGAGTCTGGCCCTTATCATAGTGTATCAATCGCTAAACAAGAAAATACTAGACAATTTGTTTCTTACGGAGATAGTTACCAGCTTGAATTTTTAGTTCATCCATTTGGTTTTGAAAGCAAAACAGAACGAAACATTTTCCCTTTTTATGTACCGTTGAAGACTATAAAGGGACTTTATGTAGAAAATGTAGATTAACACGCCAGTAAGGAGAGAAACAATATGAGGCGAAAAAGCAACCTAGACAAACTGCTATTGGGAGTAGTTATCCTTCTAGTAGCACAAGTGATTGAGTTGTCTATAAAATTACTCTTTCTTCCTAAAGCACCAGGAATTGAGATAGGCTATCTTGATTGGAGAAGGCCGTTTGTAATGCTGCTGGATAATTATTTCGAGTTCGGCTATTACATCGATACACCGTCAACCTCTGCTGGATTGGCCATGTATTTTTGCTTTCAAATTGTTAAGAAACTAGGCCTCGTTTTTCTCTTCTGGAGTTATTTTTTCAGTTATTACATTGACGAAACTCCCCTTAACGTTTCAAGATGCTGGAGATTAGGAAGATTGCTCCTGATACCAGCGATTTATTTCTTTTTTCAATTGGGAGAGCAATACGGTATCATAGATAATACGCTATCAATGGCGTTGTTCTATCACATTATGAAGTTCATCTTCAGTAAGAATCTTTTTATTGGCATCTTTGGATTTTTCGTTTTTCTTTATGTTTTACAAAACCCTAATTGGGAATCTACCGATCCTAGAAAAGCCAAGTCTTTGAGAGATTACCTCAATAGACGACATAACCAAGAAATGTATGAGCGTTCCAAAGCTCAAACAAGGCAAAATGTCACACTATTCACACTTATTATAGGTCTTTTAACCTTCAGAGGACTAAGAAGATTACGGGTGTACTTAAAGGAAATTCGAAGTTTTTAAAAAATAGCCCTAAACATTAAAAAAAGAGTGTTTAGAGCTATTTTTTTATGTTATAATAATATTAGTTTTTTAAAAGGGAGATGACACCAGAAAGGGAAAATTTGTATGAAAAAAACATTTCTTGATAAAGAAGGGAGTAGAGCGGCAAGGCACATCGCTACGATTGCTAGCTTGCTAGTTCTGAGCACTGGTCTATATATCCAGGGCTATAGTCGAAATATTTATTTGAAAAACCATTCGGCTACGGCGCTAGGAACTTCAGCAACCTTTGAGCGATCAAGTGCCAAGGCGACTATCAAAGACTATTATACTGATGAGTCAGAAAGCTTTATTGGTGTTACGATTTCTGTGGATGAGAACAGTAGTTCTCCATTGCCATATAAGGCGACAGATTACCTTGTCCTTTTGACTGACTACGAAGGGAATCAATCAAGCATACCAGCTATCTTTGGTCGTATGGGAACAGACGGAGATCTATTCCTTATCATTCCTAAACCAACCAAAGAGGTTTATCACATTGTTATTGCTAACCGTAATTACTTGGGTAGTGACATTGAGGTTAAGAATGACAATAAGGTGATTGATACTGAAAAAGGCTCTATTGCCCGAGTTGTTTCGGAAGCAAATACCGTTGGAGCAGGAACAGGAGAGATTGAGGAAAGCAAAGCTGCTTCTAAGACAAAACGAGACAGCATCAAATTCCAACTTACCTTGAATCCAGCTCTTGATAGTAACGACTATAAAGTAACGAAATTGAAGACAAAGAGCCTTCTTAAAACTGACTCTGACGGAACGACAACCTTTGACTTTAAAACGTTCTGGACGATGACTTATAAGCAGAACATGATTGATATTGCTTCTAGAAAGGTTTCTAAAACAGCGACAACGATTGCTAAGTTAGAATCTCGCTTATCTGATTTTCAAAAACGTTATAACGAGAATCCAGATGATGAAATTGCAAAATCAAATATTGACGATCTGAAAAGTCAAATCAAAGATCAAGCTGATAGCCAAACCACACAAGCTGAAGCTTTATCGAAGTATCGTAAGTTGAAATATGATCCGTCTCTATTTGACGATTATTCAACTAAGATTTTCGTCTATAACAAATAAAGAAAGAGAGGTTTAGATGACTGATTTAAGCAAAATTGTGGGTGATATCGAATTACTACCACACTCACCTGGCTCGCCACCTAAAGAAGTGTCGGAAAAAGATGCTAATGACTATGTGTCGATCTCTAAGCTTCTTTGGGAAAACGAGGAATTTAGGGAATCGTTTGATAACTACAATGCAAGTATAGCTAATGCTATGTTGTTGCTGGAAGAGCCTAAAAACCCGTTCATCGGACGGGAAAAAGAACTTGATACCCTGAAGAAGGTTATGGAGTTTAAAAAGGATCCAATCGCCATTCTACTAGCTGAAGCTGGTATGGGCAAAACTACCCTGGTTCGTTATTTTGCCAAAATGGTGAACGAGGGTAAGATGAAGGGGACTTCGCGTAAATATGTTGTACTAGAAGTTCAAATCGGTTTGATGTCTGCAATGGGGCTAGATAAGTTCCAAGCAGGACTACAACAATTGCTTTCTGAGATTGAACATTTGCAACAGAAGGCGCGTGAAGTAATGAATGATAATAGTATTCACTTCATCCTGTTCATCGATGAAATACATACCGTCATTTCGATTTTTGGACCAGGTTCAAAAATCGGAGGAGACTTGCTTAAAAGCTCACTAACACCAGCAAAGGTCTGTGTGGTAGGCGCAACAACACGTAAAGAATATGACCGTTCTATTGCTCTAGATGATCCTTTGAAAGAGCGTTTTACTCCAATTGAGTTCCAGAAATTTACTCATACGGAGTTACAGAATATCTTGTTATCCTGGTGGGATGACCTCGGAGGAAATGAGATAGCACCGCTACAAAGAGAGTTCATTGATAAAGTCCTAGAATTTGGGCAGAGGTACAAAGAAGAATCTTCAGAGCCAAGGAGATCCATTAAGATTATCCAAGGGCTGGAGGCTTGGTGTCGGATAGACCAAACAAACCTTCGTTGAAGGTTGTAGCAGATATCTTTAGAAGTTTGTATGGTGTTCACACCAATGTCCGCTTCAACACTGCGGATGTTCTTTACCACTTGGAACACGACATCATTGGTCAAGACATGGCCAAGTTCCAGATTATGGACTTCTTTAAACGATTTAACATTAGGGTTGGAAGGCAGCGTAGCCGACCATTAGGTGTGTTCTTTTTCGTAGGACCTACAGGGGTTGGTAAAACAGAAACAGCCAGAATCATTAATCGTGTTTTATACGATGGAGAAGCGAACATGAAGTTCATTAATACTCCTGACTATTCGATGATTGATGAAGGAGACTTGGTTCTCCGTAGGGATATTGGTGAGGAGGCGAGACACCATCCCCAAACAATTTTCCTAATTGATGAGGTTGAAAAAGGCGTTTATCGAGAGAGTAATAAGGTTAAAAATAACCTACTGCCTACCTTCTTGAGTCTAACGGATAACGGAAAGGTTATCTACGATGCAAGGAATAAAGAAGGAGATCGTGAAACGTATTCTTCAACACTTCAAAACACCTGCTTCATCTTTACTTCAAATGCAGGACACGAAGTTTTTGAAGGTGATGAAAAACGTGGTGATGAGTACGATGAGACAAAAGACACACCACAATCACGCGCCAAACGAAAAGAACTTGAATCAAGCGTCAAAGAAAGGCTATTGAAGACCTACGGCTTCACGCCAGAATTTCTAGGGCGGATGGATAAATTTGTTCTCTACAAGCGTTTGTCACAATATCACGGTGTTAAAATCGCAGAACGGCTGTTAAATCAGTATTTATCAGATCTAGAGCTAGAGAGAGGCATTGTTGTCGAACTCAATAAACCTAGCACCATTAAGAAAGATGAGATTATTGGAGCTCCAAGTGATTTTGAAGCTCAAGAAATAGCTGTTTTCCTAGCGACAGTCAGGGTAGATATGACAGACAGTCGTTCAGGAGGGGCCCGTAAGGTGAAAACGGCAGTTGAAGACGAGATTGAAGAATTGATTGCTAGAACAATCTACGAAGATGAAAGCAAGAAGCACTTCAAACTAACTGTTCCTAATCGGGGTATTCTATTGCAGAATGTATCTCATGAAGAAATGGAGGTTAAGTTAGAGTGTTTAGGTTAAGAAAGAAAACAACAATAGCAACGTTAATGGCTGTTCTTGCGGTCTTTGGAATACTAATGACAGGACGAACGGCAGATGCGAACGCATCCTTAGGTGATGAGCCTACGTATCAAAACCTCTATCAGAGTGCTCTATATACAGAGAGCTCTGAGGGAGGGATTAAGGAAATCTCGATCAACTATGAAAGTTTGGCGAAATATCCTAAGATCGATACTGATGCTGATGATCAAGTTTTTGATTATACAAATCTTGGTAAGGGTGGCGAGTACACGACGGAAGGGGCAACTCTAGTTAACACCATCAAAGTGTTATCTAAAAAAGGTTGGCTCGTCACTTACAAAACACACCCGTCATGGTGGGAAATCATCACTAAGGCGGTAGGGGAAGTGGTTACAGCCTACGCAACAGGAATATCTGTTATTCTCGGAACAATCGGTGAAGGGTTAACAGATATCGGTAATGTATTTTCAGATGCCTACGCTTGGGTTGTAGACAAGTCTACACCAGCCAATTTAATCGATTGGGTTGGAAAAACCGCTAGTGGTACTTATGGAGACAAGAACTGGATTACAGACCTATTTGGAGCTATCATCACGAATTTGGTTGGTGACTTGAATCAAATGCTCACCATTGTTCGTAACGTTGCTCTGGTTGTATGGGTTATAGCCGCAGGTGTAGCAGTTGGCTCAGCCTTCATCAGAGGTAACCTTAAAGGAACTCTATTGCCCTTTAGGAGATTGATTATTAAAATTTCAGTTCCCATTCTATTTGTATCGACTTACCCTTCATGGAACAATATGACAACCTTGCAAGGTAAGATAGACACTGACAAATTGAAAATCGATGGCAAACTTAATGATACCATTGTAGTTGACAACCTAAAATTAGCAGTTGCTTCTAACTACGATCTACAGGTAATTTATCCTAATGCTTATGGTTCATTAAGCAACACGGGTATCATGACTGATTTCTCGAAGTTCAAGGTGACAGATGATATCGTTCTTGCGGCTAATACGCAAGTAAATACCATTCTTGGAGCAGATCTAGCAAGTGAGTTAACAGATGAACAAGTTACAGGTACGTTAGCGGCTATCACTTCAGGAAAGACCATCGACGTATCAGAATATATTGCTGGCATCGAGATGGCTTCTACAGGACGTTATAGAAGCAACACAACAGCGCGTGCTAATAATTTACCATCAGAAACTGGAATGTCCTGGAGCGATAAAGCAGAAACCACTTTCGATGTTGCGGATATTGGTGATATGCAAAATGTTTTAGGTAAGACCTTAACCGTAAAAGGAAAACCTATCTTTTTTGATAACATCAAACCAAAAGATGATAGCAAAGAGGCGAAAGAGGCAGATTACGGCTATCGTTCGTTTATCGATTCAAAATCAATCGTTTATAGCAGGGAAAATTATCAAGCAACACCTTTGAGACGCGGAGATGCTTGGACTTATCTTTACGGGATCAAAGCCAGCAACTCTTATATGACGGCTAATCTAGCCAATTATACGTCAGGTAAAGGTAACGCTATGAATGATAAATTAACTGGAAAGATTGGTAATGGAGAAGATGCAACAGGTTCAGATGCTAAGGACGGCGACCCTAGAGATAACCATAAGAAAAAAATGGAAGAGGCCAAAGGTAAAGATTTAAAAGGCGAAGAAAAATCAAAATATTATGGCCAGGAGTCAAAATATTATCAATGGGCCAACAACTACGCTATTGCGATGTTTAACAAGTACGCTGGAACAAATACAACCAACACTAGAGCGAAATCTGGTGGGTTCTCAAACCAGTCAACAGCAATGCTTCTACAAACAACATTTGGCTCTAACAAGCTAACCTACAGTGGTTACTACGCAAACTTCTCTGATGCGGATAAAGGACGTATTACAGCTGCGAACGGGGTTGCCTTCCAGCGTTACACCATCCCAAACAATGGGGCAGGTGACTATTTGCGTAAGATTAGTATTCTTTCCTACTACCAAATTGCTCAAGCAATTTTGTCATTAGGAGTTCTGTTCTCATTGCTTCGTATTGGATTTGGACGCTTGGTAGGACCACAATGGAAGAATTTTGCTTCTATCTTCGCTAATGGTTCAGTAGCAGCGTTCATCATGTATTTCATTATTGATTTGACACTTAAGTGGACATTCCTTTTAGGGAAAGTTTCTAGGGCAGTGACAGGTTTTATCATTACAAAAGCAATGACCTCTTTACCAGATGCTCTTAGCTTTGTTCCGTTTGTGGTGGGGTTCTTTGCAATCGTCATCGCAGTTGGTTTAAGCTGGCGGATGATTAAATACCCAGCCTTTGGCAGTAATGGTAAAGTATCAGTTATTGACCTTATCATCTTGATTGCGTTAGCTTTCAGTGATTGGGTAAAAGCCCCTGTTCAACGTTTTGAAAATCTGCTTTATGGCGGTAACGCAGGAGGTAACTTCGATGTTAAAGCAGAAAACCTTAATGGTAACGTCAAGAATGGCGGAGGTATGCGTAACCTTCTTACAAGTGCAGCTGGAAGTTACATCGGTAACAAATTTGGTAACGATCATGACGACCAAGAACAAAGCCCACGCAACAATCCGCAATCAACTCTATTGGATAGAGCAGCTAAGACTAAGCGACTTGTCAAAGGTGCTAAATTAGCAACAACTATTGGAGCAGCAGCAATGACAGGTGGTGCTTCAGCAGCAGTTACTATGGGTGCTAAAGTCTTTGGTAAACGAGCGCTTGGCTCAGCAAGTAAATTCGCAGCAAGTAAAGCAGGTGTCGCCCTTGGAATGAAGGGTAAAGATGCTGGATTTCTACAGAAATATGGTAGTGAACAATTTGTCAATGCTTTGACAAATGGTACTTCATACATGACACCAGATGGTAAACCTGGAGGTCTAGGCCGTCCTAAGACGAAAGAGCAAGCAGAACAACGTCAACAGTTTGTAGATAACTACAACACTATGAAGTCTGAAGAAGCTGAAGCTCTAGAAGCCTTTGGAGTGACTAATAGTCGTGGTGAACGTGTCCTTTCAGATGAAGGTAAAGAGTGGCTTAAGATTAATGACACTTACCAAAATGCGAAAGCAGGAGCAGATCCTGAAGCGTTTATTGCTGGTCAAACAAGCTCAGTGGATGCTATCTCAGAGAAAGCTAGTCGAATCCATAAGGGAGCTAAGAACATGGCTTACAGAACAGCCTGGAAGACAGTCTCAGCGGCAGATAAAGCTTCTAATGCCATTAAGATGCTTCCTGACACACGTGTCGGAAAAGCAGCAAGAAAGGGTATTGATACTTATACCAAAGCTAAGAATGTCGTTGATAAATTCAAGTAATTGTGTTATTCTGACACGGATATTTATTTAAAAGGAGAAAGAATAAAATATGGTACAACAAATTTTCGAGTTTATTATGAATAAACTTTTCGGTGGTGATGCAAGCGGTACGATGCAACTTATTGGTTCAGCAGTTCTTACGGTTATCGGATGGATTGGAGCTTTTGTTAGCGCAGGCCGTGGCGGATGGCTCGTTTGGGTAAAAGGTAAACGCGAAGGGTGGAAATACCTAATTATGGCTGTGGTTGCCGTTTTGTTCGCTTTGAACTTTACAAACATGATGTTACATTATGCTCAAGGACTCCAAAGCACTGTAAACTATTAAGGTGATGTTATGCGATTTATCGAAATTGATTCAACTGACATGCCTGAAAAAAAGCAAGAACAATTACTTAACTTGCTCTCAGGCGTTGACTATCGGACCAAAGATGATATGATTTACTTGACCATTAAAGAATGGCAAGAAAACAAATATACCATCTTGAATAAATGGAAAAAATTCAAGGACCTTAGGGTTTCAGAAATTGATATCACTGAAAAGCGCCAGGTTTTGATCATTTCTCCTTCAAGCAAGTTATTTAGTCCAGAATTTGATGAGATGGAGAGAAATCTAGCTTAAAAACATAACAAAAAAAGAAGCTTAAGAGCTTCTTTTTTTAATTATGCTATTGGCTTAGTAGTTATTTTCTTCTAACCATGCGATAAATTTGTTTTTGTTATCTTCTTCAAGAGAATTGATAAGATCATATAACTCGTAACAATCATCAATGCAGGCATGAGCATCTTGTAGCATGGTGATGGCCATTTGTTGCAAACTGATGATAAATTTAAGACCATTAATCTTTTCATCGGCAGTAGGTTCGCTGCCATCCTTGTTCTCTAGATTGTGATAGTCACGGGAAGGAGAAAGGGCGAACTCGAAGTAACCGTTTGTTTGAAATTCGCTACCATCTGAATCATCGTCACGATAACGCTCTAGCATCATCATTTCATTAAGCGTGTGTGTTAAAGAGTCTAGGCTTTTCTGAACGGGCTCAGTATCAATATTAGGGCGGTATTTGTACCATAAAATTTCGCCTTCATCATCCTCTTTAAGAACAACACGGATCAATCCATCGGAATTGTCGGTGAATTTACCATGCACAATTTCAACCTTTTGATCAAGGAAAGTATCGAACAAGTTAAAGTAGTACATGCCTTCATCTTCGTTTTGTTTGTCCAGGTCTTGAGCATATTTGTTCGCTTCCGCCATAACAAGCATGACAGGATAGCCAGTTTCAGGATCAACTAACCCTTCAAGTTCATTCATGCGTTTGACGTATCGATCAAACTCTAGGAAAACCTGCTTTCTGTTTGAATCCGCTATAGTTGCTAACTCCTCAACTTCTGCAAGTTTGGCGGTATCGTCCTCGACATTATTTCTTTTCAATAGTTTGTTTAAAAAATTCATTGTAGACCTCTTATTATTTTTTTATTATTGTATCATAATAAAATAGATTATCCAAACTTATATATAAGCAAGTTTAGGGCAATTTTTTTCAAAATTGAATTTTTATAGTAAAATAGAGTTGTCAAATAAAAAATAGGGGTTATAAAAATGATACCAGATGAAAAGTATGATCTTGTTAGACAGTTGATTCAACGTCAATTTGATTCAGACAGCGAAGTTTACTTAACGTTAAGCATTGATGGCGTTGTTACCAATCTAACAGTTATCACAGAAAAACCAGTTGATTGGAATAAAGATGACTACACAGAAGATGCTTACGATTGCTTAAATGCAATGGCATTTGATAATGAGTTGATTAAGAAAGTTAACCCCGAAATACAAAGAGGAGAAAAATCCATCTTTAAACAGCTTAATCAACACTGCTCGGTTAAGAGACTCCCTGGAGGAAGCTGAGCTTGAACCAGCCATCATTGATCGTATTATTCGAACAGCAGAAGAGCATCTGGTTATTCAATACACGTTAACTAGCTTAACCAAGGAAGTAAGACAAGAGATGGAACGTATCTTACATGTGTGCTTGAATCTTGATGAGTTAACGCTAAAAGATTTAAAACACAGCTACACGTTGTCCAGCATATTGTCCAAAACGAATTTCAGCAATATCTCAGTTGGCAAGTATGAGAGACGTACACCAAAAGATATTTCTAGGCTCTTTACAGAATTAAACCTATGGAATGTGGCCGAAAAAGTATTTGCTGGTCCGAATTACCAAAACTTGAGAAATAACTTCAGAAAAGCTGCTTTTTTACAAGATGAGAATGATATTTACGAAGCAGTTAAGGTCTACCCTGACTTGTTTACAAAATTAGCCCTGGAAGATAGCGGAAGGTTGATTACAGAAACTTTGTCAGAAGGTCTTGGACGTGCAAATTACACCACATTTGCAAATTACTACATAGTGGCCAGAAACTAACTGGTGAAGATGAAAGGAACTAACTAACAATGGTCTTGATGTTAAAAGAAACAGAACAGCTAAAGATTGCATTGAGGCATTATGCGAACGCCTTGGGAAAACCAGCAGGTGATATCAAGGCCGCAAGCGATGCGATTGGGCTTAAGTATGTTGATCAAAAAATCTCTAAATTGTTAGCACGTTTGGAACATGCGAAAGAGCAATATAAAAACCTTGATAAAATGGTTGATGAGCTAGGAGTTTTTCGTGTTAAATCTGAGGTGACTAATATTGAGTTAGAGTATAAATCAGAACTACAAGCTGTTATTAGTGACTTTTCGGATAAGTCTGCTAAATTGAAGCTCCTTAAACATAAATTTGATAACCTTATCCTTACCCTAATGTCTGCCATGAAAATCAGCTCTCTAGGTTTTGTAGAAGGCTCTATGTTGGCAAAAGCGAAAATAGTAGCAGAGCTAGGGGAATCGCAACCAACGTTTGCGCAAATTCAATCGGTTCTAAGAAGCACCAATTTAAGCAATACAGAGATGGTTAATGTCTCTCAGGAATATGTTAAGCAAGGTGCCATTAGAAAAGCTGAAGTAATCGAAGAGGTCGGATTTGATAGAGTATTCAGTGAGATTGTAGAAGATTTGAAAGAAGTCCTCTATGAGAACGCAAAAGAACAATGCCAAAATCTCTTTACAAGCAACGAGGATAGCCAGCGATTTTTAGGCCCAACGCTAAGAACGACAACGGTTAAATTCGTGGAAAGAAACCAGTCAAAACTCTACAGCTACGCTAAAGAGTTAATAATGGAAATTGTATAAAAATTAAATTAAAAAAATAGCCCTAAACGTGAATTAATTCCGTTTTAGGGCTTGTTTTTTTATTCTATATGTGGCATACTATACAAGTAAACAAAAGACCGCCAAGTCAATAAACTAGAGAAAAAGAAAGGAAAATCAGAATGAATAAATTTTGGTTGAAATGTGGGACAGCTCTTGCAGCTGTGACAGTCATTGCTGCAAGCGCAGCGGTAGCAAATGCGGATGAGGCGACATCAAATCAGTCTTACGCAAATGTTGTTATCGCTAATGACAACACTGCTCCAGCCCCTGCACCAAACACTACTGCCCCAAGCACAGAGACAACAACACCAGCTCCAACGACTGGTGACACCACTAAACCAAGTGATGCAGTTGCTCCAAGTCCAGAGACAACAACACCAGCTCCAACGACTGGTGATCACACGAAACCAAGCGATGTTGTTATCTCGACTCCAGAGACAACAACACCAGCTCCAACGACTGGCGACACCACTAAACCAAGTGATGCAGTTGCTCCAAGTCCAGAGACAACAACACCAGCTCCAACGACTGGTGACACCACTAAACCAAGTGATGCAGTTGCTCCAAGTCCAGAGACAACAACACCAGCTCCAACGACTGGTGATCACACGAAACCAAGCGATGTTGTTATCTCGACTCCAGAGACAACAACACCAGCTCCAACGACTGGTGATCACACGAAACCAAGCGATGTTGTTATCTCGACTCCAGAGACAACAACACCAGCTCCAACAACTGGTGAACACACAAAACCAAGTGATGTTGTTATTACAGATAAGGAGACAGGGAATAACCGCAAGCCTTCAGAAAGCCACACTAAACCAAGTGATGTTGTGATTTCTGATAAAGATGAGGTTAAACCTAATGATCACACAGCAGCTACTCCTGTGCTTAAGCCAGGTGCTTCTACAGATAAGATTGTAAAATCAGATGAGTCTGCTAAGCCATCAGAAAGCACAGAAGAAGCTCCAACAGTAGCTACTCAAATTGGTGAAGTATCGCCTGTCACAAATCAAGAAGTTCGTAATGTTAGCGCAGCGAACCCTGTCGTAACAAGTCAAGGACAAGTTATCACGGGAGTTCAAAATGGTGTGGCGACACTTGATAACGGTCAACAAGCTAAATTGGAAGATCTTGGTGCAACTAAGAACAGTGATAAAACATACACTGTTACAAATAGTGAAGGCAAAAAAGAAACACTTCCAGAAACAGGAGATAGCCAAGTTGGTGTATTCGCACTGGTGGGTGCTATTATGACAGCAATGGGCTTAGCCTTGTTTGGTAAGAAAAAAACAACTAACTAATGTTAACTAAAAAAGACACCCACTGGCCTGGGTGTCTAGCAATGAATGAAAATAACAGGGGACTTCCCTGCCCAAGGAGATTATATTAAAATGTGCAAACAAAGTCAAACTTTCTCAGTTCGTAAAAACAAAGCTATTAAAAGCTTGGGTGGCGTTGTATTGGCCGCTGCTGCCATTGTAGCTATCGGTGGAAGTGCATCAGCAGATGAAGTAACAGCTACAAATGCTACATCTTCTAATGCCCCAACAACCGCTGTAACAACTGCAACTGATACAACATCAAACGCAACTACAGCTCTAGCTACAACAAATGCTAATACTCCAGCAACACCTACTACAACTCAGGAAACTCCAAAAGAAATTCCTGCTAAAGTTGAGTCAGTAACTCAGGTTGAAGCAGTTAAAACTGTAGATAATGTACAAGCAACTTTGAAAGCAGATGCTACTGAAGCTGAGAAAAAGGGTGTCACAGTTGAGGAAGCGAAGGATAAAACAGAAGTAACAATCACAGATGAAACTGCTACAGACGAAACTAACAAGATTTTAACGGATTTGACTGAGCAGGACAAAACAATCAAAACAGCAGAAAAAGCTGTTGAATCAGTTGATACCAAAGCTAAAGAATTGGCAACATCAACTAAAGCTGTTGATCAAGTAGAAGCAGATGCTAAAAAAGCAGGGGTGACAGTCAATGTTAAGACATCAGATGGCACACCTAAGTATCAAACTAATGCTAAAACAGCAGAAGAACTTCAAAAACAACTCAATGACAATGCTAAGAAATATGGTACTGCCGTTGACTCAGCAGTAGCTAAGCAATCGTCAACAGCTACAACTTCTAAAACAGAGTTGGACAACTACATTAAATCTTATACAGATTTCAAGAATGGCGTTGTGAGCTCAACGGGCCTTACTTGGTCTAACGGAGTTCAGCTTGAAGCTGGCCAAGGCGCAGAGTTCAAGTCTGGTGATGAACAAGTCATCGATTGGGCCGATGGGAAATTGAAAACTGCTGCTAAATATGCCACTCAAGGAACATATCTAAACCAGAATACAGATGCAAACTTTGACAGCATCTTCAAAATTAATGGGACTGGTACAGTCAAAGTTAAAAACACTACTAAAGGTGACGTTGATTTGACATTCTCTGACATCAAATCATCTGGAGCTACTTCAAATTATGTAGCTATCTACGGTGCACCAAACGGCGGTATTGCTTGGTCAGTCTTTGGCCTTGTTAATGGTGCTAATACTGGTGGTGGCGTTGGTGAAGGTGCATCTGGCGCTGGTAGTGCTGGAAATATCGTACTCACTAACATCTACAGCTATAAATTGGCTTTAGAAACATCAGAAGGCGTTAAAGTTGTTACTTTTAATGACCTAGACAATGATCAAACACTCTCAGATCTTTCAGGATTTGATGGAACAGCAGTAGAAACTGGTGCAAATGTAACCACAGGTTCAGGAACCTATGGTGCTGGCGCTGGTGACGTAACACAGGCTGCTGGAAGCAAACTAGATTCTAACAGTATTCGTTGGGTATACGGTGATAGCAAAGCACGTAAAGCATCATTCACGCACGCAACATCAGGAAACAACACATCTATCGTTGGTGGTATCTTTGGGGAAGATTCAAATATCCCTGTAGAGCCAACAAAACCAGTATTGACTCTTGAAAAAGTGACTGTAGGGAAACCAAAAGTAGCTGTGACTGTTCACTATTATGAAGTTAAAGAAACTCCAAAACCTGAAGCACCAGCTAAACCAGCTACACCAACTGAAACTCCCAAAACACCAGTCACTTACACACCGTCTGAAACACCAAAAGCACCAGTTACTTATCAAGCTCCAGCGTTGCCACAAACAGGTGAAGTTGAGACAGGACTTGCGGTAACTGCTGGTATTGCTACTCTATTCTCAGCTGTAGCATTGGCAGGTGTTAAACGTAAAGCGTAAAGAATAACTAAACAACCATTTTCCCATTTTCCCATTTTCCCCATTTCCCCCTAGTTTAAAAATATGATAAGACAGCCCAGCTTCAAAGTTGGGTTTTTTATTGAAAAGAAAAAACACTTGACGATAAATAATTAAAGGGTTATAATATAGAGGAAGTTGAGAGCAGGCAAACTCTTAAATCAGCACTAAACAAGGAGGGGCCTATGAAAACCCAAAAAATTGTAAGATTTACAAGGAATTTTGACCGCAGACACAGAACAGATGTCTATTTGTATGCGAATACTTATGAAGATATAACGAGTCTGATAGAGAATGAGATTAACGATAATGTCTATGGAATCTCTGACTATCCTATTTCGAACACAGTTGAGAGTGAGCTTTATGAAAGCTTGAATATGGCTTTCTGGGAAGAGCAATATGAAGATGATTATGAGCGATTTGAGAACATGTTAGAGAAATTTCATGACAACCAAAACAAATTAGCTACAGAAGAACAGTGGCGTGAAGCTGTTTTAGATAACGGTGAACGAGATTCACGCTCTTGCTACTACTGGTGGGTTAGTTATGAAGCCATGACGCTAGAAGAGTTCTCACGTCGCCTCAGTAAAAAGCGTAGTGACAAACTCATGGCTCTCTACGGGTGTTATAGTATCAATCAGGTTTACAACATTTATCTTGATTACGTCGAGGCTTACTACGATAACTACCTGGTAGAGAATCCAGATCGTGAGTGTGTTCAAAACGAGATCATTAAGGACTTTTGGAACGGCATCCTTAGCAAGACAGATATTGAGTTTAGTAATGGTATTTCAATTATATTCTCGGAAGGACTACCTGAAGCCGATAATTGCTTTGAAGAAGATTGAGGCGTATGTTATCTATGATGACGCAGTAATTTAGTTTATTAGTGTTTTTAAAATATAGTTTTAGAAGATAGAGAGGTTTATTTTATGGATAGTAAATTAGTCGTTGAAAAAATTGATATGTTAGCATCGGATGTATTTCCACTTTTTATTACTTTGTTAGTAGGAGCGTATTGTATTTTGGCAATTCTTTATTATAGGTTCTTAATAACTGAAGCTTTTAAAGTCATTAACATAGCTGTATGTCATCCTATTTACTTTGGAAAACAACAATCAGGTTTTAACAAGTTTTTATGGTTTGTGATGACTCCGATACATTATGTCATATTTGCTTTTTTCTTGGTATTGTTATTCCGATATTTGTTTGGGTAAAGTTTGATGCAATAGCTGATGGGTAGGTTAAAGGAAATCAATTTCCTAGAGGAGTAGCTGTGAACAACAAAGTTGAGAGATGGTACTTAAGTGAAGTTATATAAATACTTTAGGTTCTTCTTATTGGTAGGCAATGTAAGGACTACTTGAAGCCGATAATTGCTTTGAAGAAGATTGAAGGTTGATGATCTAGCCAAAGGGACAACAAGAGGACTTATGTGTTATCATATAAGCGAAAGTAATATAACTTAATGCGTACAATGAGATAGGGGTAAGAAATGGAAACGATAGGGAAATTAGGTCATGTTTTAGGAGAAACATGGTATGGCGCAGTAATATGTGTAGTAGCGACCTTAGTAGTTGTTTACTTTAATATCCGTAAAATTGGGGGCTTGGAACTGACATTTGAAGAACGCCAGGAAAAAGTAAAAGCTTTCGAAAACACTCTCAGAGTAATTATTCTTACTCTAGGGACTTTAGGTTTCGTAGGCTTGCTAAAACCGATTTCAGGTCTTGCTATCGTTATGACTCTATCAATAAGCGAAGCACTTATTGGCTTAGCTACCCTAAAGATGCAAGAGGTTAAGAACCTCTATGATCAAGAAGAGGTTGAGTAGCAACACCAGGACAAGACGA
>BNJV01001416.1_pt1 | contig 76238 bp, 98 predicted proteins | sample 8540591 | NCBI WGS metagenome assembly BNJV01 (sample SAMD00202457, study PRJDB9452) | human saliva metagenome | host: Homo sapiens | reverse complement strand
GGTTACGGCTGCTAGCTCGCCGCAATGGATCGTGCCCGCAGTCGTCCAGTTTGACGCTGCCGCCTGGTACCTGATCGCCGCGGCCTGGCGACGCAGCTGAGCGCCACCGTGGTCGCGGGTGCTCTGGCGGATTGGAAGGCCCCGTTTTGTCCTGCTGGTGACTGGTCTTCTTCGCCGTCGGTTTGGTGGTCTGCGCCGTCAGGCACAAACGTGGTCGTGTTCGTTATCGGCCGCGCGTTGCAGGCTCGGCGGAGGCCTGCCCATCGTCCCGCTCTACGTGCTCGTCGGAGTTCGGTCGCGTCCTCGGCACCGCCCTCCCTCGTTCTTCGCGTCTTTCCGTTGGCGTGGGTATCTTCACTGGTCTGGCCCCGCGATCGCCGGCCACGTCACCCAGGAGTGGGATGGCGCTGTCTTCGGCGTCGTCCCGCTCGTGGTGATCGCCGCTTTCACCCATCGCCTACGTGCTGCGCTCCAGTGCCGCTACGCGCAGGGGCAGCGCTCCCCCGTGCTTGCATCCCTGCCGCGCGACGCCGGGCCCGTCGGTATCGCGTGCCATGCCGCTCCAGCCTGCGCGGGCGCTGACCATCGCCGCTGGCACAGTTCGGTCTCGCCCGGCGCATGCATCACGGTGTGGGCTTCGTCTCCCGCCGCGCGGAACGTTCATCTCACGCCGAGGCATGCCCTCGGCAATTCTGCGCAGGCTGAGCGCGATGGCCTCACAGGTTGGTCTCGCCGTCATGATCCCGCTCATCCTCCAGCGCGTGCACGGGTGGTCCGAGGCCTCCTCCGCCCTGGTGGTCACCCTCGGTTCGATCACGTGGTCGATTGCGGTCGGACAGGCACGCGTTCACGATCCACATCTGCGGCACCGACTCCCGGTCATCGGCGGTGCGCTGATGGCGATCGCGCGATCCCCGTCGGAGCACTCCTAGCGCCCCTCGATCCCCGTATCGGTGCCTCTCGTCGGCTGGCTGCTCGTCGGCCTGGGCATCGGCCTCGTGCACGCTCCCCTGTCCGTCATGGCCCTCGAGGTCACCCCGAGGCCAAGCACGGGCGTGTCGCCTCGTGGCTGCAGGTCGCGGATTCGGCAGGTCCTGCCCTCGAACTCGCCCCTCGTCTCCGTCGTCATGAGCGCGTGGGCCGCCACCGCCACGGTGGGCGGGGCGGCCTACGCTCCCTATTGGTGATTGCTGGAGTGCTTGCGATCCTCACCGTGATTGCCGTGACTCGGCTGCGTCCCTCTTCGGAACGCTCCACGGGCGAGGCGGCTAGCGCTCAGTCGTCGTAACGGCGCTTGCCGAAGTGGCGGCGTCCACCATCGCGGCCTCCGTCGCGGTCCCAGCCACCGTCGCGGCCACCCTCGCGTTCGCGGCGGGCACGCTTGATGTCTTTCTCCCAGCGCTCGGTACGAACGCTACGGCGCGGACGTGATCCGTCACCCTTTTCGAAGCGGTGCGGACGCTTCTCATCACGGTCCCTCGAATCGACCTCGCGATCGCCGTAGCCACCGCGGCCTCGGTTATCTCGGTCGAAGTCGCGGCGCTCACGGCGCTCGAAACCGTCGCGGTCACCGTACAGAACGGCCGCCGGGGACCCTCGTCCACGCGGATGCGCAGCTGGCGGCCCGACACGTATCCCTTGGAGATACGGGACAGCTGCTCGCCGGACAGGTCAGCGGTGATGTCGACCAGGGAGAAGGTCGGGTAGATTTCGATATTGCCGATATCGCGGCCGTCGATGCCACCCTCGCCCGCAATGGCACCCACGATCGAACCGGGCTTGACGCGGTCCTTCTTGCCCACCCTCGATGCGGTAGCGCGTACCGGAGCCGGGAGCCGGGCGGCCGCCGCCGCGACGACGGGCACCGTTCGCGCCGCCCTTGAGCGGGCGGTCTTTGTCGCGGCCCGCCTCGAAGGTGGCGCCGACGAACTCGCCGGACTCGTCCAGCTCTTCCTCGCGGCGGATCTTGCCGTTGCCGCGACGATCCTTCTCGCGGCGCGGGGCGGGGCCCTCGTCGCCGACGGCCGTCGCCATGAGGGCCGCGGCGATGTCCTCGACAGACATCTCGTCTCCGAGGTCAGCGAGCAGGCGCTTGTACATGTCGAGACGGCCGCGCTCGATACGAGCGGACAGGCCCTCGAGCAAGCGGCTAGCGCGAATTCGGAGACAGCTGCGGGCGAGGGAATCTCGACCTCTTCCATCTCGGTGCCCGTCAGCTTCTCGATGCGGCGCAGACGGCCGTGCTCGCGCGGGGTGAAGAAGGTCAGCGCACGACCCTCACGGCCCGCACGGCCGGTGCGACCGATGCGGTGCACGTATGCCTCGGGCTCGCGCGGAACGTCGAAGTTGACGACGAGGGAGATGCGCTCAACGTCGAGGCCTCGGGCGGCCACGTCGGTCGCGACCAACACGTCGAGCGAGCCATTCTTGAGGCGCTCAACCATGCGCTCGCGCTCGGTCTGAGCGACATCACCGGAGATGCCGGCGGCGCGGAATCCGCGGCCTGCCAGCTCCAGCGACACCTCTTCGACATCGGCGCGCGTGCGCACGAAGACGATGGCGGCATCAGCATCTTCCTGGCCTTCCTTGATGTGCTGGGCGCGGGTGGCCAGCACGCGCGAGAGCGCACCGATCTTGTGCTTGTAGGGCACCACCGCGTAGGTCTGGTGGATGGTGTCGACAGTCGAGGACTCGGTGGAGACCGCGACCTTGACCGGATCCTTCAGGTGCTCGCGAGCGACCTTCTCAATGGCCGCGGGCATCGTCGCGCTGAACAGTGCCGTCAGGCGATCATCCGGTGCGCTCGATGCGATCGTCTCGACGTCCTCGGCAAAGCCCATCCGCAGCATTTCGTCGGCCTCGTCGAGGACCAGCATGCGCACGTTCGACAGGTCCAGGGCGCCCTTCTCGATGAGGTCGATGACGCGACCCGGGGTGCCGACGACAACCTGAGCGCCGCGCTTGAGCGCACCGATCTGCGGGCCGTAGGGCGAGCCGCCGTACACGGGGACAACGTCGAGGCGGGCGGTACGCGCCGCGAAATCCTCGATCGCCTGGGCGCTCTGCATCGCGAGCTCGCGGGTGGGAGCCAGGACGAGGGCCTGTACGTCGCGCTCGTCCGCGTCAACAATCGCCAGGAGCGGCAGACCGAATGCAGCGGTCTTACCGGTACCCGTCTGGGCGATGCCGACGACGTCGCGCAGCTCCAGCAGCGGCGGGATAGCAGCGGCCTGAATCGGGGTGGGGACGCGGAATCCCATGTCGGTAACGGCGGCGAGGATCTCCTCGGGCAGGCCGAGGCTCGCGAAGGTCACGGTATCCGCGTCCTCCTCGTCCGCGCGGTGATCATCGAGATCACGGTCATCGTCGAGGTCGTCGATATCGTCGGCAATTGCCGTCATCTCGCGCTCGTCGTCAGCGCGTTCCATGAAATCGTCAGAGGGCATAATTCATCCTTGCGTGGTGCAATCAGTGTCAGCAAAACCATCGGGGCGGGCCTACTCGGCTCCTCGGCGCGGCCTCACCCATAACAACAAATCCCGCATCCCGCGGGCACCATAACAAGGGGCAGCGCCTCATCGCTATGACCAGCATACCCTCGCATGCAGCGCGAAGATGCGCGTGGTCGGCGAACTCACTGTTACCGAGTCACCGTGGGACGCAGGTCATGACGCTATCAGAGAGGCAGGCGGGCAAGGAAAGATGCGATCGTCACCTGTCGATTGTCCTCGGACCGCAGGGGAGCAACGACGAGTCGATCGACCGCATCACGGCACAGTCCCCGCAGGTCGCGCATCACGGTGCGTCGACGGCGCGATGCAGCCCACCGGGCGAGTGCTCGGCTCGTGCACGCACATAGCACCGTGATTAACAGGCACAACGCGGCCAGAGCCGTCGGAAGTGGAATCGGCCCGAGCGCGGGGACCCGAACGTCAATGAGGACGGCCCCTGCCCAGGTGCACGAGAACAATCCACGCCACGCCCACGACAACGCCGAGCCACGCAAGCAGCTGCGCTCCTCCCAGCACGCGGCACAGCGCCGGCGCTCCCTGTCGACACGCGGATATGCTGCGCAACCTCGCGATGCGCTGCGTCTGGAACCTCTCGTGCCCCGCTGAGCGCACGCTCCACCAGCGCCGCGCGCCAACGGGCGGGACGCCCCTGTGCGCGCTCCCCAACGATCCCGCGAACGGCGTTGACGAAGGCAGCTTCATCGGAGGCGGACCGAGTCGGCAGCGTCGGAGTCGTCGCCCCTCAGCGCGCGACTCATCGTCCAGATGCAGGCGGCGCAGCGGGTCCGCACCCGTACGCGCCAGCCAGCGCAACGGCAGCCAGCCGCCCACCCGGCGTCCGGCACGCAGCGTCGAGTCAGCCACGGCCTCAGCGATGATGGGGGCACCCGCGAGATCAGCGGCCGTGCCTGCCAATTGCGCGGCCACGCCATCGGTCTCGAGACCTCGGATCGTGCCGGTCAGCTCCAGGGACTCGCCCAGCAGCCGGGAGGCCTCACGCAGTGCGGCACGCGCGCGAGGCCCTGCCGCGCGACCCGCTCGGCCTCACGCGTCAGGGTGCTTGATCAGCGTGCGCATGCCTTCACCCGTCGTCGACGACACCGCGAAGACCTCAGCCTCACCCACACCGCGCTCACTCAGCAGACGACGCAGGTCCTGCGCGATCACATCACGCTCGGGCATGGAAATGGTGTCGATGTGCGTGAGGACGACCGTCACCGAAGCGTGGGACGAGCGCAAGCGTGCCAACCACTCGTCGTGGAGACGCGCATCCGCGTACTTCTGAGGATTGACGACGACAACGAGCGCGTCGACGCGCGATGCCAGACGACCGGTGATCTCCGCGTGGCTTGCCTCGACCGAATCAATGTCCGGCAGATCAACGACGACGGTGTCGCCAGGCAACCCTTGCGGAGCCTCCACCCGACGACCGATGCCCAGCCACCCCAGCAGCTCCTGCGGTTCGCGCCCTCGCGGCAACACAGCGCACGCCTCGTTCGTCGTGGGGCGTCGAACACCCGCGGTGACGACCTCTCCCCCACTCAGCGCGTTCACGAGGGAAGACTTGCCGGCACCCGTACCTCCCAGCATGCCGATGACGCACCAGGACGGGTCAACCTCGCTGCGTTCGGACGTCACGTCAATGAGCTCGCGAATGCGCGCCAGGGTCTGCTCATCAAGGTCCCGAGCAGCCAGGGTGCACATCTCGTCGAGCTGCTGGGCGGCCGACGCCACGGGGTTCGTCGCTCGCCTCATGCCAGCACCTCCCGGGCGCTCTCCACGGCCGCCGCAAGCTTGTCGACGAGAACCTTGTCGGACGTACGGTCGAGGCTCGCACTCACCGGTGCTACGACATCCGACAGCGACTCGCCGGCGAGGCGCTCGAGCGCCGCGCGGGCCTGCTCGGCCAGCGAGCGAACCGTGCGCTCGCCGAAGTAAGCTTCCAGGATTGTCTGCGATAGGGCGGCAGATGCGCCGGCGATACCAACTTCAACACCTGTGAGACCACCGGTCATCGTAAACGCGGTCACCATCAGTGACACCGTCACGACGTTGATGCCGCCCGCGAGCATGCGCCCGCTGACGCGCGAGGACTCGGCCTGGCCGCGAATGATCTGCGTGACCTCACGCGTCCACTCCCTGCGCGACTGTGCGGCCGTGCTGCGCCGCCGCATCGACGTCGAGCAGCTCATCGAAGGAAGACGTATCGACGACCGAACGTGCCCTGCGCAGGGATTCGCCCCACGCCCGGTGGTACTGGTCCGTCAAACGCTGCGCAAGGCCTCCAGTCAGGTCGTGCTGCACCTGAACGTCCGGGGCTGCCCGTCCGCGAAGAGCCCCCATGACGCGCGAACTCAGGCCAGAAAACACACGCGAGATGGTCTTGGACATATCCCACGAGCCGAGCACCTCGGCGATGCGTGCGCTCACTTCGCCACGCAGCACGTCGTCACTGGACGAGGAGGACACCTCCCGGGCATAGGAAGCAACGAGCTGCGCAATATCATCGGAGGCCGCCTCGAACTCGCGGTTGCGTTGCCTCGCAGCCTCCAGCGCACGCGTCGTCTCCTCCAACGACGAGGCGACGGCACCGGACAACGAACGGCGTACGATAGCGGCGCGTTCCTCGGCATTGCGTCCGATTCCTCCAGGTACGCGCCAATCGGCGCAATTGCCTCGGCGGGCAGGCGGGAATCGTTCAGCGGCTGCTCCTCGACCGTATGAATCGCCACCTCGCCCAGGCCTCGCCGCTGGGCCAACGCGGCCAGATCCTCGCGAATCTCCTGCGTCGCCCCAGCGGGGATGCGATTAAGCACGATAGCGACACGCAGTCCGCGGCTCGCGGCTTCCTCCAGGTGCTTCCACGCCACCGCATCGGCGTAGCGGGCCGCGGTCGTGACGAACACCACAGGTCTGCACCGTCGAGCAGCTCCGCAGCCAGGCGACGGTTTCCATCCTCGACAGAATCGATGTCCGGAGCGTCCACAATGCCCACGGCGGGCCACAGCGTCTCCTCGACCACGATCGTGATCGCGTCGAGGCTGTCCCCGCCCGTGCCCACGCTCTTCGCCAGGCGGGGCAGCACTCGGTCCGACATGAACCACCCGCGTGCCTGCGGCGAGCACACCAACACGGGGCGGCGAGTCGTCGGACGCACCGCGCCCGCCCGGCTCACGTTCCGGCCAAGCAAGGAATTGACGAGCGTCGACTTACCCGACCCCGTCGAGCCGCCGACGACAACCAGCACGGGCGCATCCGCATCCTCGAGGCGCGGCAACACGACGTCCTGCAGGCGTCGCAGCGCGCGCTCCGCGTCAGCACGACTCCCGTCCGGAATGGCCTGGAGCGTTTCCTCGAGGGCTTGTGCCAGCGAGCGAGCTGCTTCAACCGCCGTGAGGGACACTCAGTCCGTTACCTTCTCGATCGCGGGAACCGCGTCGGCCTCGGGCAGGACCCACGTGTGCGGGTCGGCATCCACCTGCTCGCCGCTGCGAATATCCTTCACCGTATCCACGCTGCCCTCCTCGCCCGGGAACCAGACGAAGGGGATTCCGCGCTTATCGGCGAACTTGATCTGCTTTCCGAACTTCGCGGCGCTGGGAGCAACATCCGTCGAGATACCGCGCGAACGCAGCACAGTGGCAATAGCCTCCGAGCGCTCACGCTGTTCCTCCGCGATGACCGCGACCACGACCGCCGTGGGCACCTTTGCGAGAGGCCGTCACCATCGGCGCAGAAATCATGCGCGACACGAGGCGCGAGACGCCGATCGACAGACCGACGCCCGGGTAGGTGCGCTTGCCGTCCTTCGCCAGGGAGTCGTAGCGCCCGCCCGAGCAGATCGAGCCGAGGTCCCTCATGACCTTCGATCTCCGACTCGTACACGCTGCCCGTGTAGTAGTCGAGGCCACGAGCGATCTTGAGGTCCGCGACGACCGCACCCGGCATCCGCTTGTTCGCGGTATCAAGGAGCTCGGTCAGCTCCTTCAGGCCCTCATCCAGCAGTTCGCCACCCACTCCGAGCTCGGCCAGACGCGCGCGTACCTCGGAAGAGTCGGACGTGCGAATCTGCGCCATCTGAAAGCAGAACGGACGCCTGGTCGCCCGAAATATCGGACTGAGCCAGCTCGGCGGCCACACCCTCCGGACCGATCTTGTCGATCTTGTCGAGGCCACGCAGGGCAGCCTCCACATCCGTGACCCCGAGGGACTCACACACGCCCTGGACAACCTTGCGGTTGTTCACGAGCACGCGCACGGGCGGGATCGGCAGGTTGTTCAGAGCCTGCGCCATCACCAGCGGGAGGTCGACCTCGAAGTGGAACGGAAGCTCGCCGTTACCCACGACATCGATGTCCGCCTGCGTGAATTCACGGAAGCGCCCCTCCTGGGGACGCTCGCCTCGCCACACCTTCTGGATCTGGTAGCGCTTGAACGGGAAATCCAGCTCGTTCGCGTTCTCAACCACGTAGCGGGCGAAGGGAACGGTCAGGTCGAAGTGCAGACCCATGCCCTTGTCCTTGGGAGCGCGTGCGCCCGCCGCCGCGGCCTTCAGGGCCTGTAGGCGATCGAGCACGTAGATCTCCTTGGAGGTCTCGCCCTTTGCTTCCAACTGCTCGAGGGTTTCCACCGCACGGGTTTCGATGCCCGCGAAGCCGTGCAATTCAAACACGCGCCGCAGCTCGTCGAGGACGTGCATCTCAATGATGCGGCCCTCCGGGAGCCATTCGGGGAAACCTGACAGGGGACGTGCGAGCCATTGAGCGTTCTTTCTGTGAGGAAGGTGGTTAGCCGATGCGACGAGCGCGAATCAGATACTGGTTCGAGCGTATCTCATCTGCGAGCGTCGCCGGGACCGTGGCCGGGAACGAGGACGGTGCGCGGATCGAGCGCGTTGGAAATAGTGCGCAAAGAATGCCGCATTTGAGTTTCGTCGCCCCCGGGTAGGTCAGTGCGCCCGACGCTGTCTTTAAACAGCACGTCTGCGCTCAGCGCCCACGGAACCACTTCATCGGAGGAGTAGAAGGACTGGTTGTTCACCCGTATATCGAGCGGGCTCTCCCCGAGGAAGATCAGCCGATCCTCGGTGTGGCCAGGTGCGGGAACCATGCGCAGCCACACGCCCGGAGTTACCTCGAACGAATCGGAGGGCATCTCACGCAGGTCGGCGGGCTTGACCCACTCACCCACGAAGTCGGGCAGCGGCATCGGCAGGAACGAGGCCGGGTCGTCCATGCGATACATGTCGGGTCCCGGCAGGGTATACGGGAACGGTCGCTCCGTCCGGTCCCCAGGCGGACACCGCTGCTGCGTCCCAGACGTGGTCGGGGTGTCCGTGCGTCAGAAGCACGCCACCCACGCTCACGCCCTCGAGCTCGAGGACCTCGCGGATCAGGTGCTGGATTCCCGCTGAAGGGTCGACGACAAGGGCAGTGCCCGCCCCGGAAGGACGAGCACAAGCCCATTCGCCGCGTAGAAAGGCGACGGAATAACGTGAAGACGCATGTCACTCCATGGAGGAGGAGATCTGCGCGAGCCAGGCGCGCTTGGTCTCGAGTGCCTCGCGCACGCTCCTGGCAGCCTCTCGTCGCCCTTGGCCTCGGCCTCAGACAGAGAACGCTCGAGCTGAGCGATCTGCTCCTCAAGCTGACCAACCATGCCGGCGGCGCGTGCGCGCGTCTCGGGGTTAGTGCGACGCCATTCCTTCTCTTCGGCCTCGCGAACGGCGGCCTCAACGGCGCGCAGGCGACCCTCGATACGGTGCAGGTCGGCGGAAGGCACGCGGCCCACCTCCTCCCAGCGGTCCTGGATCTGACGCAGCTGAGCCTTCGCACGATCAATGTCGGTCACCGGCAGGATCGCCTCGGCGTCAACGAGGATCGCTTCCTTCGCGACGAGGTTGTCGCGGTACTCCGCGTCGGTGGCCTCGTCCTTGGCGCGGCGAGCGTCAAAGAACACCTGCTGAGCGGCGCGGAAACGCGCCCACAGCGCGTCGTCTTCCTTACGCGAGGCGCGCGGCGCGGCCTTCCAGCGGTTCATGAGCTCACGGTAGGCACCGGAGGTACGCGACCAGTCGACGGACGAAGACAGAGCCTCGGCCTCAGCGATCAGGGCTTCCTTCACACGCTTCGCCTCGGACTGAGCCTGATCGAGCTGCGAGAAGAACTGGCGGCGGTGACGGTCAAACTGGGTGCGCGCGGAGGAGAAACGCTTCCACAGCTCATCCTCGACGGCCTTCTCCAGGCGCGGACCGCGGCGCTGCAGGTTCTTCCACTCGTCAAGGAGGTCGCGCAGGGGTCTGCCCCGACTGCTTCCAGTGGGTCTGAGCGGGATCCTGGGCAACAATAGCCTCGGCGCGCTCAACGACCGAAGTACGCTCGGCGAGAGCGGCAGCCTTGGCGGCCTTGCGCTCCTCGCGGGCGATTTCCTTGCGCTCCTCGGCAGCCTTCGTGGCCGCCGCGACGCGCTCACGCAGCGCCGGGATATCGCCGATAACGTTCGGAGAGGCGACCTGCTCACGCAGCGTTGCGAGAGTCTGGTCGATGTCGCGCGGGCTCAGCGTGCCCAGGCGATCCTCAAAAAGCTTAATGGTGGCTTCGAGGTCTGCGTAGCGACGCTCGTACAGAGCGTAGGGAGAAGCAGGAATACCCTCGGGGAAGCCGCCAATGACGCGCTCCTCGTCTCCATCCTTGACATACACAGTGCCATCCTCGCCGATACGGGCGAAGGGGTGCTCGGGCACCTCAGAAGCAGCGATCGTCGCCGAGGCAACGACCTCCTCAGTCGTCGAGGTGGCAGCTTCGGGAGCGGTTTCATTATTCGGAATCGGCGTCGTGGTCACGATATTCCTTCTGAGACGAGGGCTTACGCCCGGCGCGAGTGTGTGCCGATGTGACACACACTGCTAGTGTGTCACATCTAACGAGCAGGGGAAAGCTCATCACCCAAAAGGGGACGGATGTAACACCCGTTTTGCCCAAGTCGCCGCAGGCCTCCCGCGCCTCGTCTATGAATCGGCACCGATGCGCACCGCTTCGAAGACTCCGTCGACCCGACGAAGAGCGGACAGAACAGCGTTCAGGTGCCCGAGGTCGGCCAGCTCGAATGAGAAGTTTCCCGAGGCGACCTGATCTCCGTCGGTCTTGAGCGCGGCGGCGAGAATGTTCACGCGATAGTCAGACAGGACGCGCGTCAGATCCGACAGCAGTCCGCCACGGTCAAGAGCGCGCACCTCGATCTGCACGCGGAACGGAGCCCCCAGGCCCTCCTCGTTCCAAGACACGTCGACGAACCGCTCGGGCTGCAACTGCCCCGAGCCGCACAGCGTTCGCGCACGTGCTGCGATGCACCGAGACGCCCTGGCCTCGGGTAATAAAGCCGACGATGTCATCTCCGGGCACCGGCGTGCAGCACTTCGCCAGCTTCACCCAGATCTCGTTCGGGCTCAGACCCGAGACGGTGATCGCCGCATCGCCCGAGGCATCGGAGCGCGGCTTCGAGAACCGGGGGTCACGGCCTCGGACAGCGTCTCTTCCGTTCCATCTCCCCACCCAGGTTGTCGACCAGCTTGGAGACGACGTTTTTGCGCGGAGATGTGCCCCTCACCGACAGCTGCGTACAGGCCGGACACGTCCGGATAGCCGAAAGACGTCGCCACCGACAGGATCGAGTCGTGGTTCATGCGAGGCGCTGGAGCGGGCAGGGTTCTGCTTACGCATCGCGCGGGCGAGCGCCTCCTTGCCGGCCTCCACGGCTTCCTCGCGGCGCTCCTTCGAGAACCACGCCTTGATCTTCGAACGCGCACGTGGCGAGGCGACAAAAGCCAGCCAATCGCGCGAAGGCCCAGCCTTGTCCGACTTAGAGGTCACGACCTCGACTGTCTCGCCCGACTCAAGGCGCGTATCCAGAGAGACGAGACGGCCGTTGACCTTCGCGCCCACCGTACGGTGGCCGACCTCCGTATGCACCGCGTACGCGAAGTCGACGGGCGTCGAACGCGCCGGCAGCACGATGACCTGGCCCTTCGGCGTAAAACACGTACACCTCGTCGCCGGCGATCTCGTAGCGCAGCGAATCAAGGAACTCCTCAGGATCCCCCGTCTCGCGCTCCATCTCGACCAACGCGCGCAGCCAGTTCGCCTGCTCATCAGAACTCATGCGATCGGCGTCTCCGCTCGACGCGTTGGGGTTCTGCTTGTACTTCCAGTGCGCGGCGACACCGTGCTCGGCGCGCTCATGCATGTCAGAAAGTACGGATCTGAATCTCCACCGGCTTGCCGCCGGGTCCGATGACCGTCGTATGCAGCGACTGGTAGAGATTAAACTTCGGCATCGCGATGTAGTCTTTGAAACGGCCGGGAATCGGGTTCCAGCGCCCGTGCAGCGCCCCCGAGCACGCCGTAGCAATCCTTGATGGACTCCACCAGGACACGCACAGCCACCAGGTCGAAGACCTCATCGAAAAGCCTTTCCGCGCACAATCATCTTCTGGTAGATCGAATAGTGGCTCTTCGGACGGCCGCTCACCGTCCCTTCGTGCCCGAATGACGCAGATCCTCTTCGATCTGGTCAATGACATCTCGCAGGTATTCTTCGCGCTGGGGTGCCCGCTCTGCGACGAGGGCGGTCGATCTCCTCGTAGATCTCCGGGTACAGCGTCTTAAACGACAGCTCCTCGAGCTCCCACTTCACCATATTCATGCCGAGGCGATGAGCGAGCGGAGCGTAGATCTCGAGCGTCTCCTTCGCCTTCTTTGCCGCCGACTTGGCGGGCACGAAACGCCACGTGCGAGCATTGTGCAGGCGGTCGCCGAGCTTGATGAGCAGCACACGAATGTCGCGACTCATCGCGACGAGCATCTTGCGCAGCGTCTCGGACTGGGCAGCAGCGCCGTAGTGCACCTTATCGAGCTTGGTCACGCCATCGACGAGGTTGGCGATCGCCTCGCCGTACTCAGCAGCAAGCTGCTCGAGGGTGTAGTCCGTGTCCTCGACCGTGTCGTGCAGCAGCGCTGCGACAAGCGTCGGGGTCGTCATGCCCATCTCCGCGAGAATGGTCGCAACGGCGACCGGATGGGTGATATAAGGTTCACCGGACTTGCGCATTTGCCCACGGTGGTGTTCCTCGGCAGTGCGGTAGGCCCGCTCGACGACGCTGATGTCCGCCTTCGGATGGTTCGCCCGCAGGGCGCTGCACAAGCGGCTCAATCTCGGGGATTGTGGCGCGTCCACGTGAGCCAAACCAAACGAGGCCAGAGCGCACTCGGGAACCGGCCGCGGGAAGTGCGGATCCTGAAGTCATGTCGTCGCTGCTCATGGCCCCATGATAGCGACGAACGAGCGGGTCCGGGGATCGTGGCGATCCCCGGACCCGCTCGCTGTCAAGAAACGACGCTTAGAGGTGTAGCGCGCTCTCCACCGTCACATCCGTCAGCACCGAGCGCCCGCCCAGCGCATCGAGTTCGAGGAGAACGGCCACGGCCTCGACGGAGGCACCACACTGACGCAGCAGCTTCACCGCCGCATTCGCGGTGCCGCCCGTTGCAAGTACGTCGTCGATGATAAGGACGCGCTGTCCCTCGTGGACCGACTCGGGGTGCATTTCCGCGCGCCGTACCGTACTCGAGTTCAGTAGTCGACGCCGATCACGTGGCCGGGAAGCTTGCCGGCCTTGCGGATCGTCAGCATTCCGAGTCAAGCTCGGCGGCCACGGGCGCGCGAGGATGAAGCCGCGCGACTCAAGACCCGCGACGGCGTCGATGCGACCCGCGTAGCGAGCGCCGATCAGCTCAACCAGTTCCTTGAATGCCGGGCCGTTCGCAAACAGCTCAGTGATATCGCGGAACAGGACGCCGGGTTCCGGAAAATCCGGGATCTCCAGCATGTTGCTGCGCACCAGAGTGGCGATCCGATCGCCAAGCTCACCGATCATCGATGATTCTTCTTCCTGTGGGGCTGGTTCTCGTTGCCCAGGCGCTTGCCGGGCTTGATGGGAGCCACCTTCACCGACGCGGAAGCGCCCGGCGTGTCAGCGGCGTGGCGGCCCTGACGTACCCGGTCGACAGCCGCGTTGTGCTCGCGGGTCTTATCCGACAGCTCCTGGAAGGTCACCAGAGAGCGGCGACGCGATGAAGATCGACGAGTAGGTACCGGCGATCATACCGACGAACAGGGCCAGCGAGATATCCACCAGGGTACCGGGCCCAGGGCCACGGGAACCGATGATCAGGATCGCACCGACGGGGAGAAGCGCCACAACCGAGGTGTTGATCGAACGAACCATCGTCTGGTTGACCGCGAGGTTCACGTACTCGGCGAAGGTGTAGTTCCTCTGCTCGTAGACGTCCGAGGTCAGCTCGCGCACCTTTGTCGAACACGACGACGGTGTCATAGAGCGAGTAGCCCAGAATCGTCAAGAAAGCCGATCACGGTTGCGGGCGAGACCTCGACCTGCAGGGATCGCGAACACGCCGATGGTCACGGCGATGTCGTGCACCAGCGCGAGCAGCGCAGACGCTGCCATGCGCCACGATCGGAAGTACACCGTCAGCGAGCAGGGCGACGAGCGCCATGAAGATGACGAGCGACTGGGCAGCCTTACTGGTGACCGACGAACCCCAGGAGGGGCCGATCGAGGAGGACTGCACCTCGGACGCATCCACGCCGTAGGCGCTGGCCAGCGCGTCGCGCATCTGCGCGGTCTGCGCGGAGTCAGGGACGTGGTCTGGATGCGCACGGAGTCGGAACCCACGCGCGTCACCTTCGGGGGCTGCCCTCAACGAGGCCGGTCGAGGCTCACTGCACGCGACGCGAAAGGATTCGCTCTGGTCACTCACGTGAGCGACATCGAACTGCGAGCCTCCGGTGAACTCAATCGAGCGGTTCAGTCCCAGGATCGCGACGAGCGCGAAACCGATGACCACCACCGCAGCGGCGAGGCCGACGAAGATCTTGCGCTTGGGAATGACGGCATAGGACTTGTCGCCCGAGTACAGGGCGTTACCCCACTGAGCAAAACTCATCATGTCAGTTCTCCCTTCCTCGGTCACGTCTGCAGCGTCATCCGTCGTCTCGACGGAAGCGTCATCAACGGCTCTTCTTCCTCGGCCTTGGCGGCGGCGAGGCGGGCGGCACGGCGGCGCTCGGCAATCGACAGACCGTCGCCGACCTCGTCGTTCTTGTCCTTTCGTCGTCGCGGATTCACCACGCACGACCACGCGTCCGCGACCCGCGTACACGAGCGAGTCTTCGCACCCAGGTGCTCGGGGGTCCAGACCCGACGAGCTTGTGGCCTTCGCCGAAGAAGCGAGTCCGGATCAGCAGCTCCATCATCGGGTGGGTGAACAGGGAAGATCACCGCGATGTCAATGACTGTCGTGATGCCGAGGGTGAAGGCGAAGCCCCTGAACGCCACCAACGGCGAGCAGGTAGAGGACCACGGCCGCAACCAGGTTGACCGCGTCGGAAACCAGGATGGTGCGCTTGGCGCGATCCCAGCCCTCTTCGACGGCGGCGCGCAGCGGTACGTCCGTCTCGGACCCCGTCTCGAACGCGTTCGAAGTAGACGATGAACGAGTCCGTGGTGACGCCATCGTGCCATGATCAGACCGGCGACGCCTGCCAGCGAGGCGGTAGCCCATCGCCCACGACAGCAGCGTGATCACCAGGTAGGTGATGATCGAGGCAATGACCAGCGAACCGTGCAGAAATAATCGCGAGGCCGCGGTACTGCCAGATCAGGTAGAGGATGACCAGCAGGAAGCCGATGAGGGGCCGCCCACAGACCAACGGTCAGGTGGTCCGTGCGATCGTCGCAGAAATCTGCTGCTCGGACTCGACCCTCGAAGTTCAGCGGGCAGCGAGCCGAACTGCAGCTGGTTAGCCAGCGCGCTCGCAGACTGCGCGGTGAAGTTACGCTGATCTGCGCCTCACCGTTCGTGATGATGGCCTGCATCGACGGAGCGGTAATCACGGTTCCATCGAGAACGACCGCGTGAAACGAGTTACGAGTCCGGGCTGCCCCGGATAGGACGACCCTGGGGTCCGAATCGTAGTAGCCGTACAGAGATCGTCGAGGTCTCCTTGAACTTCTCGGCGCCCTCGTGGCTGAACCGCAGCGAGACGATCCACCTGACCCGGTCGACTCGTCCAGTGCTGTTCGTTGCGCGATGGCTGCGCTCGCAGCCTCAGATCCGAACCGGGAACGGCCACAGGGCCCAGGATGTACTTGACCTGGCCGGACTCGTCGCAGGCGGCGTAGGGCTTGCTCGCGGCGCCCTCGACGCGCTTCACATCGGCGGATGCCGAGCAATCGAGCGTCAGGAAGTCGCATGACCTGCTCGGTCACCCAGGCGAGATCCGACAGCATTCTCGGAGTCGTCGCGGGAGTGTCGGACGGGACGCCGTCGCCATCCGCGTCCGCAGCGCCGCGAGCGGTCGCCTCATCCCAGGGCGGTGGACTGAACGCCGGACTGAGCCGTACCAGCCGCGCCAGCGCCGCTCTGTTCGCCCGACGCGCGCCGGACTGCACACCGCCCTACGCCCGACTCGCACCGGACTGCGCACCCGACTGAGGGTTATCCACCCGCGGCTGCTGCTGGTTCTGGAGGATGCCCTGCGCAGGGCCCGAGCACGCAGCACCGGGCGGAAGTTCATCTGCGAGGACGAACGGATCAGGATCCAGCTGCTCCTGGGACGGGGTGCCGGGGATCGACACCATGATATTAGAGCTACCCATCGGGGAGATCTCAGACTCCGGACACGCCGGACGCGTCAATACGATTACGAATAATCGCGATCGCCTGCGTGATATCTTCCTCGGTGATCGCACGTCCCTCCGAGCGTCGGGGTCAGTGTCAGGATCAGCTGGGTACCACCCGAAGGTCAAGGCCAGGTCGGGATACGGGACACGCCCTTCACGAAGTGCCCGATCCGCAGATGCCGCGCACGCCGCCACGATGGCGACGGTCAGGGTCACGAGCGCGCGCACGGGCGTCGCCGCGTGATGCCACGGTTCTACTTTCCGTTCAGACTTGAGTCACTTCTGCTGCTCGTCGGTGTCGCGCACGTCGAAAGACTGGGCGTCTTCCTGATCGAGGCCGAGGACAGATGCGTCCTCCTCGACGGTCTCCACCTCGTCGGCGTCCGCCCTCAGCCTCGACCTGCGCGTCAGCGAGCGGCGGCTAGCCACCGATCTCGGCGATGAATTCACGTCTCCCAGTACATCTCGTGTCCGTTAGAGGTCTCCAGGACACAATGTCGCCGTCGAGGTCGACGAAAACGACCCCGAAGCTTTACACGCGGGTACGCACCCATTCTCCGGGGGTGACGGCTGCGAGCTGGTCAGCGCTTTTCCTGTTCCAGCTTCTGCATCTGCTGCCTGCGGGAGCGCGAGCTCCCACATCACGATGACGATGAGAAAGCTGCCATGATCAGGAGCATGTGAGTTGTTCATAAAGGCTGATTCACTTTTTCGATGACGGTCTCAGCGCTTCAGAGCGCACGTTTTGCCGAGTCTAATGCCCGCGAGCAGGGTTTTAGCCCTAAGTGATCAAGTGTGGCGCGGCGCGAGAGCGCCTCCGGAGGCGTTTTGACACTCCGCACGCGCCCCGCAGCCTGCACGGATAGGGACGAGGCCTCACTCCCCTAGTCGAAGAGGCCACCGTCCGGCGCGGGCGGAGTGAGGCCGAGGTGGGGCCCATCGCCTTGGCGGTTGCCATGCGTCCGCGGTTGGTGCGCACGAGGAACCCTTCGCGCACAAGGTAGGGAGTTCCGCGACCGTCTCGACAGTTTCGCTTCCTCGCCGATCGTCACCGACAGGGTCGTCGAGGCCAACGGGACCACCGGCGAAACGACGGCAGATGGCCCTCGAGGACCGCGCGGGTCGAGGCGGTCGAGGCCGGAGGTCAACTCCTGCGAGCCTCGAGGGCGCGCGCGCGGCCTCGAGGTCAGCTGCCCGTCGCCATGCACCTGGGCGTAATCGACGACGCGACGCAGGAGGCGGTTCCGCGATACGAGGGCGTTCCAGCGCGAACGCGAGGCGATCTCGTGGGCGGCCTGCGCGTCAGATGGGCGAACCCAGCAGCGAGGCGGAACGGGTGACCACCGACTGGAGCTCATCGGTCTCGCAGAACTCGAGATGGGGCCGTGAAGCCGAAGCGGTCGCGCAGCGGAGACGGCAGCAGGCCCGATCGCGTCGTGCGCCGACGACGGTGAAAGGCGGCAGAGTCATGGACTCGATGTCGCGCCGGGCCCCTTGCCCACGACGACGTCGACACGAAAGTCCTCCATGGCGAGGTAGAGCATTTCCTCGGCGGTTCGCGCGAGGCGGTGGATCCGTCTGAAGAGGACGTCGCCCTCTTGGAGGCCGGAAAGAATCGCGGCAAAGGTCACCAGCGTGCTGGATCGCGGGTGGCCGGAGGTCAGTCGCAGGGACGTTCCCATCTCCGCGGCGATGATCATTGCCAGCGTCGTCTTGCGCGAGTCCCGGAGGGCCCGCAAAGCAGGACGTGGTCGGGGCTGGCCGAACGCATCCGCGCGGCGTCGAGGACGAGCTGCACTGGCCTCGAACGACGCGCTGACCCACGAACTCAGAGAGCTTCTTGGGGCGCAGCGCGGCCTCGGCTGCCCAGCTCGAGTTCGCTCGGCGTCGGGGAGCGACGATGCGCATCGCATCGACGTCGAAACCGGAATCCATCTGATCAGCCACGTCCGCCTCCCAGCGTCACGAGGGCGGCGCGCGGCATGTCGGATGCGCCAAGACCACTACCCGCGAGTTTCTCGATAGCCTTGGCAGCCTGTGCCTCGGACCATCCCAGGCCGACCAAGGCAGCGCTGACCTCGGAGGCGACGGCGTCCTCGGTGGGCGCGGGGCGGCTGCTGTTTGCGCGCCTGGCAGTCCCTGCCGGGGTGCCCAGCTGTCGCCGATTTCCAGGGCCATGCGCTGGGCTGACTTCTTGCCCACGCCTGGGATCCGCTGAAGAGCGCTCAGGTCCTGGTCAGCACCGCGCCGCAGGTCGTCGGGGCGCAAGACTGCGAGTGCGGCGAGCGCGATCTTCGCCGATGCCCGACACCGACAGCAGTCCGTGAACACGTCCCGCTCATCGGCGGACTCGAAACCGTACAGCGTCATCGAGTCTTCGCGCACGATCATTGACGTGAAACGGTCATCTCCTGATCGCGCGAGGGCGCCCTGGGCGAAGGCGGGCGTCACGTGCACGCGAAGCCGATGCCTCCCACACGATATCGATGGGTCGGGGCCGACGCTCGCAACTGTGCCGCGCAGAATGGAGATCACTGCGTTCCTTTTCGTTCATGGGTCACCCGCATGCGCGGGCGAACATATCATGACGATTCTGAGCCGCGCCTGCGCCTCGGATCGACGGCACCCGTTCGGCGTTGCGCGGCCTGGGCCTCAGCCCACGCCTTTTGGGCGGGCGTCATGGATCCGCGGGCGGTCAGGCGACCTGAGATCGAGACGGCGACCGACGAGTCCTCAGGGGCGCCGAGCAAGCCTGTCCCCGCCACGCGTGCGTAATCAGCAATGGCAAGAGCGTCCGCAGCGTCCGCGAGCTTTAGGAGCCTTTGGCGAGGCCAAGGATGCGATGCGACCATCGCCTGCACCTGCGCCTTTGTCCGCGTTTCCGTTACCAGAAACGGCGGACTTTTCACTCGGAGGCGTGTGGACGGCCATCGGCAGTCCGGCGCGACCCACGCACGTCATCGCCGCGCCCATGACCTGCATCGTCGTGATCACCGACTGGAGGTTGTCCTGCGCGAAGACGCGTTCGATGGCGACGACCTCCGGCTCGTAGCGTTCTGATGACGCTATCGATCGCGTCTGCGATCATCCAGCCGGAAGTGCGTCGCCAGGTCCTATCGGTACGGGCGACACCGACGCACCACGAGCGAGGCACGCCGCGACGCATCGACGTCAACGACGCGAGGCCGCAGCGCGTCAGGGCCGGTCGATGCCCGCTGACGCGCATCAGGCGTACGCCACGCATATCGACAAACATCGCGTGAATCCGATCGCCTCCCCCACCTCAGGATGAACGACGTCGCCATGACGTTGCCGGCGCACGCCGGACGATCGGGCCATCAGTGCTGCTACCGGCGCGCAATGACCTCGGACGCCCTCGCCCACCGACTCGACCCACGGGGCGCGGAATGAACACGGGCATGGAAGGGACCACCTTTGAGACCCTCAGCGTCCAGGTCCTCCTCGTAGGAGTCGACCTGACGACCGAAGGCGTTACGGCGCACGACCCTGCGTCGAGCGCGGCGAAAGAACGCTGGTCCTCACGTCCGTCCAGGATCGACGACGCGAGCATGATCATGCCCGCGCACGTGCCGTAGACCGGCAGGCCGGGAGGCGATCCGGTCGTTGAGCGTGTCAAACAGACCAAAGGAGAGCAGGAGGTTCGACATGGTCGTCGACTCGCCGCCCGGGATGACCAGGGCCGTCGACCTGGTCGAGCTCAGAAACCCTGCGCACAAGCAGCGCGCGGCGCCGGAGTTTTCCAGCGCCCGCGCGTGCTCTGCGACGTCGCCCTGCAGGGGCGAGGACGCCGATGGTCACCATCCGCGCTCCGCGAGGCGGTGATCGACCGGCAGGTCGTCGACGTTAATGCCGACCATGGCCTCGCCCAGGCCACGGGAGACCTCGGCGATGACGGACGGATCGTCGTAGAAGGTCGTGGCCTTGACGATGGCGGCCGCGCGCTTGGCGGGATCGCCGGACTTGAAGATGCCCGAGCCGACGAAGACGCCCTCGGCGCCCAGCTGCATCATCACGGCAGCGTCGGCGGGGTGGCAATGCCACCGGCCGTGAAGAGCACGACGGGGAGGCGACCTCGCGGGCGACCTCGGCGACGAGCTCGTAGGGGGCCCTGCAGTTCCTTGGCCGCAACGTACAGCCTCGTCCTCGGGCAGGGAGGTCAGGTGGCGGATCTCGTCGCGGATCTTACGCATGTGCGTCGTCGCATTGGAAACGTCGCCGGTGCTACCTCACCCTTTGAGCGGATGCGGCCCGCGCCCTCGTTGATGCGGCGCAGCGCCTCACCGAGGTTGGTCGCGCCGCAGACGAAGGGGAACGGTGAAGTTCCACTTTGTCGATGTGGTGGGTGTAGTCGGCGGGGGTCAGGACCTCGGACTCGTCGATGTAGTCGACGCCGAGCGACTGCAGAACCTGCGCCTCAACGAAGTGGCCAATGCGGGCCTTGGCCATCACGGGGATGGACACGGCCCTCGATGATGCCTCTGATCAGATCGGGGTCGACATGCGGGCCACGCCACCCCTGGGCGCGGATGTCGGCGGGCACCCGCTCGAGGGCCATGACGGCCACGGCGCCCGCGTCCTCGGCGATCTTCGCCTGCTCGGGGTAACGACGTCCATGATGACGCCACCCTTGAGCATCTGGGGCCATACCGCGCTTGACCTGCGGGGTGCCGACCTCGCGCTTAGCGGTCGAATCGCTCATGTTCACTCCTGCTCTTCCAGCTGGGCACGAACCTCGTCCGACAGGGGACATGTTCGTGTAGATGTTCTGCACGTCATCGGAGTCCTCGAGGGCGTCGATGAGCTTGTTGACCTTGAGGGCGCCCTCGAGATCGAGCTCGACCTCGGTAGAGGCGACGAACTGGACTTCGGCAGAGTCGTAGTCGATGCCTGCGTCCCTGCAGGCGGTACGCACGGCAACGACGTCCTTGGGGTCGGACTCGACGATGAAGAGCTCGCTGCTTCCTCAACCTCTTCGGCGCCCGCGTCCAGGACGGCCATCATGATGGATTCCTCGTCCACACCGTCGGCGGCGGAACCTCAACGATGCCGCGACGCGAGAACAGATAGGGACACCGAACCGGGGTCGGCCAGCGAGCCGCCGTGGCGGGGTGAAGCCCAGGCGAACGTCGGAGGCGGCACGGTTGCGGTTGTCGGTCAGACACTCCACCAGGAAGGCGACGCCGCCCGGGCCGTAGCCCTCGTACATGATGGTCTCGTAGTTGGCGCCACCGGCCTCGGCACTCGGAGCCGCGCTGACGGCGCGGTCGATGTTGTCGGCGGAACGGAGTTCTTCTTCGCCTTCTGGATGGCGTCGTACAGGGTCGGGTTGCCAGCGGGGTCGCCGCCGCCCGTGCGAGCTGCAACCTCAATGTTCTTGATGAGGCGCGCCGAAGAGCTTGCCGCGCTTGGCGTCAATAGCGGCCTTCTTGTGCTTTGGTGGTCGCCCACCTAGAGTGTCCCGACATCACTTCTCCTGTTGGGTGGATAGATACCGCCATATTCTAACGCGCTTGCGGCCCCCATCCGCATCCGGGCGGGCGTCACGTGGACAAACGTAAACACACTCACAGGAACGATGGACGAGGCCGGGGCCTCATCCGCGGACACGTGACCTAGCGGGTGGGCGGGGTCAGCACCGCGCGCAGGGTGCAGCTGGAGGGGGCAGATTCTCCCAGGTTCCATCGAAGGTGAGGGATGAGAGCCGTCGCGGTCGGTACACCTCGGGCTACCTCTCCCGATCATTCTCGCGCGCCAGCACATAACCGGCGCCGGAGATAGTGGGCTCGTGATCGACGACGAGTGCATTGCGCCCTCGATAGTACGCGCCAGGGTGAGGATATCCTCCTCGTCGGCGTTGTAGACGCCGCGGTCGAACCAGCTATCACGGATCGACACGCGCTGACTAATCTGAGCGAAGGTCTGCTGGGCGCGCGTCGCGTCCGAGCACACCGCGACATCGAGATGCGCCGATCTCGCGAGATCAAGACACCGCCGAGACGCGCGGCCTGATCGACGCCCACGCGTGTGAGGGGTCGAGTGTGATCGGGTATGAATATGCGGCCTGCGCGTGGCGAACGAGAACGAGGGTTGGCATACTTCCAAGCGTAACCGCACGGGGAGGACACCATGGCACTGGGAGTCGAAGCCGCATCGGGCATCTGCTCGGCGCGTGAATGCACGAACGCCGCGATCTACCGCATCGACTGGCGTAACCCTGCGATCCACCACGCCCGCACGAAGACGTGGCTCGCGTGCGAGGACCACCCGTCATACTTGCGCAACTACTCCACGTACCGCTCGTTCCCTTTCGAGGTGTCAGCCTTCGTTGCACCCGGATCAGGAGCAGCATCAAGACCACTGATCGAGGGGACGGTCGTTCCAGATCAGGGCGCGGAGCCCCTTCGCCAGCTCGTCCGCGGAGGACGGGGTGAAAGTCGGGCGCCCATTCGAAGGTGGACGTGCCCGTGTTGGACATGAAAGTGCTTGGAGACAAGGTCCTCGTCGATGTCGGTGGACAGCCACGTGGCCAGCAGGCGCGTGAGGGCACCGTGGATGACGAACACCGCGACGGCGTCGTCCCCGCTTGCTCGCGTGCGGCCAGGCCCACCCGACGCACGGTCTCCAGCGAGCGGGCCAGGGCCTCGCGCCCGCTTCGCCGCCGGGCATGCGATTATCCAAATCCCCGGCGCACCACGACAGGGTCGTGCGCACGTAGAGGGACTGCGATGCCGGGTCGGCCGCCATTTCGAGGTCGCCGGAGCGTAGCTCGCGGATGCCGGGGTGCACCTGCGGAGTCAGCCCTGCAGGCGCTCGCCAGCGGGGCCGCGGTCAGGCGCGTACGGTGCAGCCCGGACAGTGCGATGACGGTGGGAGGCGGCGCAACCTCGGACTCCCATCGATCCGCGAGGCGCTGGGCCTGGAGGAGTCCTTCGGGAGTCAGCCCGAGGCCAGGGCGCACCGTGTCGAGCGCACCGAGGCGATTCGCGGGGGTCTGTCCGTGCCGTACCAGCACAATCTTCACTGCTGCTCCCAGAAAAGTCGTTCCATGACGGCGCGCGCTTTGCGTCCAGCGCGCAGCCAGTCGTCTTCGAGGGCGTTCAGCCCGCCGCTACCGTACCCGAGGATCGCTGCGAGGGCACGCAGCTCCGCGCTGTCACGAGGCAAGACGTCGAGCTTCACACCGCTCATGCGGCCACTTGCCAGCGTGTTGGCCGCGCGAATACGGGTTGCCATGTCCCAGGCATCGAGAAGAGTCTGCGCGTCTTGAGCACTGATCAGCTCGTGCTCCCGAGCACTCAGGATCGCCTGTGTCGTCGAGGGTGTTCTCAGTGCGGGGTTGTTCATCCCAGCACGCATCTGAATGAGCTGGATCGTCCACTCCACGTCCGTGAGGCCGCCGGGGCCGAGCTTCACGTGGCGAGCGGGCTCGATGCCGCGCGGCAAACGCTCGTTCTCCATGCGGGCTTTGAGCAAGCGAATGTCTCGCACCTCCAACTCACTCACTCCCCCATAGGCGAGCTCATCGAACAGTGCCCGTGCAGAATCGGCGAGGCTCCCCTCACCGATCGGGCGCGCACGCACCGCCGCCTGGCGCTCCCAGGTCGACGCCCACCGCTGCGCATACTCACGATGCGACTCAATCGTACGGCCTCATCGGGCCATTCTTGCCCTCGGGACGCAGGTCAAGGTCGACGACAATGCCCAGCTGGTTTGTCGCCGAGCCGAGAAGATTCTTCACGCGGTTGACGATCACCGTTGCGCTGGCCGCCGCCTCCGCCTCGGTGGCACCCCCGACGGCCTCATGCAGGGCAACCACGTCGGCATCCGAGGCGTACGAGCACTCGCGTCCGCCGTAGCGCCCCATCGCGACAAAGACAACGTTTGCCCGCTCCTCACCCCAGCGCTCAGTTTCCTCCCGCTGGGCGATGGCGAGGGCTCCGAGAATTGCCGCATCCGTGGCGTCGGCGATCGCATTCCCGCGCGGATCGACGCCGCCCAGCAGGTCGCTCATCGCGCAACGCGTGAGCTCACGCGTGCGCACGGCTCGGACTCGAGCGGCCGCCTCGGCCGCGTCCTCGTGACGGTCAATGAGGGGCCGCAACTTCCCGAGCTAGCCGATGCGGCTCGCGCGGCGCCAGCTCACCATCATCGTCGAGCCAGGCCACGGCCTCGGGACGCTTGGCGAGCGCCTCTGCAATCCAGCGGGAGTTCGGGAGCATGGTCGTGAGCCTATGGGCGGCGACGCCCGAGTCACGCAGAAGCGCGAGGTACCAATGCGAATCCCCAATGTCCTCGGACAGGGATGCGGAAGTTCAACAGACCCATGTCGAGGGTCGAGCGCCTCCGGCGAGCCACGAGATGAATACCGGAAGCAGGTGACGCTGGATCGCCGCGCGCCTGCTCGTCCCCTGCGTGAGGGGCTCCAATGTGAGTGAGCGCTCCCGCCGGATCCCGGTAGCCGATCGCGGCCAGTCGGTCGCGCGCGCCATCTGCGTGCAGGAATACCTCGTCCCTCGCTCAGCGATGCAGTCGCGGCGATGATCGGGCGATAGAAGACGTCCTCGTGCAAGCGCGCACGCGAGTGCGCACCTCGTCGATAGCGACACTGATCGACTCCAGCATCCGCGAAGCGAGCGGTCCCCATCGCACGCCCAGGACACGCAGCTCCCGTTCCTGTCCGGAATCAGGTGCGTGCGACGCATGCGGGGCAGCTGAGTACGGTGTTCGACAGCGCGCAGGAATCGGTAGCACGAGGCGAGCTGTTGCGCGTCGCTACGCGCGATGTAGCCACCCTCGCGCAACGCTTCAATCGCCTCTAGCGTCGACCTCACACGCAGGAAGGCGTCGGTGCGACCGTGAACAAGCTGGAGCAGCTGAACCGTGAACTCGACGTCACGCAGGCCGCCGCGCCCGAGCTTGAGCTCACGCGACGCATGCAAACGCGAGATGTTGTCTCGACGCGGCGGCGCATCGCACGCGCCGCCTCGACGAATCCCTCGCGCGTCGCGGCGCTCCACACGTAGGGCTGTGCGGCTTCCTCAAAGGCACGCCCGACGGCCTCGTTCCCCGCACAGGCGCGCGCCTTGAGCAGCGCCTGAACTCCCAGGTCTGCGCCCACTTATCCCAGTACTGGCGGTAGGACTCGACGGTGCGTACGAGTGCTCCGTTGCGCCCCTCGGGCCGCAGATTCGCGTCCACCGTCCACAGTGGAGCTTCGGTTCCGGGCCCCGAGCAGGCGGATGCCGTAGCCGCAGCGAGGCGCGTCGCGATCTCGAGGGCCACGCGTTCAACCCCGTCTGCCCCGGCCTCGGCGACGTAGACGACGTCAACGTCGGAGATGTAGTTGAGTTCGCGTGCTCCCGTCTTACCCATCGCGATGATGGCGAAGGGGATACGCCCCTGCGGGTCGATATCCCGCCTCGCCAGGGCAAGGCCGGCCTCAAGGGTGGCGTCGACCAGGTCGGTGATGCGCCGACCGACCTGGGGCATGAAGCCTTCAGGATCATCGCTCGTCAGGTCATCGGCGGCCAGGTACAGCAGGACCTGGCGATACGCGCCTCGCAGATCGTCCACCCGGGCGTCCTCAGAGGCGACGAAAGCGCCGCGCTCCCTCGCGTCGCCCCCACAGACGCGAGCATCACGCGCGCGGCGTCGCCGGGATCCTCCCACGTCGATCGAGCACGGCCGGGCTCGGCAACAACGTAATCGCCCAGCCACTGGCTGCCGCCCAGGACGGCGCACAGGCGAGCGCGCGCACGCGAATCATCGACGAGTCCCTGCACGAGGCCGGAGTCCGCCTCGTGCAGACGGATCGCCGCCAGCAACGCCTGATCGGGGTCGGCACTGGCTCCCAGGTCCGCCGCCCATACCTCGGCTCCACCCGGAAGCTCTTCGAAATAGTCGAGTGCTCGGCGAGGGTCCAGGAATCCGGCAATCCGAAGTTCGTCAGGTGTCACCGGGGAACGACCTTCAGGAATTGCTCAAGCTCCTGGCGAGTAATCTGCTGGCGGTATTCCGTCCATTCCTTGCGCTTGTTGCGGATGACGTAGTCGAACACCTGCTCACCGAGCGTGGAGGCCACCAGGTCGGAACTCTTCATGGCACGCACAGCGTCCGCCAACGATGCGGGCAGGGCGTGAATGCCCATGACCTGACGTTCACGATCCGACAGGGTCCCACACGTTGTCCTCGGCCTCGGGCATGAGCTCCATCTTCTTCTCGATACCGTCGAGCCCAGCCGAGATGAGGACGGCGAACGCCAGGTAGGGGTTCGCGCTCGGGTCGGGGGCGCGGTACTCGATGCGTGCCGCCGCGGCCTTCTTCGGCTTGTAAAGGGGAACGCGCACGAGAGCCGAGCGATTCAAGTGGCCCCAACACACGTAGGAGGGAGCCTCTCCCCCGCCCCACAGGCGTTTGTAGGAGTTGACATGCTGGTTGGTGATGGCCGCGATCTCCTCGGCGTGCGCAAGAAGGCCAGCGATGAACTGGCGCCCCGTCGTGGACAGGCGATACTGCCCCGCAGGAGAGAAGAACGCATTTTCTTCGCCCTCAAACAGCGACAAGTGCGTGTGCATGCCCGAGCCGGGGTGCTCAATGAAAGGCTTGGGCATGAACGTCGCAACGAGCTCCTCGCGTAGCGCGACCTCCTCAATAAGGGTGCGCGCAGTCATGATGTTATCCGCTGCGCGCACGGGGTCAACGGCTCGCAGGTCAATCTCGTTCTGTCCCGGCCCGCCCTCGTGGTGCGAGAACTCGACCGGAATCGCCATGTCCTCGAGCATGCGTACGGCGCGGCGACGGAAGTCGTTCGAATCGCCACGTGCCACGTGGTCAAAGTAGCCAGCCTGATCGACGGGGATCATGCGATCGGGCGTCACCGGCTGACGCAGGAGGTAAAACTCGATCTCCGGGTGAATCGCGACCCGGGAACCCGGCGTCGGCGGCGCGCTGCACCGCGCGCTCGAGAACCCCTCGAGGATCTGAGGGAGCCGGGCGCCCGTCAGGCATGAGGACGTCGCAGAACATGCGGGCCACCGGGTCCTCGTTGGAACGCCATGGGAGCAACTGGAACGTCGAGGCATCGGGCTTCAGCAGCATGTCCGACTCGTAGACGCGTGTCAGGCCTTCGACGGCCGACCCGTCGAAGCCAATCCCTCACTGAACGCCTCCTCGAGCTCTCCGGGATCGATCGAGATCGACTTCAAAACGCCCGCAACATCCGTGAACCACAAACGGATAAAGCGAATATTCTTCTGCGCGACCTCGCGCAGCACGTATTCCTGATGCGAATCCACCGGTATCCTCCCGTTGAGAAAGAACGGGCCGACCGCAGGACTGCGGGTCGGCCCGGCGTGGCTTCAGTCTACTTGCCCAGGTTGAAACCCTTCGAGATGGATTCCAGTGCGCCGGTGAGATCCGAGGGCAGCATCCACAGCTTGGACGCCTGACCGTCTGCGATCTTCGGCAGCATTTCGAGGTACTTGTAGGACAGGAGCTCGGGCGTGGCCTTTCCGGCGTTGATGGTCGCGAAGACCGTCTGAATGGCTTCAGACTCACCCTGTGCGCGCAGGATCTGCGCCTGGCGGGCACCCTCGGCCTGGAGAATAGGGCTTCCTTCTGGCCCTTCGCCTGAAGAACCTGTGCTTCCTGCTGGGCGGAGGCAGCCAGAACGGCGGCCTGCTTGGCACCCTCAGCCTTCTTGATCTGGGCCTCACGCTCGGCCTCGGCCGTGAGAATCGTGGCACGCTTGGTGCGCTCGGCGGTGATCTGCTGCTCCATGGCGGCCAGGACTCGCGGCGGCGGCTCGATGGACTTGAGCTCCACGCGGGTCACGCGAATGCCCCACGGACCCGTGGCCTCGTCAAGAACTCCGCGCAGCTGCTTGTTGATCGACTCACGCGAGGTCTGCGTCTGTTCCAGGTCGAGGGAGCCGATCAGGTTACGCAGCGTCGTGGCAGTCAGCTGCTCGATCGCCTGCAGGAAGTTAGCGACCTCGTAGGTCAGCTGCGCGGATCCGTGATCTGGAAATAGATGACGGAGTCGATCGAGACCATCGCCTGGTCGGCGGTGATGACGGGCTGCGGCGGGAAGTTCGCGACCCTGCTCACGCAGATCGATACGCGCGGCGACGCGATCCACGAAGGGGACCAGCAGGTGGAATCCACCCTGCATGACCGCCTGGAACCGACCGAGGCGCTCCACGACGTACGCCTGCGACTGCGGCACGATCCGCACTGCGCGGGCGAGCGAGACCACGACGAAAACGACGAGAGCAAGCACCACGATGAACGCGATGTTACCGATGATGTTTCCCTGAACTCACAGCGTCTTTCCTTTCTTACGTCAATGACAATACAAGATGTACGGGATCAGGAGATCGAGTCTCCATAGGGATGTGTCGGAGCCGCAGAGGCCGGGTCGAGGGCGCTCACAACGGCGGTTGCGCCGTCGATGCGGTCAACACGAACCTCGGTGCCAACGGGCAGCGTGGGCCCCTCAGTGCGCGCGCTCCACTCTCCACCGGAAAACTGGATACGCCCGTGCCGCTCTCCCACGGCCTGGGTCACGTAACCGGTCTTGCCAATCAGACCGTCAGTGTTGCTCGGAACGTAACCGCTGGATCGATCAATACGCCCCTTGAGGAAGGGACGCAGGATGACTAGGAGGGCAATCGACACGACAATGAAAACGATGACCTGAATCGTCAGATTCGCGCCGAAAGCGCCCGCGATACCGGCGGCCAGCGCACCGATCGCAAACATGAGGAACACGAAGCTCACGCTCATGACCTCGATGATTCCGCAGAGCAGGGCGCCGAGAATCCACAGCCACCACATACCGCTCACACTCCTATTCTCACGCGCTCACACCGCGCGCCCACCAGCGCCCGTCAGTGTAGCCGGCGAGCAGAGGCATGCCGTACACCTCGGACAGGTTGACACCCGTCAGGACGTCTTCAATCGGCCCCTGGTGCGTGATCACGCCGTTGGACATGATCGCGCAGTGGGTGACTCCCGCGGGGATCTCTTCGATCTGATGCGTCACCAGGATGACCTGCGGGGACTTCGAACCCTGCATGATCTCCGACAGAGCGGCGATCAGCAACTCACGAGCACCCAGGTCGAGACCCGAGGTCGGCTCGTCGAGGATGAGCACCTCAGGGTCGGTCATGAGGGCGCGCGCCAGCAGCACGCGCTGGGCCTCACCCTCGGACAGCGTCGAAAACTCGCGCTGGGCCAGGTGCGAGACACCGAAGATATCCATGAGCGCGTGGGCACGCTCGTCGTCGACCGCCTCATATTCCTCGTCGTGGGCGACGGCAAGGCCCCAGGCGGCGCTGCGCACCGTGTCGAGGACCGACTGAGTCGGCACGATCTTGGCCCCGACCGCGGCCGAGGAGAGCCCCACGCGCGTGGCGATCTCTGAGGGGTCGGCGTGCGACAAATCGGTCTCCGACACCGTCACCTCTCCACTATCGGGAGCGATACGGCCCGAGGCCACGCGCGCCAACGTGGTCTTGCCAGCGCCATTCGGGCCGACGATGACCCAGTGCTGGCGCGGGCGCGTCGACCACGAAACGTCGGACAGGACCAGCGTGTCCCCGCGTTGGAGGGACACGTGAGAAAGATTCAGGACGTAAGTCATGTATCCAGCCTAGTCGTCTGTGGGGTGACGTGCGCCCTAAACGAGCGAACGGTACAGCTCGGCGGTCTTCACGCCGATCGCTTCTCAAGAGAAGTGATCGCGGGCGCGTACGAGGCCGGCCTCGCCCATACGACGGCCCAGCTCAGGATCGTCGAGGATACGCACCAAGCGATCAGCCATCGCTTCCTCAAAGGCGCGAGGATCGAGCGGGGTTCCCGTGCCATCCTGCTTCTGTTCGATCGGCACCAGGTAGCCGGTCTCGCCATCGACAATGACGTCGGGGATGCCGCCGGTCGCGGTGCCGACGACGGGTAGGCCGAGGGCCATCGCCTCCAGGTTGACGATGCCGAGGGGCTCGTACACCGACGGCGTGATGAAGACCTGCGCCGAGGACAGGATCGCCGCCACCTCGGGTTGAGGGAGCATCTCGGAGATAAGAACGACGCCGGAGCGGCGAGCGCGCAACTCGGCAACGAGGGCCCTCGACTTCTGTGGCGATCTCCGGTGTGTCGGGAGCGCCCGCGCACAGCACAAGCTGAACGTCATCGGGCAGGAGCTGGGCGGCGCGCAGGAAGTACGGGAGGCCCTTCTGGCGGGTGATGCGGCCGACGAACACGACCGTGCGACGAGACGGGTCAATAGCGTGCTCGGCGAGAACGCGGGCGCGCAGCTCCTCGCCCGCCTCACCCTCGGGGGCGTGCCACTTGTTCAGGTCGATACCGTTGTGGATGACGTGCACGCGCTCGGGATCAACGTCGGGGTAGCAGCGCAGAATGTCGTCACGCATGCCGTTAGAGACGGCGACGATCGCGCTCGCAGCCTCGTAGGCGGTCTTCTCCACGTAGGAGGACAGGCGGTAGCCACCGCCGAGCTGCTCAGCCTTCCACGGACGCAGCGGCTCAAGCGAGTGCGCTGAGATCACGTGCGGGATATCGCCGAGAAGCGAGGCAACGTGGCCAGCAAAGTTCGCGTACCAGGTGTGGGAGTGGACCAGGTCAGAACCTTCGCACGCAGCAGCGATCTCGAGGTCGACACCGAGCGTGCGCAGCGCGGCGTTCGCTCCGGCCAGCTGAGGCAAATCGGCATGTCCGGTCACGCCCGGGTCGGCTCCATCGGTACCCGGTTCGCGCGGACCGTCAAACGCCTGGACACGCAGGTCATCGACGAGGCCGCGCAGGACCTTGGCCAGTTCGAGCACATGGACACCGGCTCCTCCGTAGACGTGAGGCGGGTATTCACGGGTAAGGAGATCAACGCGCATGGTGGGGTCCTTCCGACGGGAGCGACGTGTGAGACACATCGTATCCGATCTCACGTCACCGCTGATCGAAAACGAGACAGTGTAGCAATCGATAGACATTTGTAATACAGTGTGACCACTCCCACGGATCCGCGCCGATGCGGGTCCACTCGACCAACGAAGAGGTGCCACATGGCAAAGAACCACGTTCTGGCAATCGTTCTCGCGGGCGGTGAGGGTAAGCGACTGATGCCCCTGACGGATGACCGTGCAAAGCCGGCAGTTCCGTTCGGTGGTCACTTCCGTCTCATCGATTTCGCACTGTCGAACATCGTGAATTCCGGATACCTCAAGATTGTTGTCTTGACGCAGTACAAGTCCCATTCGCTCGACCGCCACGTCACAAAGACCTGGTACACGTCTCCCCTACTCGGCAACTTCATTGCTCCTGTGCCGGCTCAGCAGCGTCGCGGCCCGCACTGGTACCTGGGTAGCGCGGATGCCATCTATCAGTCGCTGAACATCGTCGACGACGAGCAGCCGGAGTACATCGTCATCATCGGTGCGGACAACATCTACCGTATGGACTTCTCGCAGATGGTCCAGCACCACATCGATTCGGGCCTGCCCGCCACGGTCGCTTTAAAGCATCCGTCAGCCGATCGAGCTGGCGTCGGCGCTCGGCGTCATCGACGGCGAGAACGGGGTCGTCAAGAACTTCCTCGAGAAGCCGAAGAACGCCGTGGGCCTGCCCGACGATCCGACCAAGGTCCTCGCCTCCATGGGCAACTACGTGTTCACCACGAAGGATCTGGTCAACGCTCTGCGGGAGGATGCGGCCGACCCCGATTCGAAGCACGACATGGGTGGCAACATCATTCCGTGGTTCGTCGAGCGCGGCGAGTGCGGTGTGTACGACTTCCAGGATAACGACGTGCCGGGGTCGACCGACCGCGACCGCGACTACTGGCGTGACGTCGGTACGCTGGACGCCTACTACGAGGCGAACATGGACCTGATCTCGGTGCACCCGGTGTTCAACCTGTACAACCGCGACTGGCCGACCATGACGATGATTGACGGCTCGCTGCCGCCGGCCAAGTTCGTGTACGGCGATGCGGATCGTCTGGGTCACGCGATCGACTCGTTCGTCTCCCCCGGTGTCATCGTCTCCGGCGGCGAGATCGTGCGCTCGGTCATTTCCCCGAACACCCTACGTCCATTCGTGGGCGAAGATCGAGGATTCCGTTGTTATGCACGGCTGTCGCATCGGTCGCTCGTCCCGTGTCGTGAAGACGATTCTGGATAAGAATGTCATCGTTGAGGAAGGCGCCGTCGTCGGTGTCGATCTTGACCACGATCGCGAACGCGGCTTCACCGTCACGGAGTCCGGCATTACGGTCGTTCCCAAGGGCGCGGTCGTCCGCAAGTGAGCATGACTCACCGTCTCGACGAGCCGGGTGCTCCGCTGCTGTGTGCCAGCGGGGCACCCGGCCTCGTCGTCACCGACGTCGATTCGACGCTGATTCGCCAGGAAGTCATTGAGGAGCTCGCCGAAGCTGCGGGCACGCGGGCGCGCGTCGCCGAGATTACGTCTCGTGCGATGAATGGAGAGCTTGATTTCGCGGAGTCTTTGCGCGAGCGCGTTGCAACCCTCGCGGGGGTCCCCGAATCCGTCTTCGGCGGTGTTCTGTCCGCCATCACCCCCACAAAGGGTGCTCGCGAGCTGATCGACGCAGTCCACCGGGCCGGCGGAAAGTTCGGCATCGTCTCTGGCGGCTTCGAGGAAGTGGTCGCTCCCCTGGCGGCCTCCCTCGGCATCGATTTCTACGCGGCGAACCGCCTCGAGGTCGCCGGCGACGTGCTGACGGGCCGCGTGCTGGGGCGCATCGTGACCTCCCAGGTGAAGGTCGAGTGCTTGCATTCGTGGGCGTCGTCCCTCGGTGTCCCCCTCGAGCGCACGGTTGCAATCGGCGACGGGGCGAACGATATCCCCATGATGCACGAGGCCGGGGTCGGTATCGCGTTCTGCGCGAAGCCTGCCGTGCGCGAGCAGGTGTCGGTCCAACTGAACACGCCGGACCTGTCTCTGGCGATCGCTCCCCTCGGCCTCGCCTAGTACGAAACGCTAGGGTTCGCGCGTGTCTGTCAGGCGGATCATGTGCCCGTCCCACCCGTCGCGCCAGGCGCGCGCGTACTCGAGGATCTGCGCGGGGTAGATTTCTCCATCGATCTGGGCGGCGGCCTCGTCAATATCCCACCAGGCCTGCGTGTCGATGACGGAGCGTTCCAGCTCGGTCCATCCATCCCGGCTCAGGGCGGTCGAGGGGGCCTGCGCGATAAAGAACCACTCGTCCTGGCGGGCGGTGACCGCCAGGAAGTCGAACTCGGCGGTCCGGTAGAGGACGGGACCGACCAGGTCGTCAGGGCTCAGCTCGATGCCGGTTTCTTCGAAGACCTCACGCACGGCTGCGGCGCGCGGGTCTTCCCCTTCTTCGATGCCGCCACCGATCGTGAACCACCAGAACCTCTCCGGTTGGTCTTCGTCGTGGCCCTTGGCCAACAGGACCCGTCCACTGTCATCAAAGAGAAGGACGCGGGCGGCCTCCCGGTGGGGATAGCCGTCCGCGTCCAATGGCCAGTCGAGTGCGCTCATGCCTCCAGGGTAGACCGGTGGCGGCGCAGGCCCCACACGAGGAGGGCGACACTCACGACGAGAACGGGGATCTCGATCGCGCCGTAGGTCAGGTTCCACGAGTCTTCGGGAGCCAGGAATCCAATGCCGTTAGCCTGGGCGTGCAGAGCGAGAGCTGCGATGAATCCGCTAGCCGCGGCGAGGAGGCCCACAAGCACATTCTGTGCGCGCAGCACCGCCCACGCCAGGGCGTAACCGAACACACCCGTGAAAATCGCGTGACCGTAGGCGCCGAGCAGCGCACGTGCCAGGAAGGATTCCCACAGTCCGCTCATCCCGTCTTCGAGGGCACTCACGTAGTAGCCCACGTCCTCACCCCAGGCAAAACCGAGGGCCAACGAGCGCGCCGAGCACGCCACCCTGCGCGGGACGATCGAGCACCTTACGCGCAGCGAGGACCAGTGCCAGAACACCAATTCCCTTGCCTGTTTCTTCGACGAGGGGACCCGTGACGACGGACGTCACGACATCGACCGCATCGTCGCTCAGGTTGCTCGCGGCTACGGCCGAGTCGATGACTGTGTTGCCGTATCCCCCAAAGATCAGCGCGCCACCGGTTCCCCAGCCGAACGCGGCCAACCAGGACAGCACTGTGGGCTTGAGGCGAGCGGCCCATGCGAGGAACACCAGGCCAACAACTGCGCTCAGGATCGAGGCACCAACAGCAAGCCAGGCATCAGACGACGAGACCCCCTCAAGAGCTTCCGTCAGTTCATAGATAGCCGCCCGAACGCTCAATGCAATGAGGATGAGCGAGCACGCGACGAGCGCCCACGAACGTGGGCGAATAGACACAGCATGAGTCACGTTATTTCCTTTCTGTCGTCCCCATCATGCCCGCTGTTCCTATGCGTCACCTATGAGGGGGCGATGGAACAGCCGTGAGATTGCGCTCATGCAACAGACCCCGTAGCGGGAGCCGCTGAGCAACCTGATCTCGCCTCACTGCCTCGACTACGACCTGTTTCCCTGTTCAATGCGACGCGTCAGGCGACCTGCGCACGACCCGCGACGGCGTTTGTGACGTCCTTTTGCTGCTCCGCGATAGAGGTCAGTCGCAGGAATTCACGACGCTTTCCAACGGCATCGGCTAGCATCTGACGATCGTTTTCAATGCGCGAGCGATCGGCGCCGTGGCGAGCCATGAGGCGCTGGTCGAGGCCGAGGGAGGCCAGGTCGGACAAGAAGGCTCGCATGGCACGCTTCGCATCCCGTCCGCCCTGGGCAGCCCACTTGAAGGCGGCTTTACGCGCGCGACGATCGGTCGCCATCGACACTTCGCCGGGAAGGATCCATCCGGTGCGTACGTAGGGGACGAGGCCGTCGCGAATGTGGAGAGCCTCCCGTCGGGCAGCTCGAAGCAGGAGAATCGACCAGAGGACAAACCCGGGAATACCCACCACGAGGTACATCACGATGAACCCTGTTCCGGATGCGGGCAACGCGATGCTCCCGTTCCATGCGAAGTGAATGAGCATGGCAGCAAACCAGAACAGGACAACGATGGCGGTCTTCGACCATCCGCGTCGGAACTTGATCAGGGCGAGCGCCAATCCGATGCCCGTCATCGACGTGGCCATCACGTGCAGAAAGGGCCCTGCCAGGGCACGAAGAACGAACACCAACACGAGAGTCTTTGTTCCTTGGCCCTCGGTGCGCAGGAAGTACAAAAATGTCTTCGAAGAAAAAGGGAACCCCGCCGCCGAGAATCCCGCGTACACGACACCATCGAGTACCGAGTTGATGCTGTTGCGCCGTACAACGACGATGATGAGGACACCGATCCCCTTGAATGTCTCCTCCACGAGTGGCGCAATGAATGACATGGCAAGCGCCTCGGCGCGCCGCAGGTCTCCGATCGTGAAGGCAAGGTCTGTGTGGAGCGCCGTGTTCGTAATCATCGACGTCAGGGTCGCCACACCCCCGCCCCACAGAAACATCGCGAGCTTCGTCGTCCACGGTTCTGGCTCCCAGCGATCGATCCGCTGGAGGAAGCCGACGACGATCACGAGGGCAACCAGGGACAGCAGCGTCGTCTTCACAAAGGCGGTCACGCTTGAAGACTCGGGTGCCAAACCGTAGATGATGATGCCGATGGTCCCCAGCACGCCGATCGTCGTCATGACGACCTCGAACCAGGGGAAGGAGTGCGCGGCCTTGGGAGGCTGCCAGACGGGAGCGGCATCGTCGGGGGCCGGTGCCGAGACGCCATCAGTGGAGTCGATGGTGGCACTGCTGATCTTGCTGAGGCGATAGTCCTCGCCGGGCCCTCCCCAGTGGGTCGCGTGCATGTCAGTAACCTCGTCCACCCGTTCGCGTGTCATCGTCAAAGTCAATGGGCTCGGGAATCGGAGCATGCCCGGCCAGTCGCAACAATTTTACCATTCGTGCTGAACGCAGGGCGCGAACTCCCGCGACATCCACGTTATGCACGTTGCGCGTGAGCTCGATGCGATAGCACGTCGCATCCAACGCTTCCAGGCGTGCGCTGGCCTGAGGATCCGATGCAATGCGCGCCCGTTCGTCGGGGATGAGAGTCTCACGGATTGCGCGAGACAAGGCGGACGCACGCTCCAAACGCGTCGCTACCTCGACACGATCGCCCTGGCGTTGCGCCGCAGTTCGGCGGTCGAGGCCATCGGTGGTGAGCTGGTCTCCCCCATCCTGAATATAGGCGCGCGCAGCGTCGGCGAGGCCGGAGTTTTCCAGCCCAACGCTGCGGGTCAGCAGGTCTGCCTCGGAGGCCCGGCGCAGCAGGAGGCGCGACAGAGAGTCTCGCGAAGCAAGGATGCGCTGATGGAGCCGATCCAGACGGCGCGCACGCGTGATCGCAAATCCTGCGACGACGCCGAGCGCGATAACGGCGAATACGATAGCGACAAGCAGCCACGGGGACAGCGAGATCATGCGAGCTCCTCCCCTTCTTCTCCACGACCTCGGATCAGGTCACGTGCCCGGCGCGTTCCCGATTCGGCGGGACTGCCCATGGCAATCGCCAGCTTGTAGACCTCGAAGACCTTATCGGCAACAACCTCCCAGTCGTACTGCGCCGATGAGCGCGCTCCGGCAGCGGACAGCTCCTCGAGGCGGTCGCGGTCGGTCAGCAGGTCGATGAGCGTACGTGCGAGCGAGTCGCTGTTGCCCCTCTCGAAGAGCGCGCCAGCTCGCCCGTCCTCAAGCACCGCACGGAAGGCCGGGATATCCGAGGCAACGACAGCCGTATGGGCCGCCATCGCCTCGACGAGGACAATGCCGAATGACTCTCCGCCCGTCTGCGGAGCGACGTAGATGGTGGCGCCGGCGAGCAAGGATTCCTTCTCCTCATCACTGATTCCACCGAGGAAGGACACGGAATCGCCGAAACGCTCGACGGCCTGGCGAATCTCCGGGGCATCTCCTCGGCCTGCAATCAGGAAACGCGCACCCGGGAAACGCTCAAGGACACCAGCAATGGCACCGGCGAAAATGCTCAGGCCCTTGCGGGGCTCATCGAGGCGGCCGAGGAACACGATGACCGGACGTTCGTCCGTCGCCACCCACTGTTCAAGGGGATGCGCGGTGCGGAACGAGGCCGTTTCGACCCCGTTCGGAATGATGACGGCATCGCCGCCGTGGTGCTCGATCAGCGTTCGGCGTGCCTCCTCGGACACCGCGATGCGCACTCCGATGCGTTCCATGTACAGGCGCATGGGCGCCGAGGCAATCGCGCGCGAGACCGACCGACCGAGGGCCGCGTGGAATGTCCCCACGAGGGGGGCAGTCGAAAGCATCGCAGCTGCCATCGACACCGAGGGAACGACAGGCTCGTGGACGTGCACGACGTCAAAATCGTTCTCTGCCAGCCAACGGCGAGTACGCGCGAGCGCCTTCGGCTTCACGGAAATATTGGCCACCGATCCGTTGAAGGGGATCGACACGGACGAACCGGCGGACGTGATCCACTCGGGCAGGTCCTCCGAGGTCGACGGCGTCAGCACCTGAACGTCGTGTCCGCGGGACCGCAGCTTCAACGCGAGGTCGCGGATATGGAAGCCCACTCCCCCGGGCACGTCCCAGGAGTAGGGATTCACGATTCCGATCTTCATCGATTCTTCCTCTCGTGCTCGGCCCTCGCGCGCGCCAGTCGCTCGGGGTCAAGATCCTCCACATACACGCGCTGCATCATGTGCCAGTCCTGCGCCTTGGTCGCCATCATGGCGGCAAATTCGTCCACCCACGCCTGTGTGAGAGCTTCGACGCGGTTGAGGTCAGGGGTGCTCCTGGCCATCTGCATTGATCGGTCCGACGCAACGCACGCGTACATCGGCCCCGGTCGGAGTCTCGTTCTCGTAGGTGATGCAGGCGGCGAAAAGCGGACGCTCCAGCTTGGTCGCGAGCGCAGCGGGACCCGCGGCGACGAGTGCGCGCCGCGTCCCCAGGTCGACCTCAATGCCCGAACCCGAAATATCCCGGTCTGCAAGAAGCGGGACGATGACGCTACGGCCGCGCACGCGCTCGATGAGGGTGGAAAAGACAGACTCACCCTTCACGACGCCAATGATCTCCATGCCGAGGCCTTCGCGCAGCGACACGAAACGTTCAAACAGCGCGGGAGGCTCCACCTTCTCCGCGACAGTCACGATGCCCCGGCCGTGTGCACACACCCAGGCGCCGGCACGATCCCAGCTGCCGGAGTGTCCGAGAGCGAGGACGACCGGTCCATCTTCGCTGGCCGTGGCCAGGGCCTCGAAGCCCTCGAAGGAGACTCCCTCGAGCAACGGCTCGCCGCGACGCGATCCGAGCATCAGCTGCTCAGCGTAGTTGCGGATGTGCGACCGGACCGCGTCACGCACCTCGTGGGCGGACGGCTCGTTTCAGTCAAACGCGCCATGTTGGCGCGCAGCCGGTCGATCATGGCTCCCCCACGCCTGGCCGCAATCGATGCACCAGTGTCCGCCATGCGCATGACGAGGCGCAGCGGCAAGCGGGGGGCGATCGAAAAGGCGAGCGACAGGGGCGAAAAACTCACGGCGTTCCCTCGTCGATGTTGTGGGCAGTGAACCAAATGCGCTGGCAGACGGTGACGAAGGATGCAAACGCCACCCAGGTTAGGCCAGCCGCAAATACCCACTCGGGCAGACCGAGACTCATGAGGATCGCCGTACCCATGCCGATGATGAGCCGGTCGGTGCGCTCAGCGATGCCCAGCTTGGCGACGACGCCGACAGATTCCGCGCGGGCGCGCGCGTAGGGAACGGCGGCCGCACCAACGATCGAGCAGATGCCGGTGATGATTGCCCATGTGCGCACGAACGAGTCGTCCATCTGGAAGACCGCGTAGGCGGTGAGGGAGCCAAAGACGGCTCCGTCGCCCAGACGGTCGAGCGTCGAATCGAGGAAAGCACCAAAACGCGTGCCGCCCGTCGTCATGCGCGCAAGCGTGCCATCCACGGAGTCGCCGAACATCACGACGGCCAGGACGATGCCGCCCTGCCAAATCCATCCCTGAGGAATGCAAATGACCGCGATCGCGACCGTCGCAACAGTGCCCGCGACCGTCACCATATTCGGGGTGACGCCCACGCGTGCGAGAACCCGAGCAAGAGGCGTAAAGATTGCCTTCGTGATGGAACGTCCGTGGTTTCCGAGCATTAGTCCTCCTTCGGCCAGGCGGCGGCCAGCCGCGCGCGAGCATCCTCCAGGAGCTCAGGCACGGCCTTCGTCTGCGCAATGATCGGCAGGAAGTTCGCGTCCCCAACCAGCGCGGAACGACGTGCTGGTGCAGGTGAGCGGCGATACCGGCACCGGCCACCTCGCCCTGGTTCATACCCAGGTTGAAACCCGCCGGAGACGCGACCTCACGGGTGACGCGCATGGCGGTCGCCGTCAGGTTGCCCAGCTCCACGCGTTCCTCGTCCGTGAGCTCCGTGTAGTCAGAGACGTGACGATACGGGCACACGAGCAGGTGCCCGGAATTGTAGGGGAACAGGTTCATGAGCACGAAGCAGGTGTCGCCGCGGTAGACGATCAGTCCAGCCTGGTCGTCCTTACCGGGCGCCGTGCAGAACGGGCACCCGACGTCCGAGGCGTCGGCGGGCTTGCCTTCGCCGCGTATATAGGCCATCCGGTAGGGGGTCCAGAAACGACCGAAGCCGTCCGGGACGCCCGCCAACGAGCGGGCGTCCTCGGTCGGCAACGGGCCGTTCGGGGAACCGATCGAGTCCGAACCGGCGTCGCGGCTCATGACTCTCACGCCTCGTCGAGGCCGTCGATCTGATCGGCGTTGTTGCGCTGCTCGATGTGCGAGACGATCAGCTCGACCGCGCGATCGACGGCGACGCCGTTGTGCTGCGAGCCGTCACGCAGACGGAAGGACACGGCCCCGGCCTCGACGTCCTCGCCGCCGGCGATGAGCGTGAACGGGATCTTGTCCTTGGAGGCGTTGCGAATCTTCTTGCCGAAGCGGTCGTCCGACAGGTCGGTCTCGACGCGCACGCCGCGCTCACGCAGCTTCGCGGCAACGTCCTTGACGTAGCCGTCGAAGGCCTCGGCGACGGGGATGAGGCGAACCTGGACGGGCGAGAGCCACGCCGGGAATGCACCCGCGTAGTGCTCGGTGAGAACGCCAATGAAGCGCTCGACCGAACCCAGCTTGGCGGAGTGGATCATGACGGGGCGCTGACGGGAGCCGTCGGCTGCCGTGTACTCCAGGTCGAAGCGGTCGGGCTGGTTGAAGTCGTACTGGATCGTCGACATCTGCCAGGTGCGACCGATCGCGTCCTTAACCTGCACGGAGACCTTGGGGCCGTAGAAGGCGGCGCCGCCCGGATCCGGAACCAGGTCGAGGCCGGTCGCCGCGCAGGCGTCCTCGAGGGCCTTCGTGGCAGCCGCCCAATCCTCATCCGAGCCGATGAACTTGTCCTTCTTCTTGCCGTCCTCGTCGCGCGTGGACAGCTCCAGGTAGAAGTCTTTGAGGCCGAAAGCCGAGAGAATCGACAGGAAGAACTCGATCTGCGTGCGGATCTCCTCCGAGGCCTGCTCAGGCGTGCAGTAGGTGTGCGAGTCGTCCTGCGTGAAGCCGCGCATGCGGGTCAAGCCGTGGACGACACCGCTCTTCTCGTAGCGGTAATCGTGGCCCAGCTCATAGAAGCGCAGGGGCAGCTCGCGGTAGGAGCGGCCACGCGAACGGAAGATCAGGTTGTGCATCGGGCAGTTCATGGCCTTGAGGTAGTACTCCTGGCCTGCCTTGGTGACGTTGCCATCCTCGTCGCGCTCTTCGTCGACGAGCATGGGCGGGAACATCGTGTCCGCGTAGTAGGGCAGGTGACCCGACGTGTGGAAGAGACCGCCCTTGGAGATCTCGGGCGTGTGCACGAAGTCGAAGCCAGCCGCCTTGTGACGGTCGGTCACGTAGGACTCGATCTCGTGGCGCAGGATTCCGCCCTTGGGATGGAATACGACCAGGCCGGGGCCGATCTCCTCGGGGAAGGAGTACAGGTCCAGCTCGGCGCCGAGGCGACGGTGGTCGCGGCGCTCGGCTTCCTTGATGCGCTCCTGGTAGGCGACGAGGTCTTCCTTGGAGGCCCAGGCGGTTCCGTAGATGCGCTGGAGCTGATCGTTGGACTGGTCGCCCTTCCAGTAGGCGGCCGAGGCCTTGGTCAGCGCGAAGCCGTTACCGATGAGCTTGGTGGAGGGCAGGTGCGGACCGCGGCACAGGTCCTTCCACGCGACCGAGCCGTCGCGGCGGACGTTGTCGTACATGGTGAGCGTGCCGCCGCCGACCTCGACGGAAGCGCCCTCGGCGCCCTTACCCTTCGTGGTGACGAGCTCGAGCTTGTAGGGCTGCTCGGCCAGCTCGACGACAGCCTCCTCCTCGGAGATCTCGCGACGCACAAAGCGCTGACCTTCCTTGACGATGCGCTTCATGCGCTTCTCGAGGTCGCGCAGCAGCTCGGGGGTCACCGCATCGATATTGCCGAAGTCGTAGTAGAAGCCGTCGGTGATGAAGGGCCCGATGCCCAGGTTCACGTCGGGGAACACATCCTGGACGGCCTGCGCGAGCACGTGCGTGGCGCTGTGGCGCAGGATGTTCAGGCCGTCCTCGCTGGCCAAGGTGATGGCCTCGACGGTCGTTCCTGCTTCAAAAGGCGTCTCGAGGTCACGCGGCGTACCGTCAACCTTGATGGCGACGACGTCGCGCGACTTCTCGAACCACGTTGTGCCCGTGGTCCCCGCCGGTACGGTCTGTTCGTGTCCGTCAATGACGAGCGAGATATCGGGCACTGTGTCTCCTAGTTTCGTTAGATACGCGAGATTGTGTTGCGAATTGAATTCTAGCCCCGTGGCGCGAACGCTTCAGGAGCGGGCGCGCCAGTCCTTCACGGCCTTCGCGGCGACCATGGCACGGTAGGTGGACTTCTTGATGGGCATGTCCCAGCCACCGGGCACGTCTGTGAAGTGCGTGGCGAAGGCGCTCTTGTACTTTCCGACGCTATAGAGGTCGGGGCAGCGCGGCGAATGCGCGCCCATCAGGTCGAACTCACGCACGCCGTCGCGGGCGAGGAATTCGGCCGCCAGGAAGTCCAGGACCGGAGGCTGACGCAGACGACGACCGGCCTCGGTGGAGGCGCCGTACTCGGCCTGCGCGCGGATTCCCTCAACAAGGCAGAAGTCCCAGCACAGGATACTTCCGTCGGCATCGCGCATCGAGAAGATGCGCGCGTGCTTCGGACCCAGCGTCTGAAGCAGGCTGAGGTAGTACTCCTTGGGGTGGGGGCGGAAGCCGTCGCGCTTGGCGGTCTCCTCCATGACGGCGTAGTACTCGTCGATGACGGCCTCGACATTGGCAGTGTCCTCGTGGAAGGTCACGCCCTCGGCCTTGCCCTTCTTCAGGCCAGAGCGGATCGAACGCTTACCCGCCTTGGGCATGGCGGCGAGGATCGCTTCTTCGGTCTTGCCAGAGGTGTCGATGACGACGGTGCGGTCGTAGGAGATCGTCTGCAGTGGCATGCACAGGTCGGGGTGCTGGTAGATGGCATGCAGGCGCACGAAGGCGACGGTCTTATCCTTTGCCTTAATCTCGCGCAGGAGATCGGCGCGCAGGGCGGCTTCGCGTTCGGGCGTTGCTTCCTTGACCCACGCGGGTCCCCACTTCGCCCACAGGTAGTGGACGCCGCGCACCGAATACTTGTAGAGGGTGATGAACGCGATCTTGGAATCATCCTCGCACCAGGCGTAGCGTCCCCACACTCCGTGGCCTTGGGATTCCTCAAAAGCCTCCCACACGCACGTCTGTTCGATAGGCAGGGAGCGGTCCTGGAAGCCAGAGACCGCGGCGATCTTGTCTTCCTGAGAAATGGGCACGAGTGCGGTTGTCGTCATGGTGTCCTCGTTAGTCGGAATTATCGGTCGCGTAGGGGTTCAGTCTATCAGGGCCTCCTCCCCCGACCGACGAGGCCGGAGCGGGCCGGGGCGGTGGGAGTCAGTACGACGTCTCCGTCGGCTCCGGGTAATATCGGGCGAACTTACGTCGGTGGTTTTGCTTTTGGAGCCAGACGATGAGGTTACGTCGCAGATCCTTCTCCGTCGGATTGAGGAGCAGATCGAATCGCCGGCCCTCACGGATGATGCACCTGACGCGCGCGCGCAGATCCTCATCGGTGATGTAGTGCAGCAGAAGGGAGTCCGGGACGAGGGTGTAGAGAATCTCGTCAGTTGCACGGGTCTGCTCGCAGGCCTTGCCGTCGATAAGGTCCTCGACCATCGGGATCATCGGGTTCGCGCCGGCGGCGGCCATGTACCAGTTGTTGCGGCCGATGCGCGGGTTCACCTCAAAGAAGAGCGCTCGCCCGTCCCGGGGGTCGATCTTCACGTCGAAGTTTGCGAAACCGCGGTAGCCGTTCTCGGTCAGCAGGGCACAGGCGTCGCGCCACAACGCCGGAAAGTCCTCAGTGATCATGGCGACGGGGTTGCCGATCATCGTGGGCGCGTGATCTTCGAGGAGGACGCGCGCCGACCCGATCAGGGTCACCTCTCCCCGCGAGTCCACGTACGCCGTGATCGAGCGCATCGCGGTGTTATCGCCGGGAATCAACTCCTGCACCAGGAAGGTATCGCGGAAGCCCGCGGCCTTCAGGGTCTCCCACAGCTGAGTGAGCTCCTCGGCCGTGTCGATGAACCAGATCTTGCGCTTGCCCTCGAACTCGAGCACGTCGTAGGGCTCGCCCTTCGCAGACTTAGCAACAACCGGGAAGCTGAAGGGAATCTCAGGAGCAGCCCAGGCCTCGTCCTCCACGCCAGAGAAATCGACCTCGACAGTACCCGGCGTGGCAATGCCTGCCCGCTCGCACTCACGAGCAAACTCCGCCTTGTCGGTGAGTCGTTCCATGACTTCCTCGGTGGGGAACGGCAGCGCGTAGTGGCGCGAGAGCGTCTCCATGTTCCGAGCAACGAACGCCGAGAAGATGTCGTGGTTGGCCATCAGGATCAGCTTCTTATCCGGATGCTCGCCCGCAATGGTCATGAGGATGTCCAGGAGCTGCGCGTCACTCGCATGGGCACTCACGTGGCGGACATCAAAAAAGTGCGAACGGGTGATCGACTCGGTCGGCTGCGATCCCACGCAGATGCACCGACAACCGAACGCTTCGTTGAAACAACGCCCAATTCCGTATACGCCGAAGTCTCCTCCGATAATGACGGGCAGGATGTCTTCGCGGGGCATCAGCGGTCGCGTCTCAGTCAGATAGTCGATCGTCATGCCACAAGCCTAGCGCCTGGTAGGATACAGAACGTTCCCTGAGACCTCTCTCACCAACACGGGAAGTACACTATGAGCACGCCCCTATTCTCCCGAGGTCAGCAGCCCTTCCAGCCCCAGCAGGGTGGGTACCCCCAGCAGGGGCGCATACCCATAAGGTGACTTTGGGCAGCAGCCCACCCAGCAGATGCCCGCCATGGGAGGCTATGGGCAACAGCCCACCCAGCAGATGCCCGCCATGGGAGGCTATGGGCAACAGCCCACCCAGCAGATGCCCGTAGCGGGCGGCTACGGCCAGTCTCAGGGATACGGTCAGCAGGCCCAGCAGGGCTACTACCAGCAGGGCCAGTTCCAGGGCGCCCCGGGCGGCGGGCAGCTGGCAAAGAAAAAGACGGGCCTCATCATCGGGATCGTCGCAGCCGTCGTGGTCGTGCTCATTGCCGCCGGTGTGGCCATCTGGTGGTTCGTGTCCGGCGACGACTCTTCCGACGCTGATGCTGCCCAGAGCGCCCCGAGCACCGCAGCCCCTTCCGCTGGCACCAACCCCTCGCAGCCGCCCGTGGGCACCAACCCCTCGCAGCCGCCCGTGGGCACCAACCCCTCGCAGCCGCCCGTGGGCACCAACCCCTCGCAGGGCGCAGCCCCCGGTGGCAGCTCTAACTCCGATCTGGAACAGCAGGCCATCGCCGAGTGCACCAAGGAAATCAACGACGAGTACACGAACGCGAGTGTCTCAGGCGCAAAGCTTGAGCTGCAGGATAGCTACGGCGACACCCAGTGGTGGGATTACACCGGCACGCTCACCGGCACGGACAAGATTACGAAAAAGAACGTCAACACTAGCTTCACCTGCTCTGTCTTCTACTTCGGCAGCTCGAAGAGTTTCACCGCAGTCGTTATCCCCGAAGATTACTGAGACACAGCGCTGACACACGCTGACAGCTTCCGATAGACGGAGGAGTCCCCATGTCGAACCCTTTCAACCCCAACCAGCAGCCGATGCCCGGCAGCGGCCAGTACCCGACCGGGCAGCAGCTTGGCGGGGCCTACGGCCAGCAGCCCGGCCAGCAGATGCCTGGCGCGGGCGGCTACGGCCAGAATCAGGGATTTGGACAGCAGCCTCAGCAGGGATACTACCCCCAGGGCCAGTTCCAGGGCGCCCCCTACGGTGGACAGCCGGAGCAGAAGTCGAAGACCGGGCTGATCATCGGCATCATCGCGGCCGTCGTCGTCGTGATCCTGGTCGCTGGCGTTGCAATCTGGGCGCTCACCAAGGACGATTCCTCCAACGACGAGGCATCGGCCTCGCCGAGCTGCCCCGACCAGCGCAGCGCCCACGTCCGTTCCTTCCGCGGACCCAAGCCCGTCGGCCCCCGTGGCTCCCGCCCCTGCACCGACCCAGTCCGCGCCTCCCGTCGGCACAAAGCCCAGCCCTGCACCGACTCAGGGTACGGGTTCTTCCGGGGGCGTCAGCACCGACGAGGAATATGGCGTGAAGCTGGAGTGCAAGAACGCAATTTCCTCAACCGTCATGCAGGGCAAGATGGAGAACTGGATCGTCGAGCGCGACGGTGTGGATGCCTCTGGCAACCCCCAATACATTTCGACGGGTCAGTTCAACGGCACACTTCTCACGGGCAAGAGCGGCACCTTCAACTTCACGTGCACTGCCGTCTACCACAAGGACAACGGCCTGTACGAGGCCTGGGCTGCCCTCGACGGCTACTAAACCGTACAACCGACACGCGCGATGATCATCCACCCCGAGTTGCTTCCTGGCAAGCTCTACGCAGCACAGCCCTGGTGGAAGAACGCCGTGCTCTACCAGGTCTATCCACGTTCGTTCCAGGACACGAACGGGGATGGGCTCGGTGACCTTGAGGGGATTCTCCGCCGCCTGGACTATCTAGCTGATCTCGGGGTCGATATCGTGTGGATATCACCGATCTATCGCTCCCCTCAGGCGGATAACGGCTACGACATCTCGGACTACCGCGATATCGATCCGTTATTCGGTGATCTCGGTGCTTTTGATGCCCTGGTCACGCGCGCCCACGCCCTGGGTATGCGCATCGTTATGGACCTCGTTGTCAACCACACGTCGATCGAGCACCCCTGGTTCGTTGAGTCGGCATCGAGCATGAACTCGGAGCGTCGAGACTGGTACTACTGGCGGGATCCACGCCCTGGCTTCGAGCCTGGCACTCCCGGAGCTGAGCCGACGAACTGGGAGTCGTTCTTCGGGGGACCGGCGTGGGAGTACGACCCGTCCACGGGCCAGTACTACCTCCACCTTTTCGCACGCGAGCAACCCGACTTAAACTGGGAAAAATCCGCACGTTCGTGACGCCGTCTACGACATGATGAACTGGTGGCTCGACCGGGGCGTCGATGGCTTCCGGGTCGACGCAATTGACGTCATTTCGAAGCTGCCGGGCTTGCCCGATGGCGGCCCACCCCGCCCGCCGTTTGGCGTCGGCCACGAGTGCTTCGCGGACGGGCCTCGTCTCCACGAATTCCTGCAGGAGATGCACGAACGGACGTTCGCCCACCATCCGGGGTCATTTACGGTCGGCGAGGCCTCCAACGCGTCGCCCGAGACAGCACTGCTGTTTTGCGATCCCGAGCGCCGCGAGTTCAACATGCTCATCCAGTTCGAGCACGTCAACCTCGGCCTCGAAAACGGCAAGTTCTCGCCCCGCCAGCTGGCGCCCGGGGAGCTGGCGGATGTTCTCACTCGCTGGCAGGACACGCTCGGGGCGAGCGGATGGAACGCCCTGTACCTGGAGAACCACGACCAGCCACGCTCGGTATCCCGTTTCGAGGGATTCCTCGCGCTACTGGTACGAATCAGCAACAGCCCTGGCAACCGCCTATTTCCTCCAGCGCGGAACCCCCTTCATCTATCAGGGCCAAGAGATCGGCATGCTCGGCGGAGACTTCACGACCGCAGCCGATTTCCGCGACGTCGAATCCGTGTCGTACATGGAGCGCCTGGGCATCGATAAGGTCCCCGAGGGACTCGCGGCTATGTCGAGAGACAACGGCCGGACCCCGATGCAGTGGGACTCCTCCCCCGCTGCCGGCTTCTCTGAAGCAGTCCCCTGGATTGACGTACCCGCTTCCGCTGAGAACATCACCGTCGCAGCACAAGCAAATGATCCCCAATCCATTCTGACGTACTACCGCGCGCTCATCAGTGCTCGCCACGTCGTTCCCGCTCTGACCGATGGAACGTTCTCACGGATAGACGCCTCAGCGCCCGCGCTCTTCGTCTATCGCCGCAGCACGCCAGGTTCGGACGTTCTCGTGATGGTCAATCTGTCCGGGCAACGCCACGCTCCCCTGTTCTCTCCAGAGGACGAGGCCATGGCTTCGTTACCGTGGCACCTCTACTTGGGCAACACGGAAGCGTCACAGTCGAAGAGCGATGAGGCCGGCAACCACCTGGGTAGCGAACCCACTGTTACCACACCGATGAAGCCGTGGGAGGCTCGTGTGTATCTCCTCGTTGGTTAGAGCATCGAGGAGCTGACCAAAGCAACGTCGGGCTCAATGCAAGCTGGCGCTGCGCTCTGTAAGCAGCACCCCGACCATCGGCGAATGACCGTCGTTCTTTTTGCACGCTTAGAGGTTTCCGGTCTCAGTACAACTGCTTCACCCGTGTGTTCCGCATTCGGCTTAGGAGCCGGCATCAGCTTATTGTTCAGGTTTAGAGCAAAGAGGTGATCCTCGCTGAGCGTGAACGTGGCCTCACGGTTGTTAGCCTTGAGGGTGACGCCCTGAGCGGTATCGAACACGCAACTCTCGACCTCGTTCAAGGTGACGCCGTCGGCGGAGGGCAGGTCACCCTCGGAGACGGTGACCTCGGTGCCCAGAGGGAGGGCACCCGAGTAGCTGTCGCTCTTGCCCGCCTTGACAGTCGCCTGGTAGGTCTTGTTGACCGACAGATCGGAATCGTTCTTCAGCGTGATGGTCAGGGTGTACTCGAGGTCCTTCGCGTTGTCGGGGAGCTCGCCATCGACCTTCTTTGTCACAGAGAAGCTCTGGCGCGCGAAGGCATCCGCGGACGCACCGAAACGCATCGCCATCGTGACGGGCGAAAACTTCTTGCCGGGCACATTGAACTTCACGGTGTTGGAGATCTTACCGACGACGCAAGCGGCACGCTTGGCACCCTCAACGCGAGTCGGAATCTCGACGATCGCCGACTGGTTCGCGGGGATCTCAGGGAAGGTCACGGTCAGCTTCTGGGGCGTGCACTCGACCGTAGATCCAGCGCCGAAGGCATCATTCGAGGTGTCCTTGCTCAGGCGCTAACCCTCGGGCGTGGTCGGAGCGACGACGACGAAGGTGTGCTTCTCGACGTAGTCGACCACCATGTCGCAGTCGTAGCTCCAGCTAGAGTCGGCGGGAGCCTCGTCGACGATCGACGCACCGGTCACTGCGGAATCGCCAGCGGGCAGGATCACTCGCCACATGATGGCCTTGTTCTCATCGCCATCCTCGCTGTCGCTCAGGCCGATCCAGCCTTCCTTGACGGTGCGGGCTTCGGCGGTGGGGCGCGGGATCGGCTGGCCCGTGTTCACCTCGTCGACGGTCGCGTCGTAAGTGAAGAAGTCACCGGCCTTGACGGCGCCGTTGATCTTCCACGGCAGCTTAACGCCAGTATCCCGCATGTTCGCGATTGTCTTCGCTTCCGCACCCTGGGGATTGACCAGCTGCAGGTTATCTCAGTCCAGGTCAACCTTGTCGTTGACGTTGGTCGTGGGGGCCGGGCACGCAGGCGCCGTGGCCAACGCCATGCGGGTCGTCAACAGCTGCAAAGCATCAACGAAGCTCAATACCAGAGCGAAAGCTACAAGAAGTGCGCTAAGCCGAGTGTTCTACAACGCAACCATAAAATACTCCCGTCAATGGGCATGAGGGCGATGTCGCCTCATGCCCATAGCTATCGCGTACCTATGCGATTGGATCGACCATCAGAGGATTAGCAGAAAACTATTCAAATAAAACCTCGTTACCAAACCGCCTTAATCTGCATATATAAAGAAGAGAGAACTAATCTGCAATCAATCCAATTTAATTTCCTACACAGCAGGTCACACCTACTTGATCAGCAAGAATGCGGATTGTGCAGAATAGTGCTTTTCATCACCTTTCTGTGCGAAACTGTCCATTTGCACCTCACGCGACCATGAGCCCCCCGCTTTTGTTTCTCGCGTGCCCCACCGCTGGGCGTCAACACCAAACGGCTCCGACAAGCCACAATAAGCATCACGAGCAACCGCACGATGAGCTACGACGACATAGTCGACCACTCCCCTGCACGGTATCGACAGCAGGTTTTTCACCCACTCATCTTTTGACAGGACCTTTGTCCGCACGCCGCTCGCCCTGCCCACCACACGAATCATCCGCCACAAGAAGGCACACGTAGAAGTGGGTGGGATGAGTACTGCTCATCCCACCCACTGTGCGCCCCTCAGGCACTCATGCACCTCAGGGGTTTCGTCATCAGTGACTACGACGCTTGGCCGCCACGAGAGACAGGCCCGCAATCGCGACGATTCCAGCCAGGACACCCAGGCCTGCCGCATCGGTACCAGTCTTGGCCAGCTGCGGAGCGAGGCGAAGGAGTTGCCGAGGGGGTCGGAGAGGGAGTCGAAGGCGTGGCCGACGGAGTCGGGGTCGGAGCCAGAACATTGGTGAGGGTCAGCGAGTGAGACCTGATCATCGCTCAGCGTGAAGGTAGCCTCGCGGTTATCTGCCGAGAGGGTCACGCCGTCGGCGGCCTCGAAGACGCGGCTCTCGCCGTCGTTCCAGGTGATGCCCACACCGGCGGGCAGGGTCCCCCTCCGACACCGTCACGACGGTACCCAGCGGCAGAGACGTGGGGTACGTGTAGGTCTCGCCAGCCTTAACGGAGGCCTCGAAGGTCTTATTCACCGAGGGATCGGCGTCATTCTTCAAGGTGATCGTCAGCGGGTACTCGAGGTCCTGTGCGGATTCGGGCAGGTCACCCTCGACCTTCTTGGTCACGGAGAAGGTCTGATGGGCGTACGCGTCGGCGGCCGCACCGTAGTGGAGGGTCTTCGTAATGGGCTCGACGACCTTGCCACCGAGAACGTTGAAGTTGACGGTGTTGGAGAAAACACCCACGACGTCACCGGCGCGCTTCGCACCGTCGATGTGGGCGGGGAGCAGGATGATGGCGGACTGGTTCGCAGGAATCTCGGCGAGCGTGACGGTCACCTTGGAGGAGGAGCACTCGACCTGCGCGGCAGCACTGAAGGCACCCTTCGAGGTGTCATTGTCCTGGCGGAGGCCCTCGTAGGTCGTCGGATCGGTCACCAGGTAGGTGTGGTTCTTCGTGTATTCATTAACGACGTCGCAGTTAAAGCTCCAGTTAGAGCCCGCGGGGACCTCGTCGACGATCGACGCGCCGGTCACGGCCTTGTCGCCAGCGGGGAAGACAACGCGCCACATGATGGCCTTGTTCTCGTCACCATCTTCGTTCTCACCGAGGGTCAGCCAGCCGTCCTTCTGGTAGCGGGGACGCCGGGGGTGCGGCGCAGCATGTCGATCTCACGCTCGACCTTCTTGCCGAGCTTGACCGTGTACTTCTCACCGCCGGGACCGGTGTAGTGGGTCAGGCCGTTGGTGGAGACGTGGCCGTACCACTGGGCAGCGGACTCGACCTTCTCGTTGAACACGACGGTTACCATACCGTCAGCACCCCAGGTGCCGCAGCCGACGACGACGCCATTGCTGGAGATGACCTCGAACTTACGGGCAACGTTCGGACGGAGGACGCTCTCCCCCGTCGCGGTGTTGACGATCGAGGCGTCGTAGGTGAAGTAGTCACCGGCCTTCACGCGACCGTCGGTCTTCCACGGCAGCTTGATACCGAGGTCCCACCAGTCACCCACAGCCTTGGTCTCACGGCCAGCGTGGTCGACAAGCTGAGCATTGTCCCAATCCAAGGTGACCTTGTTGCTCACATTCGTAGTCGGCTCGGGGCAGCTCAGTGGAGCCGCGGACGCAGGAGCCTGAGCGCCAATAAACTGGGCCAGGCCAAAGAAACTCACAACCAATGCGAAAACCGCAAGAAGAACACCGAAGTGACGGCGCTCCAGGGCAACCATAGAAAACTCCTGTCAACGGGATGTGCGACGGCGTCGCCTCATACTGCACCATTTTATGCCAACCACCTGCACTTTGGTCAAGAATCAGAGCGATTAGTTCCGCAGGCACAACAACTAACACGAGCGACAAAAGCAAACATCACCACTTGGGCGGACTGATTTATAGACTGACAAAATTTGTTACTCGGGTGTGTCGTCCGATGAGCGAACAACTGACCCAAAACGCCAACAAACTCACCAGTCGTTCAGCAAATACGAGAACGGCAGAGGTCACCCACAAGACGCACCAGCCCGAGGCTCGCACTCAGAGGCCACCACCCCACAACACACGGGGTATAGGACACACCGCATTGGTCGCGATTCGGCCCCTGACAACGTCGAGAACCGTGTCGTTGGGCTAGCGAGCTCGCGCCGCTGCACCTCAGACAGGATCGACTCCATCGCGAAGATTCCACCTGATCGGGAGCATTCCACCCGATCAGAAGGGGTTGACTCTTCCCGATCACGTGTCACACCTCATCGGCCACAGCGCCCTCGCAGAGGTTACAGCCCGTGACCTCCCCCGTCATCGCCGACGACGCCCCACCGGCATTTTTCGGTGCGCCGCCGGGCAACCCTGCACCAGTGAGGGGCCTTGCGCCAGTAAGAGAGCATGACACCAGGGGTAATGCTGGGGGTTTTGCATCATGAGGACCCTCCCTTCGGCGTGTTGCCACTGATGCGGTCTACTTGTTGGGCACAACGGCGCCCGGCCTGGTGTATACCTCGCGCGCGAACCACTGAATCTGTGCGTTAACCCCTTGATACGCACGTAAACCTCTAGATATGCGCGTGGGCGGCGCTGCCCGCGCATGTCATCGGGTCCACGTGCGAATCAGCGAGCCCACCTGCGTGTCATCGGGTTAACGCGCAAGGTGTCAGGCCCACGTGCGAATCAGCCGGCCCGCGTGCGCGGCGAGGAACGAACGCCGCTAGCACGCCTCGGCAAACTGCGCCCCTGAAGCTGAGTAGCCATACCTGGTCATCGTTCGCCCACACGCCGGGCATCTGGGGGTATTCATACTCCCACGATGAAACAACCACCTTCAATGTTGATTTTCCCGCACCAGCAAAGCGAAAAGTCACCACAAAACCAACACGTTTTGTCCTTTAACTCCAACAGAACACAAACAGAAAAGCTCCCGCCGACAATCGGCGAGAGCTACATAAACAAAAAAGCCGGATCATCAGATCCGACTTACTGGTGGGCGATACTGGGATCGAACCAGTGACCTCTTCCGTGTGAAGGAAGCGCGCTACCCCTGCGCCAATCGCCCGAGGTGGGTACGGGATTCGAACCCGTGTATACGGCTTTGCAGGCCGCTGCCTCGCCTCTCGGCCAACCCACCACACCCAATGGGATCGAGTGGATTCCCGATTGAGAGCGGATGACGGGACTCGAACCCGCGACCCTCACCTTGGCAAGGTGATGCTCTACCAACTGAGCCACATCCGCGTGAACCGCTTGTGCGGCCGGGCTATAGCCCGCCAATCCTGTTACCAGGATGACCGTGGGCGATACTGGGATCGAACCAGTGACCTCTTCCGTGTCAGGGAAGCGCGCTCCCGCTGCGCCAATCGCCCGAGCGGATGACGGGACTCGAACCCGCGACCCTCACCTTGGCAAGGTGATGCTCTACCAACTGAGCCACATCCGCGTTTCTCAGAACGTCAACCGTTCTTCGCAACGGGTAAAACCTTAACAGAAGATCTGGCCAGAACGCAAAACCAAATCCCCGTTATCCAAGTCACACGATCATTTTCGGGCGGATTATCACCCATCAGTCCATATTCGTGCGAGGCTTGTCGGTATGGAAACGCGACCTGGCAAGGCCTACCCTCTGGGTGCCACCTTTGACGGAACCGGAACGAACTTCGCGATCTACTCCTCGGTTGCGACGTCTGTGACACTGTGCCTCTTGGATGACAACCTCAACGAAATGCGCATCCCCATGACGGAAGTTGATGCCTACGTGTGGCACGTCTACGTGCCACAGGTGCGCGCCGGCCAGCGCTACGGCTACCGCATCGACGGCCCCTGGGACCCCCAGAACGGTTTACGCTGTGACCCTTCGAAGCTCCTTCTCGACCCCTATGCTAAAGGCGATCGAGGGACAGCTGAAGGATTCTCTTGACCTCCTCTCCTATCAGGCCGACGATCCCCTCATGCTCAAGGGCGGCGACTCCGCCGATGCAACCATGCACTCCGTCGTCGTCAATCCCTTCTTCGACTGGGAGGGGGACCGCAGCCCGGGACACGACTACTCCGAGTCGATCATCTACGAGGCCCACATCAAGGGCATGACGATGCGTCACCCGGACATCCCGGAGGAACTGCGCGGCACCTACGCGGGCATGGCGCACCCGGCGATTATCGAGCACCTGACGAAGCTCGGCATCACCACGGTCGAGCTCATGCCGATCCAGCAGTTCACGAACGATACGACGCTCCAGGCCAAGGGATTGTCGAACTATTGGGGCTACAACACGATCGGCTACTTCGCCCCACACAACGATTACGCGGCTACGAAGGACCCCGGCGCACAGGTTTCTGAGTTCAAGGCAATGGTGAAGGCCCTGCACGCGGCTAACATTGAGGTCATCCTCGACGTCGTCTACAACCACACGGCAGAGGGCAACCACATGGGCCCGACCCTCTCTTTCCGCGGCATCGACAATCCTTCCTACTACCGCCTCGTCGACGGGGATCGTCAGCACTACTTCGACACGACGGGCACGGGCAACTCCCTCCTCATGAGCTCTCCACAGGTCCTTCAGCTCATCATGGACTCGCTGCGCTACTGGGTGACGGAAATGCATGTGGACGGCTTCCGCTTCGATCTTGCCTCCACCCTGGCTCGCCAGTTCGCCGAGGTCGACCGACTGTCCGCTTTCTTCGATCTCATCCACCAGGACCCCGTGGTCTCGCAGGTCAAGCTCATCGCGGAGCCGTGGGACGTGGGTGCGGACGGCTACCAGGTTGGCGGCTTCCCTCCCCTATGGTCCGAATGGAACGGCAGGTATCGCGACACGGTGCGCGACTTCTGGCGAGGCGAGTTCTCCTCGCTCCTGACTTCGCCTCCCGCCTGGCCGGTTCCTCCGACCTCTACGGGACGACCGGCCGCAAGCCCATGGCGTCCATCAACTTCATCACCGCTCACGATGGATTCACACTGCGTGATCTTGTGTCCTACAACGAGAAGCACAACGAGGCGAACCTCGAGGGTGGGGCGGACGGCGCGAACGACAACCGTTCGTGGAACTGCGGCGCCGAAGGCGACACGGATGACGAGGAGATCATCGAGCTGCGCTACCGTCAGCAGCGCAACTTCCTGACGACCCTCATGTTTTCCCAGGGCGTGCCGATGATCGCCCACGGCGACGAGCTTGGCCGCACCCAGCGGGGCAACAACAACGTGTACTGCCAGGACAATGAGCTCTCGTGGATCAACTGGGATTTGAATGAGCACGACTACAAGCTCCTGCGTTTCACCCGCCATCTCATCCACCTGCGACGCGATCACCCGGTGATGCGCCGCCGGCGTTTCCTGGAGGGTCCCGCGCAGCGCGGCGGTGAGTCCGAGCTCGGCGAGATCGAATGGTTCACCCCGGCGGGCACACACATGACGGAAGAGGAATGGAACCAGCCGTGGGCGCGCTCGACGATGGTCTTCTACAACGGCGATGCCATCCGTGAGCCCGACGCGAACGGTCGCCGCATCCTCGACGACGATTTCCTGCTGCTGCTCAACGCTGCTCCGGAACCCGTCGACTTCACGCTCCCTGACGCGAAGTATGGGCACATCTGGCACACCGTCGTCGACACGGCGGGCGACGATGATCGCTCCGAGTACCACTCCGGCGACATCGTACACGTCGGACCACGTACCTCGTTCATCCTGCGCAACCCCCGCCGCCTGGAATCGCCGGAGCAACAACGACCGTGACGAGCCACGCGTACCCGCTACTTATCGACATGAAGGTTGGCGGCGCGTCTGGACCAAAAGGCGCATGGACACCCGTACGATTTGATTTGTGAATGAAAACGGGGTGCCCGAGGAGTTTATGCGGGCTCTGCTGTCCCTGCGACAGGCGGACCACCTGGCGCACATACTCCTCGAGGAGGTGCCCCCACCTCGCCGTTTGGCCCCCTTTACGGCGGCGCTCGCGATGCGAACCACGGACGAGGACGAGGCCGGACAGCCCCTGTCGACTGGTCGTATGGTCATCCTGCACGACCCGGTGGAGCAGATCGGCTGGAACGGTACGTTCCGAGTCGTATGTCAGCTGCGCGCGCAAGTCGATGCCGAGATGATCGGCGACCCGATGCTGTCAGAGGGCGTGTGGGGTTGGATGCTCGATTGCCTGGAGACTGCGGGAGCTGGATTCCACGACATTACGGGCACGGTGACGCGCGAAATGAGCGAGGCCTTCGGCGGTCTTGAACTGCGAGGATCGGCTCTGTTCGTCGATGTGCGCGCCTCGTGGACGCCCAACAGTGAGTATCTTGGTGAGCATCTGTCCGGCTGGGCGGATGTCATGCGTCGGACGGCAGGGATTGTGCCTGCTCGTCATCTCGAAGGAGTCTGAGTGCTGGTCAACAATGGCGGCGGTTTGCCGCAGGGCGATACGGATAATCCGGAGCTCATTGCGCAGCCGCGTGGGGACCCCCGCCGTTATTGACACCCAGAAGGATCTTGAGGCTGCAGCTCGTGCACTGAGCGCTGGTTCGGCCCCGATCGCCCTGGACGTCGAGCGCGCTCAGGGCTTCCGCTACGGCTCCGATCCTTACCTCGTGCAGATTCGCCGCGAGGACGTGGGCACGTTCCTCATCGACACGCACGCACGGCCGGACCTGTCCGTGCTGCAGCCGGGCGTGGAGGACGTGTGGCTGCTGCACGATTGTTTGCAGGATCTGCCGAATCTGCGCCAGGTTGGGCTGCGCCCCTCCGCTCTCTTCGACACCGAAATCGCGGCGCGCCTCATCGGCCTGGAGCGTTTCGGGCTGGCGGCCGTCGTCGAGCAGGTGCTCGGCCTGGGCCTCGTCAAGGATCACCAGGCCTCGGACTGGTCGGTGCGTCCCCTGCCGAAGGAATGGCTACGCTACGCAGCCCTCGACGTTGAGCTGCTGACGGAGCTCTACTACCGCCTCTCGAAGCGGCTTGATGAGATGGGCCGTTGGGAGTGGGCGCAGCAGGGAGTTCGCCTACGCCCTGTCGGTCACCCCTCCCGGTCCGAAGCCCGATCGCTGGCGTTCTATACCCGGCGCGGGCAAGATTCGTTCTCGCCGCGGCCTCGCGGTCCTCAAGGCCCTGTGGGAGACACGCGAGTCGATCGCTCGGCGCATCGACCTCAGCCCCGGCCGCCTCGTTCGTAACGCCGCCCTCGTGCGCGCGGCCTCGAATCCTCCGCGCAACAAGCGCGCGCTCATGAGCATCAGCGAGTTCCGCTCCCCCGTCGCCCGCCAGTATGAGGACGAGTGGATGCGAGCCCTCTCCAGCGTGGCCGCCATGACGGAGGACGAGCTGCCTCCCAAGCGCAAGCCCATGCAGCCCGGGTCGATCCCGGAACCGCACCACTGGAATCGCATCGACGAGGCCTCGGCCGCGCGCCTGGGAACGGTGCGTAACGCGGTCGCTTCGGTCGCGTCGAGTCTCGGTCTAGCACCCGAGGTTGTACTCGCTCCCCAGGTGCAGCGCTATCTCGCGTGGGCTCCCCTGGATCCGGCACGCCCGTCGGGCGATGAGGTCGAGGAGCGTATGGTCAATCGCGGTGCGCGCGACTGGCAGATCGATCTGACGCTCGACCCGATCTGCGACGCGCTCGGCGTCTGATTCGAATGATCTAGCGCTCGCCGATTCGCTCGACGAGCTCGCGGGCCGTGCGTTCGATGCCGTCGGCGTCGAAGCCGAACTGCGCGATCATGGCCGCGCGTTCGCCGTGCTCGGGGAATCCCTGCGGCACGCCCAGGCAGCGCACGGGCACGCCCGTCTCCGCGACCGCATCGCGCAGCGACCATCCGAAACCGCCCTGAACGATGCCGTCCTCGACGCTCACGACGCAGTCGTAGTCCCGCACCAACGTCGCCAGCTCCGGGCAGATGGGGATCATCCACTGTGGATCAGCGACCGTAACACTCACTCCGGCAGCAGCCAGGCGACGCGCAGCCTCGATCGCGTCGGGCGCGCAGGCACCGGTGCCCACGATGAGCACCCGAGCGGGTGAATCAGCCACTGCCTCATCGAAGAGAATGTCCACTCCCCCGACGCTGCGTAGCGCCGGCATGGGCTCGGGCAGCGATCCCTTGCGGTACCGGATGACGGTGGGAGCGTCATCGACGTCGAGAGCCTCACGAAGGCGCGCGCGCAGCGTCTGCTCGTCGCGGGGAGCCGCCAGACGCAGGCCCGGGATCATCGAGCACATCGCGATGTCCCAGACGCCGTTATGCGAGGCACCGTCCGCGCCCGTCACACCCGCGCGGTCCAGCACGACAGTGACGCCCGCGCGGTGGAGGGCGACGTCCATGAGAAGCTGGTCGAAACCGCGGTTCAGGAAGGTCGCGTAGAGCGCCACGACGGGGTGTGCGCCCTGGTAGGCCATACCGGCGGCGGAGGCGACAGCCTCGGCCTCGGCGATGCCGACGTCGATCACGCGACCCGGGTAGGCCTCGTGCATGGGGCCAAGGCCCACGGGGCGCATCATCGCGGCCGTAATCCCAACGATGTCGTCGCGCGTGGCGGCCTGAGCGCAGATCTCGTCGGCGAAGACTCCCGTCCAACCGAAGCGCTCGGGGGCGACCGGGAGCCCGGTCTCCGGGTGAATCGGGCCGACCGCATGGAAACGGTCAGCGATGTGCTCCTCGGCCGGCGTGTAGCCGCGGCCCTTTTCGGTGATCATGTGGACGAGGACCGGCTCGTCGAGGGAGCGACCGCGGCGCAGAGCGGTCTCGACCGCCGCGATGTCGTGGCCGTTCACGGGGCCGATGTACTTCAGGCCCAGGTCTTCGAACATGACCTGGGGCATCAGCGCGTCCTTGATGCCCGATTTCAGGCCGTGCAGCGCGTCGTAGGCCGCGCGTCCCGGCGTACCGTGGCTCAGCAAGTGCTGTTTGCCCCACGCCAGGGCCTTCTCGTATCTGGCAGAGGTGCGCAGCGCGTCCAGGTGAGCCGCGAGACCGCCAATCGTCGGCGCATAGGAACGACCGTTGTCGTTGACGATGATCATGATGCGGCGGTTTTTCGCCGTCGCGATGTTGTTGAGTGCCTCCCAGGCGAGGCCTCCCGTCAGCGCGCCGTCGCCGATGACACCCACGGTCCAGGTGCGATCCCCCTGGCGATGCTTCTCACGCGAGATGCCATCCACCCACGCGATCGACGCCGACGCATGCGAGGACTCGACGACATCATGCTCAGACTCACCGCGCGACGGGTAGCCGGACAGGCCTCCCGGGCAACGCAGCGACGAAAAATCCTGACGTCCGGTGAGGAGCTTATGCACGTACGCCTGGTGGCCGGTGTCAAAAATGATCGTATCCTGCAGGGGAGCGGAACACCGGTGCAGGCCGATCGTCAGCTCGACGACGCCCAGGTTCGGGCCGAGATGCCCGCCCGTTCGCGACACGTTGTCAATCAGGAACGCGCGAATTTCCGCCGCCAATTCGTCCAGCTGCTCGCGTTCCAGGCGACGCAGCTCCCGCGGTGCGCTACAGCGCGACAGCAGGTCGCGTGACTCTCGTGTTCCAGACATGAGAACCAGTGTAGTTGCCGAAGCGTCTCATCTACAGATCAAAGTGCATGTCAGGTACGTTCGGCCCGCGCAGGCGACAAGCGCGCGCACTAAGATAGGTGGTGTTGGCTCGCCGTACCGCTTAAGGAGGCACTATGTCCGTCACCGTCGCACCCCACGGCCTGTGGAAGTCCCCCATTTCGGGCGATTCTTTCACTGCCCGTTCGGTCACGCTCTCCCAGGTTCGCGTCGACGGACCCGACACCTACTGGGTGGAGGGACATCCGCTCGAGGGCGGACGTGGGACGCTGCTGCGCCGTCGCGGTACGGGGGAAACGGGCGAGGTCCTGCCTCTCATCGACGGTTCCCGCCTGCCCGATGTCGGCACGCGCGTGCACGAGTACGGCGGCAAGGCATACGCCGTTCACCACGGCGTCATCGTGTTCTCCGATCAGACTGACGGCCGCGTCTACGCCTTCGATACGGCCGATCCGCGCCGCGTCGTGCGTCCCCTGACGACCCTGTCGAAGGTCCGCTACGGCGACTTCTGGATCGCCGACGTGCGCGACCTCGTGTACGCGGTGGCCGAGGACCACTCTGCCCCGGGCGAGCCCGTCAACAAGATTGTCGCTATCCCTCTCGATGGCTCCGCCGCCCGCGACGACAGCGCGATCATCACGGTGTTCGAGGGCACCGACTTCGCTCAGGCTCCGACGGTCTCCCCCGACGGAACGAAGATCGCCTGGATCACGTGGAACCACCCGAACATGCCCTGGACGTACTCTCAGCTGCGCGTCGCATCCCTGACCTTCGAGGGCACCATTGATCAGGAGGTCGTCCTGGTGGATCGCACGGGCGTGTGCGTCTATGAGCCGCGCTGGACGCTCGACGGCGATCTCATCCACGTGGATGACTCCTCTAGCTGGGCAAACCTGTACCGCACCCAGGGCTTCGTGTGGAAGGAAGGCGAGGACCCGAACGCCTGGACCTCGCGTCTGCGCACTCGCGCGCTGCACCCGGGACCTCACGCGTTCTCGCACCCGCACTGGAAGCTCGGCCTGCACTCCTACGACAACTACGACAACGACTACCTCGTGTGCTCGTGGGGCCGAGGAGCAGGTCTGGCACGTCGGTACCGTGCGCATCGACAACGGCATGGCCGAGGTGGGCGACCGGCTGGTGGCCGATCGGTAACGTCGCCGCAGCGGACGGGCGCGTCGTCTTCCTCGCGGACTCCGCGACGCATACTCCCGCGATCATCGAAGTGTCGCGCGGCAAGACCAAGGTTTTGCGTCCCTCGTCGGAGGCCGAGGTGCCCACCGCCCTCGTCTCCACGGCTGAGATGCTCACGTGGAAGACCTCGGACGGCGAGGAGGCTCATGGCTTCTACTACGCGCCCGTGAACCCTGAGTTCGCCGCCCCCGAGGGCGAGCTGCCACCGCTTATCGTCAACGTGCACGGTGGACCGACTGAAGCAGCCCGCCCCGGCCTGCAGGTGCCCTTCCAGTACTGGACCAGCCGAGGCTTCGCAGTTCTGGACGTGAACTTCCGCGGGTCGACGTCCTTCGGTCGTCCCTACCGTGAGCGCATCAACGGCAACTGGGGCGTCATGGACGTTCAGGACTGCATCGACGGCGCCCAGTACCTCATCGATCTTGGCCGCGTCGATCCAAAGCGAATCGCGATCCGTGGTCGTTCCTCCGGTGGCTTCACGGTGCTCAACGCGCTTGCGTCCTCCGATGTGTTCACCGCCGGCGCGTCGTTCTCGGGTATCGCCGACCTGGTGAAGTTGAAGGAAACCAGCCATAAGTTCGAGTCGCACTACGACGCGATTCTGCTCGGCACCGATGACACCTCAGACCCGGTGTGGGCGCAGCGCTCGCCCATCAACCATGTCGGTGACATTAAGGCACCGCTCATGCTTCTGCAGGGCACCGACGACCCGGTCGTTCCCGCCTCGCAGGCCCAGGAGATGTACGAGGCACTGCGTGCCAACGGCAACGCGGTCGCCCTCAAGCTCTACCAGGGAGAGGGACACCGCTTCCGCTCGGCCATCAACATCAAGGATGCGTGGCAGTCGGAGCTGGCCTTCTACAGGACCGTCTGGGGCATCGCCACCGACGCCCCCATTCACGTGGAGATCGCAAACCTGTGACACCCCTGAGTCAGTCCCCGCAGCCAGAGGAACTGGCTGCGGGGACTCGCTTGCGCGTCGGCCATGCGGTCGCCGCGCATCGTTCCCTGCTCGGCGTGGCCGCCGCACTCGTTGGCGCAGTCGTCGGCGCGGCAGCCGTCGTCTTTAACCTCGCGATTCGCGCGTGGACGTGGGTGTCCACCGGCTTCGACGAATACACGACCCACGTCGGCCAGCCGCACGGCGTCTGGGGCTGGACGCCGTGGCTCTTCCTACTTCTCTCCCCCGCCATCGCCGGCCTGCTGTACGGGCCGCTCATCCAGCGTTTCGCGCCCTCGGCAAAGGGACACGGTATCCCCGAGGTGATGCTCGCGGTGCGCCGTAAGGGTGGGCGCATCCCGGGGCGCGTCGCCATCGTCAAGATCCTGGCCTCGGCCCTGACCATCGGCTCGGGCGGGTCCGCGGGACGCGAAGGCCCAATCGTGCAGGTGGGCGCGTCGCTGGGATCCACCATCGCTTCGTGGCTGCGTATGCCCGTCTCCCGCGTGGTCCTGTTGGCCTCGTGCGGGTCGGCGGCCGGCATTGCGGCCACGTTCCACGCGCCACTCGCGGGCGCGGTCTTCGCCCTCGAGGTGATCCTCGTCGAGTTCACGGCCGAGACCTTCGGCTTCGTCGTGCTGTCAGCCGTCACATCCTCGGTGGTCGCGCGCATCCTGCAGGGCGACGAGATGGTCATTCGCGTCGCCGACAACCTGACCTTCGCGTCGATGTCGGACATCTGGTGGGTGGCGCTCCTCGGCCTCGTCGCGGGGCTGTGCGGCCTCGGCTTCTCCAAGCTCCTGTACGCCTCGGAGGACGCGATCGACTGGCTGTGGGCTCGCACGCACCTGCCCGAGTGGGCGCGTCCGGGCGTGCTCGGCCTCGCCCTCGGCGCAGCTCTCGTTGCTTTCCCGTACATGTTCGGCTCGGGTTATCCGCTTGAGGAGGACGCGATCGCGGGAAGTTACTCGATCGCGTTCCTGCTGGCGCTCATGCTGGGCCGCGCTGTGTTCACGTCGTTCACCATTGGTATGGGCGGTTCGGGCGGTGTCTTCGCGCCCACGCTGTTCATCGGCGCAATGGCCGGCGCCGCCTTCGGAGACGTCATCTCGCCTCTGTCGGATTCTCCCGTCGGTGTGTTTGCCGTGGTGGGCATGGGAGCCGCCTTCGCGGGTGCCGCGCGTGCCCCGATGACGGCGGTCCTCATCATCGTCGAGATGACCGGACAGTTCTCGCTGATCCTGCCGATGATGCTCGCGGTCGTGATCGCAACGGGTGCCTCGCGGTTCCCTGACGCGCGCGACAATCTACACGGAGAAAGCTGCGCCGCCGCGGCGCGTCCTCGACGACCCGGTCGAGGGGCACGCTGCTCGGCACGCGCGGCCTCCGAGTGGATGACCGAAGCTCCAGAGACACTCCCGTGCGAGGCGAGCGCCGCGTCAGCGATTGCCGCCCTGCGCCGCACGAAGGAGACGGTGCTGCCCGTCGTGAACGACGACCGGCGGTTCATCGGACTCGTGTCGTCGCTGCGCCTGGCCGAGCTCACGCAGGAGGACGGATCGCTCGACGCGCCCCTGTCGGATTTGCCTCTCATTGACGAGGCCGTGGCCGCCTCCGCTCCCCGTCCGAGGTTCTCAGGGGCGCTGCGTAGCACGGGCCTGCAGTCTTTGCCGGTCGTGGACGCGGATCGACGAGTCGTCGGCTGGGTGTCCGAGCGCGACCTGGTGGATCGCATGTACCGCGACCAGCGCCGCGCGATCGAGGCCCGCACGCAGACGTCGTGGGGCTCGCGCATGCAGGAGCGCAGGAGAAGCCGCTAGCTGCTCAGGACAGAGACCATCTCCACGTGGTGGGTGTGCGGGAAGAGGTCCCATGCCTGCAGCGATTCGAGATGGTATCCGTCCTCGGTGAGTGCGCAGGTCGCGTGCGCCCGCCGCCGGGTCGCAAGACACCAGGACCACACGAGGGCGCACCCGTGGCGGCGATCGCTTCGCACACCTCGGCACCCGCACCGGCGCGCGGCGGATCCGCCACGACGACGTCCGGCACAGCACTCAGCTGGCCAGACAGGTCGACAACACCCTCGCGATCCACGTTTCCGGCGAACGCGTCCACCCAGTCGAAGGCCGCGAGGGTTCTCGCTGAGCGTCACGCACAGCGCCCTCGTCACCCTCGAGCGTCACGACGCGCCCCCGACTCGCCGACGGCGCGCGCGAGCGGGCACGGAGAACAGGCCAGCGCGAGTACAGCTCCATGACCGCGCGACCAGCCCCGGCCTCGCCTGCGCCAAACGCAGCAGTCAGCACAGCGTTCGCGAGCACCTCGGCGCCGCGCACGTGCGTCTGCCAGAAACCGGAGGGCCCGGACGTCGTACGACTCGACGCCGGAGCCGACGGGCACATTCCAGCGCAACACGTCGGCGTCGATGCGCACGCCGTCGGCGGCGTCCGTGTCCTCGCCGATCAGGGACGACGGGATCACCGCCGGAGGGGCCACCGCGCGCACGCGGTCACCCGGCTTCCACAGGCGACGCCACGGCGTGTCCTCATCGAAAAGACCGAGCTCGCGGATCGCGGGCACAGCCAGCGGCATGTCCTCAAGCGCGATGACGCGGCGGCCGCGGGAACTCGTGCATCTGAGCGCGCCCATCCGCGTCGATAACGACGTCAATGCGAGAGCGGCGACCGGTCAGCAGATCGTTCGCATCCTCATCGCCCGGCGCGGGAGCGACACGCACACCACCGAGGGGCTTACTGCCTCGGACGGGGCCTCGCCGCCCACGCGGCGCAACTGCCCGGCAATCACGTGGGCTTTCCAGTCGCGCTGTGCGGCGGGCGTCAGGTGCGCGAGCTCTCCGCCACCGACACCTCCCGGACCGGCCTGGGGCCAGACGGATTCGACGCGGTCGGCCGAGGCCTCGACGACCTCAATGGCATCCGCCCACGCGAGCTTCTTCTGGACGGCGGTCACCCTCGCACGAACCACCTCGCCGGGTGCCGCGTGGCGTACAAAGACAACACGCCCGCTCTCGTCGCGTGCGACGCACGCGCCTCCGTGTGCGGGCTCGCCAACGGTCAACTGGAGGATCTCGCCGATCCCCTCGCGGGGCTGCACGGCTGCGGTGCGACGGCGCGGAGAGGGACGACGGCGGGACGGGCGAGGGGCTCATGCGTTCTCCTCGGTGGGGCTTTCACTGCGAGTGGTGCCGGTCTGCTCGGTACGGGACTTCGAGTCACCGGAGGTAGGCGCTGCGACCCGCGAGAACGGGTCATTGACGCGCTGACGGCCTTCCACGACGTCATCCTCGCCGAGCTGCCACGGGACGACGGTAATCACCACGCCGGGAACGCCGAGGAGCGCGGCTCGTAGGCGCAGGGCCGACTGGTTGTGCACAAGGTTCTCCCACCAGTGGGTGACGAGGAACTGCGGCATGTAGACCACCAGCATCTCGGTGGGCATCGCGCGACAGCGCCCGCGCACGTACTGGAGGATGACCGAGGCGATGTCACGGTGAGGGCGCGGACAGGAGCGTCAGCGGCACGGGAACACCGGAGGCCTTCCACTGGCGCAGGATCTTGTTTTCTTCCTCGTCGTCGGCGACGACGGAGACGAGCTTCGATCGACGTCGGCGAGGATGCGCGAGCCGCCGCAATCGCTCGCATGGCGGGACGGGACAGGGAGGACACGAGGGACGAGGGCACGCACGCGGGTCGGCAGGGGCGCGGCGCGCATTCCAGTCGTCCACGCGCAGCTGCGAGGCGGATCGTCTCGTAGTGGTGATGGATCGAAATCTGGATACCAAACGCGATCGCGATCATCAGTAGCGTGATCCACGCGCCGTGCGTGAACTTCGTAGCCAGGACGATGATGAGCACGAGGCCGGTCATCGTGAAAGCCGACGATGTTGACGGCGCGCGAGCTCAGGGACGGACTTGCGTTCCTGACCGGACTGGCGCGTGCGCAGCTGCCGGTTCCAGTGCTTGATCATGCCCAACTGCGAGAGCGTGAAGGAAATGAAGACACCGACGACGTGAGAGCTGGATGAGGCGCGTCGTCTGCGCTTGGAAGCCGACGATCAGCGCGATCGCGGCGACTGTCAGAACGACGATGCCATTCGAGTACGACAAGCGGTCGCCGCGGCGCACCATCTGGTGGGGCAGGAAGGAATCGCGCGACAGGACGGATGCCAGCGTCGGGAAGCCGTTGAACGCCGTATTGCCCGCGAGCACCAGGATGAAGCCGGTGACAACGGTGATCAGGATGAAGAGGATCGATCCCTGACCGAACACCGCGGAGGCGATCTGCGAGATTGCCGGATCAATCGGCGTGTTCTCCGGGACAGGCGCGCCCTGGTAGGTCAGCTGGGTCGCGGCATCGTCGACGATCTTCACGCCGGTCGCGCGCGCCAGCACAAGGATCGAGATCATCATTGAGGCGGCAATCAGACCGAGCATCGCCAGCGTGGTCGCCGCGTTGCGGGACTTGGGGCGGCGGAACATGGGCACGCCGTTGGAGATGGCCTCGACGCCGGTGAGTGCAGCGCAGCCCGAGGAGAAAAGCGCGCATGAGCAGGGAAGGCTCCCGCGAGCCCCTGCCGGGCCGTCCGCGTGGCCGGGCGCAGTCACGAGGTCGTAGGCGGCGGTGGGCGACTCGCCAAGGTGCCCCGTCGCCATCTTCGCGAAACCGACGACGACCATGAGGCCGATGGCCCCATGTGACAGAATACGTGGGCACGGCGAACGCTCCGCCGACCTCGCGCGTGCCGCGCAGGTTCAGGGGTCGCCAGGATGACGACGAGCGCGACCGCGATCGGCACCTCATGGCCGAGGAGCCGGGACGGCGGTCGTGATGTAGCTGGCGCCCGACGAGATCGAGACGGCAACCGTCAGGATATAGTCGACCAGCAGTGCCGAGGGCAACGAGGTAGTCCCCAGGAACGGCCCAGGTTCGTGGTGACGACCTCGTAATCACCACCGCCCGACGGGTAGGCGTGCACCGTCTGACGGTACGACGCGACCACGACCGCGAGCACGATCGCGACGACGACGCCCACCCACACGGACTGAAGCGCGGCCATCGAACCGGCGAGCGCAAGGGTGAGAGGACTTCGTCCGGCGCGTAGGCGACGGACGACAGCGCGTCCGACGCGAAGATCGGCAGGGGCGATTCGTTTGGGGAGAAGCTGGTGGCCCATCGCGTCCGATCGCATCGGGCGCCCGATGAGCACGCGCTGCGTGGGCCAACAAGTTCGTCACGGATGTTAAGCGTGAGTCCACCGAGCCTGACAGTGGCAGCGGCGAAGCTGCACACTCAGCTGTACGCGAGGACCGGAGTGGTTTGGTAGTCGTGCACTTTGTGATCGTCGGGTTGCGGGCGCGTCGGCGCTCGCCCCTGGCATCGACGTTGGACGCCGCGGGTCATTCCGTGGCGGTTATTGACCAGGATTCAGGCTTTCTCGCCTCTCCCGGACTTTTCCGGTCGTCGCGTGACGGGCGTGGGCATGGACCGCGACTGCCTGCGTCAAGCGAACATCAAGGACGCGTACGCGTTTGCGGCCGTCTCATCGGGTGATAACTCGAACATTATCGCTGCGCGCGTCGCACGTGAGGTCTTCCACGTCGAGCACGTCGTCGCGCGCATCTACGACCCCACGCGCGCCTATCTGTACGAACGCCTCGGGATTCCGACGGTCGCCTCGGTGCAGCGCACCGCCGAGTCGGTGATGCGCCGCCTGCTCCCTCCGGACGCGTCGCTCATCTGGTCCCACCCGACCGGCGAGGTCGGCCTCGTCAATGCGACGCCCACCCCCGCCTGGTACGGCCTGAGCTTCCAGGTCGTCGAGGAGCTCACGGGCTGCCGCATCGCTCTTCACGTCACGCTTGGGATCCATCCGCACCGCGTCGCCGGACCTCGCGGTCCAGGGCACGATCAGCTGTACTTCGCGATCAGCGGGACCGAGACGCACGCAGCTGCGCGACCAGTTGGCTAACCCGCCCAAGACGGAGGTGTGAGCATGAAGATTGTGATTGCTGGAGCCGGATCGGTGGGCCGCAGCGTCGCCCTGGGAGCTGCTCGCTCACGGACACGACATCACCCTGATCGACAACATGCCCGAGAGCTGCGCATCTCGTCCGTGGCAGATGCGGACTGGGTGCTCGCCGACGCGTGCTCGCCTGACGCGCTGCACGACGCGGGCGTGGACGAGGCCGACGTGATGGTTGCCGCGACCGGCGACGACAAAAGGCAAACCTGGTCATCTCCCTGCTGGCTCAAGACCGAATTCGCGGTCCCCCGCGTGGTTGCTCGCCTGAACAGCGAAGAACGAGTGGCTGTCTCGATCAGGCGTGGGGCGTGGATGTGTCCGTCTCGACGCCGCGCATCGCGACCTCCCTTGTCGAGGAGGCGGTGTCGGTGGGCGTTCCGGTGCGCCTGTTCTCCTTCAACACGGCCGCCGTGTCGATGCACGCGCTCATCCTTCCGGAGGATTCCCGTTGTAGGGCAGCGCGTCCATTCCTGGCGCTGCCGGCTCGTTCGGTCCTCGCCGCGCTCCTGCGCGACGGTCGTCCGATCACGCCGAGCGCCGACGACGTGTCTGAGGCCTCCGATGAGCTTCTGCTCTCGTGCCCGATGCGGACACCGCGGAGCTAGAGGGACCTGCGTCAGCTGGTCGCGTCCCCTGTCTCGGAGGACTCCGAGGACGAGGACACAGGAGGAAACCTTCAGTTTCCACCAGGTGGCCCAGGCTCCCACCGCGAAGAGCGGGAGTCCGAGGGCAAGCTTGGCAACGCCGAGCAGCGACCCTGGCCGGCGATCCAGAGGGGCGCCTGCACGGCGACGCGCAGCGCGAGATTCCCGCCCACATCCACGTGATCGCGGCGCAGCTGCGGCGCAGGGACATAGGGCGGGGTCGGACTGCCAGCCTTTCGCCAGGCCGGTCAGCGGACCGTAGAACTGGGCGACGAGGCTTGTCCCTAACAGGGACGGACAAAGCGAAAGCAAGCGCCATGGCCACGTTCGTGGCGATGCCCCCAGACGAAGTAGTTTTCTCCCGCCCGGTCGCCGCCGCGAAGATGACGCCGATGGCGACTCCAAACAGGCCGGAAGGCCTGCTGCATCCCCTGGCGTTGGACGAGGGCGGATCACGCAGGCGATCACCGCGACGGCCGAGGCCGCGATGAGCGTCGGTACGAGGCGCGCGTGGCCACAAAACGATGACGAAAGGAGTCCGGGGCGCGGTGGCTTCGATGACACGCGTGTGCCTCCCAGGGCTCGTGACCAGGAGAATTCCTCAGAGGTGGCCTGATCCATCCAGCGAGGAGTCGGCATCAGCCCTCCCCGCGATCACGCGGTACAGCGGGTTGATGATGACGAGGCGATCGCCCACGCGTCCGACAGTGCCTTCCACCTCGAGGCGCTGGCCGACGCTGAGTCCGGGGATGGAGGATCGTCCGGGCCAGCGCAGTTCGAGCGTGTCGGTGCCGTCGTAGAGGGTCGCGACGAGGACGCGCTGAGCGCCCTCTTCGGGCGGATACGCTCATGCCCAGCAGCGTGCCGAACACGAGTGCGTGAGAGCGGTCGGCCACGTCGCGAATCGGCGTGATACCGCGGGCGGCGCGCGCCGGAGTCCTCGTCGAGGGCGGCGTCCAGGAACGCGTGTCCTTGTCGAGGCCGAGCGCAGCGCTGACCTAGCGAACCACGAGGCCATGTCAGGCCTCTGAGCACTCGCAGGGCAGGTGCACCGGCAGTAGCTCCAGGCGGGTTCGCGGGTGAGTCGTCACGACGCACGACGATGCGGTCGATGACCTTCTCGATGTCGGTCTAAAGCTTCCGCGGCGGCAGGGCGGGCCGAGGATATCGATGCGCGCGAACCAGCGGTCGCCTTCACGACCGATGATGCGCATGCGCGAGGTCGCGGAGCGTCCGTCGGGCATCTGCATCGGCATGTCGACGAGCAGCTCGTTGCCGTAACGCGTCGGGTAGTCGGCGACCTTGGCACCCTGTTCTTCGCAGCCCCTGCGGATCTCTCTCGCGCAGCTCCTCCACACGCCGCCGGAACTGGGTGCGGCTGCAACGCTCATCTGGATGCCGGGTTTCCGAGCACGACGAGAATCTGCAGGACGGTCGTGCCGTCGTCTGCGACCTGGGTGCGCAGCTGCATGCCCTGAACCGCGGGGAACAGGGATGGACCCCCATGTCGACGTAGCCGTCGCTGGTGTCGACCTCCCCGTAGTTACGCGGGCGGGCTCGCTCCAAATCGCAGCGTCTTCGTCGCTCCAGGCGAGGCGAGGGCCTCGACCTCTTCGATCTCTCTTCGACAGTCTCTTCTTGCGTCCGAACATCGTCCCTACCTCACATCGCGCACTCGGTGCACACGGGGGCGCCGTTGGCGTCCACGTGGTCGAGCTGCGACGCGTGGTGCACGAGGAAGCACTGCGAGCAGGTGAATTCGTCTTCCTGGCGGGGAACGACGTGGACCGTCAGTTCCTCCTCTGACAGGTCCGCACCGGAAGCTCGAAAATTCTCCAGCCGCTTCGTTTTCGTCTTCTTCGATCTCGGCGGGGCTAACGTCGTTACGACGGGACTTCAGCTCTTCGATCGAGTCCTCTGCGACCTCGTCTTCGTTCTTGCGCGGCATCGTAATCGGTTGCCATGGTTCTCCCCTTTCGCCTCTCGAGGCGGTTTGCGCAGGTGGTCTATGCGCAGGAGGATAACACTTGTGAGAGTAATGTGCCATCGTATGTGCTGACACGCGCCCAGCTACGCGACATTCTGAGCATTATTTGAGACGATTCGACCCAGACGTTTGAGGAGGAGTGATGATTGAGCTCGAAATTGCTCGGGGACCAGCGCCGATGGCGAGTCCCTGAGTGCTCACGGATGCCCAGGGTGAACGCTATTCGGTGTTGATTTCCGATGAGCTCCGCGGCGCGACGCGTCGTGATCGTCCGCGAGTGGAGCTGGCGCCCGCTCGTCCGACCCTCGCTCCTCGCGATATTCAGGCGCTCCTGCATGCCGGCGCGACCCCGCAGAGATCGCGGAGCAGCACGGCATGGAAGTCAGTGCGGTCGAGCGTTTTGAGGCTCCCGTGCAGGCCGAGAAGGATTATGCGCTGACGCGCGCCCGCGCCGTTCGCATTGGCGACGGCGGCCCACGATGGGCGACCTCGTTCTGGATCGACTGGCGGCGCGCGGCGTCGACCCGTCGTCTCTAGAGTGGACCGCGACGCGCGGAGGCCGGAGCCCTGGCAGATCATCGTGAACTTCGTGCAGGGGTGCGGCCGAGCACGCCGCCCACTGGCATCTGTCGAACTCCGGCTCGCTCGAGGCGATCGATCAGGAGGCTCAGTGGCTGACGGAGCAGTGTCCACTTCGACGGCCTCGATCTTCACCCCTGCCGCGCAACGCTTCCGGCTCCCGTCGTCGACCCCGGTGCTGAGGACCTGCGCAACCGCGAGGCGATCATCGACCAGCTCAATGCCGTGCGTGCTAAGCGCCAGCAGATTGATTTGGACCCTGGACGATGAGGTCGACGAGGAGGCCGAGTACCTGGCAGCTATCGCCGGCGAGGAGGAGGCTCCCACGGCGGAGCCCGACGCTCGACGGGCCCGATTTCCCGCGCATCAAACTCGCTCGCGTCCGCTCGCACGAAGGCGGGCTACCATCCGATCCCGCCGAGGACGACGCTGTCCCCGCGACCGGTCAGATCCCGTCTGCCCGTCGGACCGACGGGCGCTATCCGGTGGCGTCGCTCCCCAAGACCGAGGCCCCGGCCTCGTCGGGCGTGCTCCCGTGGCTCTCCGAGCGCCCCGCGTCCCCTGGTGAGGATAAAGTGAGCGGGAGGCGAAGGCCGAGGCACAGGCAACGCGATCCCCATGAGGCCGTGCGAGGCGTCGATTCCACTGACCCCGCTCCTGCCGGGGCCGAGGAGGCTCGACCGGGTCCGTTCCCGCTCAGGGGTGACGGTTCGAGGGGATGCGCGCGCTTCTCTCAGAAGACCCGCCGGTCGGTCCCCAGCTGGGACGAGATTCTCTTCGGCAGTCGTAATCCGAGCAAACGCCGAGCCGCCCGTTAAGGAGCGGCCGCTTCGTCGTATCTCCCGTAGTCGTCTTCAAAGACAGGACGATGACGGGGATGCGCATCTCCGTCAGGTGAGTGAGCACGTGAACGCCCGGCATCGCGATCGCCGAGCGCTCTGGGTTCGAGAATCCACAATGCCGCCGTTTCCGCGGGTGAGGACCAGCAGGTCGCCGATGATCGAGGCACCGGCTCCGGGGCCGATGACGCGCCCATCTGATCTCGAGAGAGGATCCACGCGCTTTCTCCCCAGGACGTCGCGCCTAGCTGCCTCCACGCTGGCGGCGTGGCCCTCCTGCGCGTGTACGTGGAGCGGCTCGTGTCATCGTAGCGACGATGCGCACGCCCTCGCGCAGAGCGGGCGTCGCGGCCACGTCCACGAGGGCGGAGTGCTACGTTGATCATGCCGTGGTCAGCGGTCGTGACGGTCCGCACGCCCGCAGGCAGGCGCGCTGCCGCGCAACCCGCGCATCAAACTCTTCCAGGCAGCGATCCACGCGTCCGATCAACGCCGGAGCTCGTGCCCGGCGTGGTCGATCGGACCAGTAGAGGTAGACGACGGGCGTGCCGCGCGCAGCTCGCGCAGAGCTGCACTCACGCGAGTCACTGAGCGACTCGGCGGGCACATGGCGTGCTCCCCGCAGCGCAGCTCCCGTCGAGTCCGGAACCGGCAAAGCGCGCGGGCGAGATGACGGCGGAAGGATACGCCCACCGCGGCCAGGCGCTCGAGAGTACGTGGGCGTGGGCTGCCACTCGGTGGGCGTAAGCCCACCCTCCATGGCCAGCAGGTTCGCGAGCGCCGCCCCCCGTAGGCAGCGGAAAAAGCCCACCATGTTCGTGGCGCCCGGGCGTGCACCAGTACCGAGCTGGCATGATGGCCGCGGCCGTTGTCGAAGGACGACCGTGGAATCGAGCGAAAATCGTCTCATGCGGCGCAGCGTCGGCGTGTGCCCCAGGTGATACCTGGATCGAGCTCGTACCCGAGCCCATCCACGAGGATGAGAAGCACCTGATCGGCCCCGGCCTCGATCCGCGCGCGCGCCCGCCTGTGCGGAGGCGCCGGGCAGGGCTGGGCTCGATCGACGAGAGGGCGCCAGCGATGACGTCCGTGATGACCGGATCCCCGCGGCGGGCAGGTCGGCGCCGGGCAGGTCCAGCGTCAGTGCGCGCTCACTCACTGCGGGTCCCCATCAGGCGAGGCGAGATGATCGACGAAGACCATGAGCCTCGTCAGGAGCATCCCTGACCGTCACGCGGCCGCGGAGATACGGAACGTCATATCGTCGGGAAGGACGTGCCCGTCAGGCCATGGTCGGCCATGCAATTCGGGTCATCGCAGCGGGCGGGCTCAAGCTCGAGGCGCGCGCCCTTCAGGTCAGGGCGATCGTCATCTCGGACAGGCCGCTCGCGTTCTCGGGGTCCGTGTAGACCTCCATCGTGGAGTAACCGGCAGATGTCGCCCACGCGGTGCGGCTGTCGCAATCGTCGCCGATCCGCCATCCATCTCATCGACGCACGGCTGAACGATGGCGCGGTCCGTCAGCGAGGCGACCGTGAGGTGCCGGAAGACCGATCCGCGGTCGAAAGCCCGTATCCACCTGGCTCAGCGTCGCGAGCGGCTCCCGCAGCGCCCAGAGCGCGGCGCAGCGCACGCTGCACGGCCTGGGGTAGAAGCACGTTCGATACGGTCCATGTGTCCATGCCCCAATTGTGCCCCGAAGCGGCGCGCCGTCGAAATGAGCGCCAAAGCCGCGCAATAATTGCGCGTGATGGCTAGAAGGACCAGGTCGTCGACATCCCTGAGAAGGACGAGGCATCACAGAGATCGACGTGATCCGGATGAGAGTGCGTGGGTCCTTCCTGGGTATGCCGTCTCGGTGATCTACGCTCCGCGCGCTCCCCGACGCGCGCGATGGCCTCAGCCCGTGCAGCGCCGCATCCTGTTCCAGATGGATCAGATGGGGCTGCGCCCCGACAAGGACACGTGAAGTCCCAGCGCGTCGTCGGCGAGGTCGTGGTGAGCTCCACCCCGCACGGCGATTCCGCGATTTACGAGGCCCTGGTGCGCCTCGCGCAGCCCTCTAACCTGCGCGTTCCCCTGGTAGATGGACACGGCTAACTTCGGCTCCTGGACGACGGCCCGGCCGCCGCGCGTTACCACGCGAGGCGCGCATGACGCCCGCGCTGGACCTGGTGACGGGCCTGGATGAGGACACGGTCGATTTCGTCCCAACTACGACAGCCAGTTCATGCAGCCGGACGTCCTGCCAGCGGCCTCCACAGCTGCTGGTCAGCGGCGCCTCGGGCATCGCCGTGGGCATGCGCGACGAATATCGCCCCACAACCTGTCGGGCGATCGCTGGCGCTATCACCTGCTGGATAACCCGTCTGCGTCGGTCGTGACCTCGCCGCATCTGGCCCTGACTGCCGAGGGGCGGCGTCATCGTCGGCCCTCGAGACATCAGGGAGAGACCTACGAGACGGGCCGAGCGCGTTCAAGACACGCGCGACGGTCCAGATCGAGCGCGTGACCGCCCGCAGAATGGGCATCATCGTCACGCAGCTGCCCGACATGGTGGGCCCGGAAAAGGTCATCGAAAAGATCAAGGAAAACGCCAACGCGGGGCCCTCAGGGCATTCCTCGGTTCAGAGTACCTCTGCAGACCGTATCCACGGCCTGCGTCTGGTCATCGAAGTAAAGAACGGTTTTCAATCCGAGGCCGTGCTCCGGCGGCAGCTACCAGCGCACCTCTGGAGTTCCTTCTCGATCCAACGCGGTGGCGCTCGTGGGCGGCGCCGCGCACGCGCTGGGCCTCAGCGAGATGCTACAGGTCTTCACTGGATCACCGCCTGGATGTCACGACGCGTCGCAGCCGCTTCCGCCTGAAGAAGCGCGAGACCGCCTGCACCTGGTCGAGGGGCCTGCTCATCGCGATCCTGGACATCGACGACGTTATCGCACATCATCTCGCTCCTCCGATGATGCGGAGATCGCCGCGCGAAGCGCCTCTCGCGGCGGCCTTCGGCGTCCGAGGCCCAGGCCAACCATCATCCTCGAGCTGCGCCTGCGTCGCCTCACGGGAGTTCTCGCGCATCGAGCTGGGAGACGAGCGCGACGAGGCTGCTGGCGAAGATCGCGTCGCCAGCGCGAAATCCTGGAGGATCGGAGCTGCTGCGCGCTCTCGTGAAGAGCGAGCTGCGCGAGGTCTCAGATCGCCTGGGTACGCCGCGTCGCACGCCTGCTGCTGGCCCCGACGGGCACGCCCGTGGGTGCGGCAGCCGCCGACGATGCCGCACCGCGGCCCCTGCCGTCGGTGTCGCGTTCCGGCGCCTGTGAACCTGCAGATCCCGGACGACCCGTGCGTTGTGGTCTCCGTCCTCCACGGGCACTCGCGCGCGCGTCGAGCGCGGTCCCTGGAGCTCGGTCCGCGCGCGGCGTCCGGACGGCTGGCGCTACAGCAGCTGCCGTCGACGGCTCCGGTCGCAGGTTGCCGTGGCGACGGAGGACGGCGTCGCCCACCGCATCGACGTCGTGGATCTGCTAAGCGCTCGCTTTGAGACGGGCCTGTCACTCGCGGGGGCGATGCCCACGTCGCTCCTGCACACGGACGTTCCGCCGTGGGTCTGCTCGATCGAGGGCACCAACGTGGTCGCGATGGGCACGGCTCGCGGCACGGTCAGGCGCCTGCGCCGGCGGACGTGCTGCAGCGTGACGAGTGGGAGGTCATCGCCTGCGCCCTGCGACCGTCTCGTGAGCGCGCGCTCGACGCTCGGACGAGGCGGACCTGGTGTTGTTCGTCGGACGCGCAGCTGCTGCGCACCCCCGCCGCGAAAGGTGCGCCCGCAGGCGTGAATAGCAGCTAAGCGGCATGGCTGAGCATGAAGGCTGAACCCCGGCCGGAGGCGGCTGGGCTTCTGTGGTCGAGGCTCCCGCGACGCCGTCGTGGTGACGGTGGCGCGCTGAGGCGCGCGCGCCAAGCCGGGAACGGGCCAGACGACGGTGAAGAGTGACGCCTTTCGAGTGCGCTACCCACGAAGGGTCTGAGGCGGCCAGGAGCGTGCGCTGCCAGCGCTTCCTGCGCGGCGAGGATCGCGCCTGGATACGTCGCGTGGACTGGCACCAACTCGGCACGGAGCCCGCATCCGCGGATCGCCTCCCTGTGGAGCTGCCACTGCGAGGGCAGCGAGCGCCGCGATGGCTCGGGCGTTCCGATCACCTTCGCGATTGCCGTCGAGTCGACTGACGCACTCTTTCTGAGCTCGTGACGGTGGAGCCGGATTGCGGCCACCCCACCGCTATCAGCTATCTGGCTCGCGCCTGTTTTGCGTGATAGCGCTGGTTCCCAGGTGCGTGGGAACCGTGACCACGGATCGGTGATCAAGATTCGTCAAAGCCCCTACGCACGACCACGAGTTGTCGTTGACGGTGTGAGGGGGCTGACGACCCTGTCCGCGTACCGCTGGACTTCG